>WNGK01005544.1_pt1 | contig 13354 bp, 12 predicted proteins | sample 5400601 | NCBI WGS metagenome assembly WNGK01 (sample SAMN13153376, study PRJNA577476) | soil metagenome | isolation source: 60 cm soil or saprolite under Garry oak tree replicate 1 | place: USA:California | collected 2016-06-15 | reverse complement strand
CGCCTGGTACCCCGCTGACTCCGCCGGGCACTGGGATTAAAGAACTGATTGGCGGCAATCCGAACTTGAAACCGGAAGTGGCGTATGAATGGACCTACGGCGTTGTATGGACGCCCGCGAAAGTTGTCAGGGGACTAACACTGACCGCGGACTTTTACCACATCGATTTGCGCAATGCTACCTTGGATCGCGACGCCAACAACATTCTGGCTATTAACTTCCTCCGTAGTACGGGGACCCTGCCCAACGGCGTGCCGACGGGTGGTGTATTCTCAGACCTGATTCAGCGCGACCCCGTTACCGGAGCGGTGCTGAACGTAAATGCTGCCGTCCAGAACGTGAGCCGAAAAATCACCGAAGGTCTTGATTACGAGGCTATCTATCAACTGGATACCTCGATGTTCGGGAGCGGTAACTTCGGAGTATTCACGTTCACCTTCAATGGCAACTATCTGGCTCGGTACGTACTACAGGGGAGCCCAGGGGGACTCAAAATTAATCGTGACAACCTGTTCATAGGACCAAGACTTGGCTCACTCCCGAGAAACCGCTGGTATTCGAGCGTGTTTTACGACGGCCCAGCAGGCTCATGGCTCGGCGGACTCGATGCCGGCGCGACCGTCCACTACATTGGGCAGTACTGGGACGGATTTAAGTCTCGCAAAATCCGTGAATGGACGACACTGGATCTGATCGTCAACTACACGTTTAACTTGCCTGCTTCTGCGGCGCAAAACGAAGTCGCCGGATATGCCAGGGACGGCGGCAAGAACACGGAGTCGAAAGACGGCAAGGGAAAGAACGTCATGCCGGTCTCTACAGCGGAGTATAATCCATGTGGCTGGCGCGCATGGCTCAATAACACCACCATCACGCTTGGCATGAACAACGTGTTCGACCAGGATCCGCCCTTTGTCGCTGGCGGCCTGGAAAACGGCTACGACCAGTGGCAGGCCAATATCAGGGGGCGAACTTGGTATGTGGCGTTGACAAAACGTTTCTAAAACTTCTGTAGCATCTCGAGACTGAGCGGAAAATTGTGGCGAAGATCCCGGCTAGCCCATCATACGGCGATCTCCGCTTCAATCCGTGCTGGGATGATTTGCGCGGTGACGAGCGCTTCGACAAGATCGTTGCCGCAGCCAAGGCTGCCAGCAGATAGCCTGCCGCGCCGTAGTCTTGCGAAGGCGGGTTCGTCGCCCAGAGAAGCAAGCGTTCTGCTGCTACTATGGCGGACGATGACAGTCGCTCAAACTGAGGTCGAGACTGCGACGATTCCTTTGGCGCGCGTGGGTTTCAATGTGCAAAAGAATTGTTCTCGATCGAGAACAATGTGCGCTCTCTTCTCAAGCTGCTTTACGGAGGTAGGGGCGATTGACCCGTTCCACTTCGCTCAGGGCAGGCTCTCAATCGCCCGATGATGGTTTATTCCAGCGCGCTAGAACTGCTACGCACAGGTCGGGCGGTTCAGGTGAACCGTCCCTACCAAATCCTTGCCCGTTCTTACAGCAAATCGCGAACACAATTGACGGCATGCAGATAGACATGGTGCGGTCCGCCACGCATTAGCTCCTCGCTCATCAGGCTCACTGGGTCGTTCTTTCCTGCAGGCAACAATTGCGGCATGCGTTTCTCGCCCGATTTTCCGCGTGAAACTTCCAGGAGGTCGCCGCACTTCGCATGCGTGACTAAAAACTCTATTTCGCGTGAGTTCAGGACGATTTCGCTGATGGGTTCTCCGGCGCGTTCGCGCAGTTCGATCTCAATTTTTCGCTGAGACGGACCGATGAATCGCAACTTGTCCTCAGTTTTCGTTTTCTCGACGCGCCAGTTTAATTGCGCGGCGAGCCAACCGCAAAAAAGAACCGCGGTCGATTTGAACCCCGGTGCGAAATCAATGCGGGCGCTATCAATTGTGGCGAAGTGATGGTGCGACGCCGGATGATCGAAAAATTGCGCCAGCGCGAAGCGGACCTTGTCGAGCCGCGTCCAATTCAAATCGCAAAGGACAATTCGCTGTTTCGCCTCCTGTTGCGCGTATTCAACCAGGCGCATTTGGGCAGGAAAATCTTCCCACGTTTGGCTGTCGTAGATGACACGATCGACCCAGGCCCAAAGTTGCGGGTCCATTGGCTCGTGGAATTCGCCCTGCCACCAAAGATAGAAGGGCAGGTCCGAATCCAGATGAGAGAAAACAATGCTCGGCAGCAGAGTCGTACACATGCCTTTGAGTAGGAATGAGATTTGTTCGGAGCAAACTTGCTTGCTCCCAGCACGGCTGACATGGCAATGGGCGCTAATCCAGGCCTCCACGCGATTCCCTTCTGCCTTGCAATCAGCTTCGATAACGATGGCGCGGCAGGCGTGGTTTTCAGCAATCTTTGCAATGAGCTGCGTGTTCTTTTCGAGTGAACCGGGCGCTTCGCAATAAACGGCAAGGTTGACCAGGGAGGCGCGTGTCGTTGCGCCTTCGCTCTGTTCCCATAGTTTCTTGAGCTCCTGGTCGATCCGACCGATCTCGACCGGAATACCGAGCGAATAAGTTTCGGCAACGGGCATATTCAGGCGATGGGGTAGCGCATGCGTCTCGCGTGCTGGTTTCGGCGTCCCGCCGAAACGATCTTTCGCTCCGTTTTGATCACGTAGGGCGCGCGGCACGTCCAAGAGAAGTTCGCGATGGCGACGACGACGCCACTCCTGCAGGCGCGGGACGAGACGCGTACGCTACCCAGACCATTTACCGCACGATACCTCATAATCGTCTCCACGCCCGGCCATCACGCGCGAGCAAATCGTCGGCTTCTTCTGGGCCCCAGGTCCCGGCAGGATAAAAGAACAAAGCGGGCGCATCTTTCTTTGCGTGCCACGCATCCTCGATAGCATCGATAAAAGCCCAGGCCTCCTCAACCTCGTCGCGCCGCGCAAAGAGTGTGGCGTCGCCACTCATCGCGTCGAGCAGCAAACGTTCGTACGCTTCAGGACTCGCTTTGCCACACGAGGTTCCGTAATGAAAATCCATTTTCACTGGCTCGATGCGAAAGCTCGTGCCCGGCACTTTTGCATGGATTCGCAATGAGATTCCTTCGTCTGGCTGAATTCGAATAACGAGCACATTTTGATCGCTCAAATCCTTGTTGAACAGGACGGCAGGCGCTTTTTTGAAGTGGATCGAAATCTCTGTAGCAGATTTGGGGAGGCGTTTGCCCACACGCATGTAAATCGGAACATCGGCCCAGCGCCAGTTGTCGATAAAAAGACGCAATGCGACAAACGTTTCCGTTTGCGAATTCAATTTTACGTTCTGTTCCTGTCGATAGCCCACGACCGAATCGCCGTGGATCGCGCCTTCGGTGTATTGGCCGCGCACAACGTTGGCCACGACATCGTTACGCGATAAACGGCGTAGCGATCGCACCACTTTCACTTTTTCGTCGCGAATGCTATCCGCGCTTAGATCGGTGGGTGGTTCCATTGCCACAAGGCAAAGGAGTTGGAGCAGGTGATTCTGCACCATGTCGCGTAAAGCGCCCGTTCGTTCGTAAAACCCTGCGCGAGTCTCGACGCCGAGCGTTTCCGCCGCCGTGATTTGCACCTGGTCGATGTAGTGGGTGTTCCAGAGGGGCGCGAAGATCGCGTTCGCGAATCGCAATACCAGGATGTTCTGTGCGGTTTCCTTGCCGAGGAAATGGTCGATGCGGTAAGTTTGCTCTTCGGTGAAGGAATTGCGGACGATGCGGTTGAGTTCACGCGCTGAGGCGAGATCGGCGCCGAATGGTTTTTCGACGATCACGCGGGCCCAGCTTCCCTTGCAGGTCTCATTCAAACCGGCAGCTTTCAAATGTTTCAGAATCGGCTCGAATTGGTCGGAAGCCGCCGCAAAATAAAAAAGCCGGTTGCCGCGCGTACCGCGTTCCTTGTCGATTTTGTCGAGACGTTGGACTAACTTTTTGTAGCCGGACTCGTCTGCGAACTCGCTTTGATGATAGAAGATCGATTGCGCAAAGGTCTTCCAGATTTCATCCCGCACAGCCTGGCGCGAAAACTTGCGAGTAGCTTGTTCGAGTTCAGCCCGGAATTGTTCATCACTTTTCTCTCTTCGTGCAAATCCGACGATTTCCGCCGCGGGCGGCAGATCGCCATCGGCCGCCAGGTTATAAAGGGCAGGAATAAGTTTGCGATTGGTGAGATCGCCGGTTGCGCCGAAGATCACAATGGTGCACGGCTGGGGCACGGCGCGCGTGGACAAACCTTCGCGTAACGGATTCGGTTCAGGTTGATCTGCAGCTCGGTTCATGGCAGCCCCGCAAACTACGCAGTTTTTCGCCGATTAGGTAGGCGGAAAATTTGCCGGCGCCAGCTACTCTGGCCGGCTCAGCGAAAGCAATCGTCGAACATCGACTTTATCCTGTTCGCGCCCGGTGCTTTTACTTTTGATCAGGGTTTGCAAATCGACATACGGAACTTCCACCCCCTCAATTGTTGCTTTCAGTGATGTGTCAATTGCATCGGCGTAACTTACCTTCCAGGCGCGAGTGCTTACATCAACTTCCACTTCGTCGGCGATTTTCACCACAACGTTTTCGACCAGATCCTGTGGCGTCAATTCGGCCGCAGCGTGGTCCTCAAGCTCGCCAAGCGCTGCAATAATCCGCGCGTGATTTTCCAGGTCCTCCGGGATGAGGATGTCCACGTCCATGGTCGCCCGAACGTAACCGTGCAACCAGCAGGCCCGCGCGCCGACAATCAAGTACCGTGCACCGTGACTATTTAGCAGTGAGCAAACCCGCAACAACGGAACCTGTTCGCTCATTTATGGCGCTGGCGATACTCTTTAATAAGTCGCTGCGACTCCCATTGCGTCAATTCATCCCAAGTGCGCGCTTTGAAAACGAAACCGTGTTTACGGGTAAACGGCCTGACAACTGAAAGCTCGCGATCCAAGCGCGCACCTAGCGCGTGAAATTCTGCTGGCGTCCGCGCTTTTCGCTGGCCGACAACTTTAGACCGATTCATCTGTCGATTCTTAGAATGGCAGCGGAAATCTTCTCGTTAAGTCGAGCACCTTCCGGCGTACTCTCTCCAGCGCGTCGGCGTCGGTGCGATTGCCCAGTGCTTCGGCAATCAGGTCTGCGATCTCCAGCATGTCTTCTTCTTTCATGCCGCGCGTAGTGACGGCTGGTGTACCGATGCGGATTCCACCAGGCTTGAAAATTGGATAGGTGTCGAACGGGATCGCATTCTTGTTTACGGTAATACCGGCGCGATCGAGGACCTCCTGCGCTTCTTTGCCGTTAATTTCCTTGGGGCGAAGATCGACCAGCATGAGGTGATTGTCCGTACCGCCAGACACGATCCGGTAACCGTGCTTGGCCAGTCCAGCCGCCAGCGCTTTGGCGTTAATGACGACTTGCCGTTGATATTCGCGAAACTGCGGCTGAAGCGCTTCGTGAAAACAAACCGCCTTCGCAGCAATCACATGCATAAGGGGACCGCCTTGAACACCAGGGAACAGCATTGAGTCGATTTGTTTTGCGAAATTTTCTTCGCACATCACGATGCCGCCGCGGGGGCCGCGCAAACTTTTATGCGTCGTGGTGGTGACGAATTGCGCATACGGAATCGGGCTCGGATGCTGACCACCTGCGACGAGGCCAGCGATATGCGCCATGTCAATGAAAAGAATCGCGCCAACGGAATCAGCGATTTGCCGCAAGCGCGGAAAATCAATCGTGCGAGGATAGGCTGACGCGCCCGCCGTGATCATCACCGGCCGCACCTCTTCAGCTTGTTTTTGCAACGCGTCGTAATCGATTTGTTCAGTCTTCTCGTCCACGCCGTAGTGTGTGACTTGATAAAACTTGCCGGAGAAATTTGCCGGATGTCCGTGTGTGAGATGACCGCCGTGGGCAAGATTCATCGTCAGAATCTTGTCGCCCGGTTTAATGGCAGCGAAATAAACCGCCATGTTTGCTTGTGCGCCGCTGTGTGGCTGCACGTTCACATGTTCCGCCCCGAATAATCGTTTAGCTCGATCAATCGCCAGCTGCTCGGCGACGTCGACATTCTCGCAGCCGCCATACCAGCGTTTTCGCGGGTAACCCTCGGCGTACTTGTTTGTGAGGACACTCCCCTGCGCTTCCATGACCGCGCGGCTGGTGAAATTTTCCGACGCGATCAATTCGATGTTTTCACGCTGTCGTCTTTCTTCCGCGGTGATCGCATCAAAAATTTCAGGATCGACTCTGCGCAAAGCATCGCCGTATCGAGGCGAAGATGTCGTCCCACCCGATCCACTCTCAATGCGAAAAGGGAGATCGCTCATCGAGGAAGAAGATATATCGCGAGTGTACGGCCCACCCGGCCGTACGAGCTCGCCTTGTTCTACGAACGCAAGCACGCTGGGTAAAGCGTTTTTGATCGTGCGCGCACAAACCTCGTAAACTTCCCGGCCGAGACCGATCGGGTCCGGCACGTCGCGCCAAACCGTCGTACCGGGCTCTTCAAACTCGCGGAGCAGGAAGGATTTTTCGCCGCCGTGTGGAAAGAGCATCTGGATTGTCTCGAGATGCGCGCCGGTCATGGCAAAGATGTGCGTGGCGCGGTCGATCAGCATGGCGGTAAGGGGCTGGCTGCGGAAACCGCTGATATCCACGCCTTCCTCTTCGCAGACTTGCACTGCATAGAGACTTGGCGGTTGGCCGCGCACCGCGTGCACACCAGCCGAGGCGACTTCAATGTCTCTCCGATTTCCCAGCAAACGGCGAAAAAGCCCTTCTGCGATAGGACTGCGGCAAATGTTACCTGTGCAAACAAAGAGGACGTTTTTCACGATTTGGACGGCGCGAGGGAGCGCGATTCCAACCTAAAATCGAACCCGCCCAAGTCAATTTTGCCGAATGCGAGAGCGGCGCTAGTGGCGGGATTGTCTGATCGAAATTCTACCCACGAGGCAGTTGCAGCCTGAACCTGTGCCAAACGTACAGAACTACAATCGCTCCAAGAATGGAAACGATTAGTCCCGCTGGATGGAATCGGCCTTTTCCGGCTGGCGGGGAAGGGCCTTAGCGACACAGCCCGCAATCAAACCGACAATGATATACCAGATAATGTGAAGCATATTTTTCCTTTCGAATCGCGCGATTTAGGGGATGGAACTCAGCAGTATCAGAGTGACCCGTCAGAAGCCATGCGAAAATGCAACGTAGTGTTTGATAGATTTCTGTGAATACCTCAAGCCGAGGTCAAGGCGCTGCCTGTCGCGCCAAAGGTCGTTGCGGCGACCGAAGACAGGAGTCTGTCTTCGGCGCGCTCGCAAAGGCGATCGCACGAAATTTGTGAAATCGCTGCAGAATTGATGCTTCTCGCCAGTGTTAATTGCCGCTAGTCTTAACGCATGGCTATGCGCCTCTTTAACCGTATGCTCTTCGCTATTTGCATCGCCGTTTAACGGCTTTTCCGCTGATGACCATCGATACGCTGCGCCAGGTGCCGCTGTTTGGATCGCTCGATGACGAGGCTGCGAAGAGGTTGTGTGAATTGCTGGAGACCCTCGACTGCAAAACTGGGACATTCTTGTTCCGCGCTGGTGATTCGGGCGACGCGATGTATGTGATTGAACATGGGAAAGTCCGGATTTGTGTGCAAGCCGCTGATGGACACCAGGTGACGCTGACGGAGTTTGGCCGCGGCGATTTCTTTGGCGAAATGGCACTGCTCGGTGGACAGCGGCGCTCAGCCGACGCGCTCGTGGCGGAGGGCGCAAGGCTGGCTGTGCTCTCGCGCGAGCACTTCCTTTCCTTTATGCGGCGCAATCCCAATGTCGCGCTGGAGATGCTCACCGCGCTTGCGAACCGGTTGCGGCACACCGATGAGCTTTTGCGTCATAGCGTTACGCGCAATGTCAATGTGGAGGAAGCGGCGCAGCGTACACTCGCAGACCGCGCTGCGGACATTATCGCGGAGTTTGGCGGCAGTTGGAAATTCATCATCTCGGCCGTCCTCTTTTTTAACTTGTGGGTATTGGCAAACTCCTGGCTGCTTGCCGACCGGCCGTTCGATGTTTACCCGTACTTGCTGCTTAGTACTGTGATTAACATGCTTGCCATCCTCCAAGCACCCATCATTTTGATGTCGCAGAACCGGCAGAGCCATAAAGACCGGCTTCGCTCTGAAATCGATTATCAAATCAACTTGAAGAACGAACTCGCGTTGAATGAGATTCTTCAACGCTTGAAAACTCTCGAGCAGGATTGCCTGCGGCTGACATCGGAGAAGCAACGCGAATAGAAGTTGTAGTCACCCCGCTGCTTGCCACGCCGTAGCATCGCGAAGGTGGGTGCGGCGTCTTCCCCAAACGCGCCCAACATCGGCACGGCTACAGCAAACTGGCAACGCGGTTTCAAAAAGTTGTGGAAGATTGCCGGACTGGCTTAGCCTGATTATGGTTAAATCCCTTTCATGAAAACGCTTCCAATACTCGTGCTTCTCGCGTGTGCGTTTGTCCTTTTTTTGTCAGGCTGCGCAAGCCGGGGGCCGAGCCCCGAGCAGCAGGTACGCGAGTTGGATCAGCAAAAGGAAGCTGAACGGCAGCAGGCCGATTTTCGGAAAACCCTTCCCCCGGTAACGAATCCCGGCCAGGGGCAGTAACACATCGCCTGGTTCTGTAGCCGTCACCTTGTGGCCAACCTGGCCCACCCCGGGACGTCTGCGGGACTGGAGACCGCCGCTCCTTGAGGCTGGCAGATAGCCAGATGGCCTCTCGCATTTCGTTGAGTGCCATGTTTACAGTGGGGAATGCGTTCGCAATGGAAACGTGTCCGGTACCGGCTTGAGTGGCTCGGGCTCCGGCTCGCGATGAAGCTTGTCCCGTTGCTCCCACGCAAAGCCTGCTTCCGTCTCGCGCACTTCCTTGGCGCGCTCATGTCGATCTTTGATCAGGATCGTTACAAAGTCGCATTGAACAATCTCGAAGTCGCCTTTGGCAGTCAATTGTCGAACCGGGAGCGGCGGACAATTACCCGCGAATCGTTTCAACATTTCGCACGGACCATGGTCGATCTGCTCTGGAGCCCGCGCCTGACACCGGAAAATTTCTCCCGCTACGTCGAGCTACAGAATCTCGAAGAAACCACCATCGACACCGGACCTGAGCGAAGCATCATGATTGCATGCTATCACTACAGCAACTTTGAATGGCTTAGTCTGGCCTGCGGTTTTCTCGATTTGAAAGGCACAATCATCTCCCAGGAATTCAAGAACTCGTTGCTCGATCCAATCTTCAAGAAACTGCGCGAACAATCCGGGCACGAACTCATCCCGCGGGAGAGGGGACTGGTCCGGCTTTACAAGGTACTACGGCGGAAAGGCCGCACCGCGTTGCTGGTCGATCTCACCGTGCCGCCGAGCCAGGCTGCCGTGGCGATCGATTGCTTTGGATTAAAAACAAGTGTGACTTCCGCCCATGCCTGGCTGCACGAACGGACGGGCGTTCCGATTGTTCCCGCGCACTGCGAGCCGCTGCCGGACGGGCGTTATCGACTCATTTTTCATCCGAAAATCGGCGACACCGCCGGGCTGACCCATCAACAGATTGCGCAGACCTGCTGGAATTCGTTCGAGCCTTATGTGCGAAAGAATCCGGCGCCCTGGCTCTGGATGTACAAGCATTGGCGTTACCTTCCTGCAAACCCCGACCGGCCTTACCCACTTTATGCGAATTTTCTGAGGCCATTCGACGACATGCTTCAACGAGAAGAGAGAGAGGCACCGCGACTGCATGATGGTTGACAAAATACGGACAAGCTTTTCAAGTATGGAACGTATGCGATATGTTTCCTTATTCATTTTGCCGGGGGTTGTCGGTGCACTCTCGCTGCTTACAGGTTGCCAAACCGGGCGCGTGACTGCCGGCAAGCCGTACCATGTAACAGCGTATCGTCCCCACGATCCGGCGGCCGTGCGCGTGAGAGTTTCACTTTCCAAGCAGAATGTGTATGTGATGGAGGGCGACCGATGTTTGATGGCTGCCGCCATTTCAGTTGGCATCCCGAGTAAGCCAACGCCGAAGGGAAATTTCACGATTTACGCAAAGCAGGAACAAAAGCGTTCTGGCTCGTATGGATTTAGCGTGCAGGGCAATCGCATTGTCCCCTCCACCGGAGGTGGATCGGGGCGCTATGTCGGTTATCCAATGGGATATTGGTGTGAATTCGCACCAGCGTATGGGTTTCATCAAGGCTTCGTCCATCCGTACCCGCGCACGCATGGATGTATTCGATTGCACGGCGAAGCTGCGCCGAAATTTTTCGCACTCGTAAAAATTGGTACGCCGGTGAACATCGCCAATTCGCAGCCAGAAGATGCAACGATTGGGTCGACAGTGCAGCGCGTGGATGATTCCAAAACGCCGGATCCGAGCCCGAGCCTGATGATTACGTCCGCGGCTTTCGAGAAACCGAGCGGACCGCTTCTCCAGTAAGCCTAATTCTGCGGGCGCTGCGCTCGCTTTAATTGTGAGCACGAATCTTATTTCCAGCGGCACAACGGCACGCGAGAAAGTCAATTTGCGCACGCCCGACGTGATGGCTGCGGTGCAGCAACAAGTCGAGTCGCACTATTGTAGCGACATTGTCGAGAAAGTGCGCCGCGCGGGTGGAATCATTTCCGTGGGTGATACGACGGTGCGCCTGGCGAATCAATTTGGGTTTTGTTACGGTGTCGAGCGCGCGATTGATCTCGCTTATGCTGCGCGCAAAGTTTTCCAGGATCGCCGGCTCTTTATTGTCGGCGAAATCATTCATAACCCAGAGGTCAATCATCAGATCGCTTCGTTAGGTATCAGGAACCTTACCGGCAAAAACAAGCAGGCGGATATTTCCGATCTCGGACCGGAAGACGTGGTGATCGTGCCGGCGTTCGGAACGGAACTGGCGATCCAACAGCAGATCAAGGATCGCGGCTGCCAGATCGTCGATACCACTTGCGGTGACGTGATGAGTGTCTGGAAACGGGTCCGTAAATATGCAAGCGAATCGGCTACTTCCATCATTCATGGCAAGGCCGAACACGAAGAGACGAAGGCAACCAGTTCGCGCGCGCTTGGCGATGGCAAAGGACATTACCTCGTCGTTCTGACGCTCGCGGATACCGATTACGTTTGCGATTACATCCGGCACGGCGGCGACAAGCAGGCGTTCCTTGAAAGATTCAAGGGGGCGCATTCGCCTGGGTTCGATCCCGACGTCCATCTGCAAACCGTCGGCGTAGCGAATCAAACAACCATGCTGCGCGGGGAAACGGAGGAAGTGCAGCGGCGAATTCAACGGGCCGTTATCGATCGAGATGGGCCTGAACTGGCGGAGAAGAACTTTCGATTCTTCGACACCATCTGCGGCGCGACGCAAGAACGACAGGATGCGTTGCGCGAGTTGCTCAACGTCGAACTGGATCTTTTGCTTGTCGTCGGCGGTTACAACAGCTCGAACACATCGCATCTCGCTGAGATGGGTGAGGAAAAGCTGCCGACTTATTTTGTACTCAATGCCTCGCGGTTGGTTTCCGCCACGGAGATCAAGCACTACAATTTGCACGAGAAACGCGAAGTCGTTTCACACTTTTGGTTACCGAACGGGCCGACTGTCATTGGCATCACCGCTGGCGCGTCCTGCCCGAATAATTTGATCGAGGAGACATTGATCCGCCTTTTTGAATTGCGCGGGATCTCGCGCCAGCAACTCGAACTCGCAGCGTAAGGAATCTGGTAGGGGCGATTGACCTCGATCGCCCGGGGACCTTGATATCATCTCGGAAATGCCACGTACAGTGCGTAAACAACTCGATCACACGACGCATTTTGCTGGACGTTTCGGCGCCATTTATTTCGTCACGATTTGCTGTCAACAGCGCGGATTGAATCAACTTTACCGCGAGCAAACGGCTTCTGTCCTGGTTGACGCAGCCCGCATTTACCATGAGCGAGGACGTTGGAACCTAACTCTACTGCTCATAATGCCCGATCACTTGCACGCGCTAATCGGCGTCGACGGACAAAGCTCGCTTAGCTCGCTCATTCGCGATTATAAAAGAATCATGGCAAAGATCGCAGGAGTAACGTGGCAACGTATCGCGCAGGAAGCAGAAGCCACCTGCCAAGAAAGCGGCGTGAAGTAGAAAGAACCAGATCTCACCACAGCGCTTGACGCTTTTATTAAGACGTTCAGTTATCCGGCCGATCAGGGGCTTTTGGTCAGGAATCTGCCTCAGCACTCAGTTCATGCGCGTGCAGACCGTGGAAATACGGCGGCGTATTTTGTTTTCCCCGATATCAAGAATCTCGAGGCTCATATAAGCGAGATACCACCAGGAGGCGCGACGCCCACTCATCGCCACACATGCGAGGCATTTTTCTATGTGATTTTCGGCGACGGCTACTCCGAGGTACGCGCGAGCGATAACACAGAAAAGCGCATCGATTGGCAGGCAGGCAGGCGATTTGTTCTGCACGCCAATCCACACATGGCATCGGCACGTGAACCGTGATCGCTCGCGGCCTGCTCGTTATCTCGAAATCACCGCGATCCCGCTTATGAAATCATTGGGCGATTGGCGGATCGAAGCTGGTTAGCGATTTAACCATCCAACCGGTTTGACGATTTAACGTGGCGAAGCCGTTCCTCATTTTCTTGACAGATCAGATCGAGATCGTTCAGCCTGAACGGCCATGAACTCTCTTAATCGATTCACGGATCCGGTCTATTGTCTGATGCGACTAATCGTCGGCTTGATGTTTGCCAGCCATGGTGGCCAGTTGGTGTTAGGCATGTTTGGTGGTATGCCCGGCTCGAATAATGCGTTCACACAGACCGGCGGCTGGATCCAACTTATTGGTGGATTTCTGATTGCGTTTGGTCTGTTTACGCGTCTTAGCGCGTTCATCTGCAGTGGCGAAATGGCCGTCGCCTATTTCATGATCCATGTGGCAAATGCTACGACACCGATGGCGAAGTTCTTTCCGATTGCCAGCGCCGGTCCCCAGTTTTCCAACAAGGGCGAGCTCGCCGTGTTTTATTGCTGGGTATTTTTCTTCGTGTTCTTCTACGGTGCCGGCCGTTGGAGTCTTGACGCAATTTTTTGTCGAAAATCGACGACGGTACCGCCTTCGATCCTGTAGCTAAAGCCAGGAGAGACATCGTCATTCAATGAAACATCTTTTGTTCGCGGTTGCGTTTGCTTGCCTCGCATCATCGATTCCAGCGCAGGAATTCAAGGATTTTGGTAAAGAACGTCTGAACAGTTCACCGCGTCACGGCGAATGGGTCGATATCAAATCGGGAGACCGCATGATCAAGGCCTTCGT
>WNGK01006542.1_pt1 | contig 13356 bp, 10 predicted proteins | sample 5400601 | NCBI WGS metagenome assembly WNGK01 (sample SAMN13153376, study PRJNA577476) | soil metagenome | isolation source: 60 cm soil or saprolite under Garry oak tree replicate 1 | place: USA:California | collected 2016-06-15 | reverse complement strand
CTCTGCGACTACTCGGGGATGAGCTATGACCTCATCGAAGAACATGGCGGCGTGCAGTGGCCTTTCCCCGCGGGAACAGCGGACGTGACCACGACACGACTCTACACCGACGGCAAATTTCAGACTGACGACGGCAAAGCGAAGCTCTTCTGTATTGAATGGAAGCTCTTTCCCGAGCAACCGAACCGAGAGTTTCCGTTCGTGCTCAACACCGGGCGCACCGTCGAACATTGGCACACGCGGACAAAAACCGGGCAAGTGCCAATCCTCGAACGCATGTCGCCCAATGCGTGGTTGGAGATGAACACGCGAGATGCGCAGTCATTGCATTTGAAGCCTCATGACCGCGTGAATGTCATCTCGCGGCGCGGGAGCGTAAAGGACCTGGAACTGCGGGTGACGGAGATCGTCGCACCCGGACAAGTGTTCATGCCGTTCCACTTCGTAGAAACCAATGCCAATCAAGTCACGCAGAGCGCTTTTGATCCGATTTCGCGAGAGCCGAATTACAAGCAGTGCGCGGTGCGCGTAGAACTCAAACACGCTCAGACAAAAGGCCGGGGCAAGCGCAATGGCGGGAGTCTCAATGTCTAACCAGAGCACATCTTGGTCAGGGATTTTCTGTTCTGCCATTTGTCGCGAGGAGGTGCGGTAGTGGAGAAGCTCGTCGTCGTGGGAAATGGAATGGCAGGAGTGGCATGTGTCGAACAGATCCTTCGCTACGCGCCGAAATTCCAAATTACCATCTTCGGTGACGAAACCCATGTCAACTACAACCGCATTCTGTTGTCGTCGGTGCTGGCAGGCGAGAAGTCGCTCGACGATGTCGTTCTGAATGGACTCGATTGGTATCAGCAAAACGGCATTGATCTGAAACTCGGCGTCCGGATTATCGACGTGGACCCAGTGGCAAAAACCGTCACGGGCGATGATGGAAGTGTCACATCTTTCGACAAGCTTCTGCTGGCTACTGGCAGCCTACCGATCATTCCCTCCATTGAGGACGTCAAAAAGGACGGCGTCGTCGTGTTTCGCAATCTTGACGACACTCGCGCGCTTTTGGAACGCGCCCGCCCCGGACTCAAAGCGGTAGTGATCGGCGGCGGACTGCTTGGGCTTGAAGCTGCTCGGGGACTACAGGTGCAGGGTTGCGACGTAACTGTTGTGCACCTGATGGAAACCTTGATGGAGCGGCAACTGGACTCGACCGGCGGCGGCTATCTCGCCACCAAGATGAACAGTCTAGGCGTAACGGTGCTGCTGGGGCTCTCCACTACCAAGGTCCTCGGCAATGGCAAGGTGCAGGGCGTTCAATTCAAGGGCGGAGGCAGCATCGCCGCTGATCTGGTGGTGATCGCCGCGGGGGATTCGTCCAAATGTGGGCCTCGGCCAAAAAGCAGGTCTCGAAATTAAGCGTGGCATCGTGGTGAACGACTACATGGAAACGTCCCATCCCGACATTTTTGCCGTCGGCGAATGCGTGCAACACAACGGCATCTGCTACGGGCTGGTCGCGCCGCTTCTGGAACAGGGGAAAGTTTTGGCGGCAACCATCACGGGAAATAAGGGACCGAAGTATCAGGGAACCGCGCCTGCGGCCAAGCTAAAAATCATGGGTGTGGATGTTTTTTCCGCCGGGGAAATCAATGACAAAGTGGACGGCTCTGAAGTCATCCGTTACGAAGACCCTTCGCTGGGCGTTTACAAAAAACTCACCCTTAAGGACAACAAGTTAACCGGCGTCATTTTAGTTGGTGAGACTGCCGACAGCCACCGCTACATGGAGTGGCTGCGTTCGCAAGCGGACCTCGCTGCCATGCGCCGCCAGCTTCTTTTCCCCGAATCCGGAGGGGACGCAGGCCTCGACGTAGCTCAGATGGCAGACAGCGAAACCGTCTGCGGCTGCATGGGTGTGACCAAGGCCACCATCATCCACGCCATTCACGAAAAGGGCGTGAACACGCTTGCCCAGCTCAAAGAGTGTACTCGGGCCTCGACTGGTTGCGGCAGTTGCACCGGACTTTGTCAGCAATTGCTCAAAGCAGTCGTTCCCGATTTCCAAGAAGAAGTGAAGAAGACGATATGCAAGTGTCTCGCGCTTCCGGAAGAGAATCTCCGCGAGGTTCTGCGCAGCCAGCAACTGAAGTCGGTACAGGAAGTGCTGGACATCTACGCCAATGGGATCGGTTGCGAGATATGCAAGCCCGCACTGAGCTACATGCTCGACATGCTCTGGTGCGGCGACCACGAGGAAGACCGCTCCGCGCGTTTTATCAATGACCGCGTTCACGCCAATATCCAGAAAGACGGAACATTTTCCGTTGTTCCGCGCATACGCGGTGGCGTGACTTCGCCGGACGAACTTCGCCGAATTGCCGACGCCGCCGAAAAGTACAAGGTGCGCATGGTAAAGATAACCGGCAGCCAGCGCATTGATCTCCTGGGCGTGAAGAAAGCAGATCTGCCAAAAATATGGGCCGATCTTGGAATGCCTTCGGGCCAAGCGTACACAAAAGGCGTCCGCATGGTGAAAACCTGTGTGGGTACAGATTTCTGCCGTTTCGGCGTTCAGGATTCCACTGGTGCGGGTATCGAACTGGAGAGGCGATTCGAAAACCTGTTCACGCCACACAAACTGAAGATGGGCGCCGTGGGCTGTCCACGCAACTGCGCGGAAGCGACCGTAAAAGATATTGGACTGGTCGGGCAAGAAGGAAGTTGGCAGGTGGTCGTGGGTGGCGCGGCAGGCAAAAAAGTGCGTAAGGCGGATTTGCTCATCACAGTCGAGACTACTGAGCAAGCGCTGGATGCTGCGGCGCTGTTCTTCCAGTATTACCGAGAAAACGCGAACTACCTGGAACGCACCTACGACTTTGTGGAGCGGCTGAGAATCGAGAAGGTCCGCAAAGAAACGGTGTATGCCACTGACGTGGTGAAAGACGGGTTACGCGACCGGTTGCGCAAGTCCAAGGCGCAATCCCGAGACGCCTGGCTAGAGCGCGAGGCACCAAACAACTCCACTCAGTTCGTCCAAATCAAGCCGCTGGCAGGGGTGTTGGCATGAGCGCAAGTAAAGAATGGGTCCGCGTCGCATATTGCGAAGACATTCCGCTGCACGAGGGCCGAGCCGTGCTGGTTGGCGACCGCGAGATTGCAGTATTCAACCTCGGCGACCACTTTCTGGCCGTGGACAATCGCTGCCCTCACCGGGGAGGGCCACTAGCAGACGGGATCGTCTCGGGGGAGAGTGTCCGTTTGCCCTTTGCACGGATGGAAGATCGATCTGCAACACGGAAACGTTCAAAGGCCGGCTGAGACGCCGGCCTGCGTCAAGACCTTTGCAACACGAGTGGAAGCCGGGACGCTTCTTCTGGAAGTTATTTCTGAAACCTCAAGATGCCCGCGCTCGACGGGCCACGCGGCCGTTTCGCGCGATGGCAGCTCACTAGAAACACAGAAGGAGCATGAATATGAAGGTCTCGGATTTTCGTAAAGCTGGCCACACGCCCTCGCTGATCGCCGCGTTCTTGTATTTCGACGTCAGCTCTATGGCATGGGTATTGCTCGGACCTCTCGGTCCGTTCATCGCTGAAACCTACAAGCTATCCGCCACGCAAAAAGGATTTCTCGTGGCGCTGCCTTTGCTGGCAGGATCTTTCTTCCGTCCGATTCTGGGTGTCTTGGGGGACCTTCTTGGCCCGCGCCGCGCCGGAATTCTGGGACTCGCCTTAACACTGGTGCCGTTACTTCTGGGATGGAGGTCCGCATCGAGTTTGCACAGCTTTTATCTGATCGGTTTCCTGCTGGGAATCGCTGGAGCAAGTTTTGCTGTGGCGCTGCCCCTCGCAGGCACGTGGTATCCGCCGGAGTATCAGGGCTTGGCAATGGGCATTGCGGGGGCTGGAAATTCTGGCACGCTGCTGGCCACGCTATTCGCTCCGCGTTTAGCGCAGACGTTCGGATGGCCACGTGCGTTCGCGCTGGCGATGGCGCCGGTGGCATTAGTCCTGCTGCTTTATTCATTGATGGCGAAAGATAGTCCGAAGCGAGCGCCGCGTCCGGCTTGGCGCGATTACGTGGCCGTGTTCCGCCAGGCCGACACGGGCTGGTTCTGCTTCTTCTACAGCTTTACTTTCGGCGGCTTTGTCGGACTGGCGAGTTTTCTGACGCTGTTTTTTCACGACCAATATCATTTGCCGAAAGTACGCGCCGGCGATTTCACGACCGTCGTCGTGATCGCGGGGAGTCTTCTACGCCCGGTGGGTGGATGGCTTTCCGACCGCATCGGCGGCTACCGCCTGTTGTTGGGACTCCTCGCCGGAGTGGGCTGTTGCCTGGCAGCGATCAGCTCATTGCCCGCGCTTCCTGTTGTCGTGCCGCTTCTGTTCTTGTGCATGGGAATGCTCGGCATGGGAAATGGGGCGGTGTTTCAGCTCGTGCCACAGCGCTTTGCCAAGCAAGTCGGCGTGGTCACGGGCCTAGTCGGAGCGGCGGGCGGATTCGGGGGATTCCTTTTGCCCTCTGTGCTCGGTGCCATTAAAGACAGAACGGGCGAGTACGGCATCGGTTTGCTCGTCTTTGCGATCGCGTTTTTCGTCGCTTCGGCGACGCTTCTCCATCGCGGACGCGCGTGGAGCCAAAGTTGGGATGAAGCAACAGCCAGCCGAGCCGGAGTCTTTTGTTACCGAGACCTGGCGAGAACCTTGGTGGCCGCGGATGAGAGTTGAAAAGGAAAGCTTGCTTGGAGCCGATGGCCGCCGGCCAGACGAGCATCCTCTCCCGAGCAAGACTTGCTTTCAAAGCCTCCGCGAGGGTGGGACATAAGTCATTGAGATTGCTGATTCGCAAAACTTATACCGTTCAAAGGAGAAGAATCATGTACCGCAAATTTGTTCTTGGCGCACTCATGTTATCTCTAGCGGCGACTCTGGCCGCCCAGCAAACTCCGCCGGCCGCTCCGGCTGCATCAGGTAACAAGCTCCTTTCGGACGACGTGAATGGCGATCTTCCCAAGTGGCTGCGTTGGGTGCTGAGTATCGCGCTCGGGCCGAGGGGTTCACAGGAGGCGGCTTCAAGCCGAATAGCGACGACGCTTATTTCCTAAGCCGAGTGCGCGTCAACATGTTCTTTCTGCCCACCAGCTGGCTGAGGTTTGGTTTTCAGGGACAAGACGCGCATGTGTTCGGAAAAAATCAGAATCCAGCCGCGCCTCCGTATCAGGACTCCATGGACTTGCGTCTAGGTTACGTTGAGATCGGCGACACGGAAAAGAAGGCTTTCGGTTTTCGCGCTGGCCGGCAGGAACTGGCGTTCGGAGATGAGCGGCTGATCGGCAACGCGAACTGGCTGAATACCGCCCGCAGCTTCGATGGACTGCGCGGCACGTTTCGTCACGGTGGATTCCGCGCCGACCTGTTTGCCGCGCGCGTCGTCAAGTTGCAGGACGGAGAATTTGACTGGAGCACTCCCGGCAACAATCTCTACGGAATTTATGGCGGCATAGAGAAACTGGTTCCTGAAGCAACGGTGGAACCTTATTTCCTCTGGCGGCGGCAGTCCGGACTAAAGACCGAAACCGGGACGATTGGTATTTCGAATTTCGGCACCGTGGGTGTGCGCTGGGTGGGCAAGCTTCCAGCAAACTTCGACTATGGGACCGAAATGGATAAGCAAGCCGGATCACTGGGCACCGACACCATCAGCGCATGGGCCGGGCACTGGGTCCTGGGAGAGACTTTGGCCAACGCTCGATTCAAGCCGCGGTTCTCGGTGGAATACAACTACGCGTCCGGTGACCGAAATCCCAAAGACGGTACCCGCGGCACCTTCGACCAGTTGTATCCGACGGCTCATGACAAGTACGGCTTGGCCGACCAAGTAGGATGGAAGAACATCCGCAATGCGCGAGGCAGCGTGGATCTGAAGCTGGCGAAGAAATGGGGCCTGGTAGGCCGCTACGACGCGTGGTGGCTCGCGGATCCGCACGATGCGCTCTACAACGCCGCTGGCGTGGTCGTTGCACGCAACACTGCTGGTACCGCGGGGCGATTTGTTGGACAGGAGTTCGACTCCGTCCTCGCCTATACTTTTTCGCGATACTTGCAGGTCAGCGGCGGCTACGGCCACATCTTGCCGGGAACGTTTCTGAACCATACCACGCCGGGAGTGTCTTACAACTTTCCTTACGCCTCCACGACGTTCGTCTTCTGATAGGGTGAAACCGGAGCGCGTAACCTATGTGCGACTCCGATTGAGCGACGAGGATTTTGGGTTTTATGCCGAACGGTAATTTCAAAGGTCTTCGCGTGTTGGCCCTCGAAAGCCGGCGGGCGCAGGAGATCGCGAAGCTCATCACGAACTGTGGCGGCGTGCCGTTGGTCGCTCCGTCCGTCAGTTAAGTTCCCCTGGAGTCAAATCAGGAAGCTTTGAGATTTGTTCATGAGTTGACGACCCAGAGTCTAGGGATGGTCATTTTTACGACCGGCACAGGGGCGCGGGCGCTGGCGCGGGCAGTGGAGAGTGTATGTCCGCGAGAGCAACTTGCCGCCGCGCTGAACAAGGTTACGGTCATCGCGCCTGGCCCCAAGCCTGTCGCCGCGCACGAATCGTTCCGCCAATTGCACATCCGAGAGATTTCTTGACCTGAGGTTTGGGACATCATGCAAAAACATACCCGGCAATCACCTGAGATTCCTGAAACGAGAACCGCGCACGTGAAGGGTAAAGTTTGCCTGGTTGGCGCCGGGCCGGGAGATCCGGAACTGCTTACCGTGAAAGCGGCGAAGAGGCTTCGCTTCGCTGATGTTGTGCTGCACGATGCATTGGTGTCTCCAGAAGTGCTTGCGCTCGCTTCTCCGGCGGCTCGCATTATCAACGTGGGCAAGCGCTGCGGCCGCAAGAGCATCTCGCAACAGGAAATCAACGCTTTGCTGGTGAGCTTTGCCGCAGACGGAAACCTCGTGGTTCGATTGAAGAGTGGCGATCCGCTGGTATTCGGACGGGGCGGCGAAGAAATTGATGCACTTCGGCAAGAGGGTATCGACGTCGAAATTGTGCCCGGGATCACCGCGGCTGTAGCTGCCGCAGCAACCGCCCGGATTTCTTTGACAGACCGCCGCTATGCCGAGCAGGTGCTGCTGATCAGCGCCCGCCACGCCTCTGGCAAAACACGGCCCGATTGGCGTGCGCTTGTTTCGTCGCGAACCACGATAGTGGTATATATGCCTGGTCGAACCAGGGATGTCGCAGAAGGCCTGATTCATGCAGGTTTGAATGGCCAGACGCCATGCATCGTCATTTCCAGGATTTCGCTCCCGGAAGAACAGTCCTACAAAACTATACTCGCGAGGTTGTGCGGTCCGGCTCAACTTCCCGCACCTTGCCTCTTAATCGTAGGTGAAACTGCGGCAGCTTCCACGCTCGCCGAACTCCAGCCCCTCTATCACCAAACAGCGGAGACTGAACCTGCGACCGGTATCACATACTGACAGTACGCATCCATGGGTCCAACCATTCTCCGTTCGATGGGCAGACCCGCCTGATCCGCATTGCCACGTCGGGAGTTCAGCTTGCCGCAGATCGTTTGTTCTCCAGAATAACTGCGATAAAGTTTTTCCGTTACGCAGCATTGATGTGCCTGACCAGAATTTAACAACCTCTTTACGCATCACTGACGTTGAATCAGCAACTCTTTCCTCCCGCAGATAACTCTGAGTATTCGCGAATGCCTCGCCCGTGAAGGTACAAGCTCGGCACAGAAAGGCTTGCGCCGCAGCTTAATTCTTTCACTGAGCAGAGGTCCTGGAAGACGCTCGAGAAATTCTGTTGAAGAGCTCACATCATTTCCGGTGCGCTGTTGCGAGAAGTCCGCCGATCTCCAGTTCCTATTCTCAGCGCGAGGGAATTAGCAGCCGGCACTCGACTCGTCACGCAGGATGATGAGGTACCCGTTCGACGAATTGCAGTTTCGGAATGGCATGGATTGTCATGCATGAGTCCTCCACGCAGGAGCTCAGGAGGTTCTAAATGTCGCAACCAAGATTTCGTTTGCATGTGATCGTAACGGTCGTGGTCCTGTTCATCGCGGCCATGATTGTGGTCAGCCGATCAGCGCCGGTTGGTGCGGAAAGCACAAAAAGAAATCCAGTCGTCGAAAATGCGACCCAGAAGGTGCAGCAAGGAGAGCAGATCTTCCGCTTCGACACGTTTGGCGATCAGGCATTCTGGGGAGACACACTAAAACTGCATCAGGCAATCGAGGGAGCAAAGCTTGGCGGAGTTGGACCCGGAGTTAGTCCGAAGACCGCTCTGGCCGTCGGCTTGAAGGTGGACGTAGATGCCTTCCCAAGTAATTTGGTGCAGCAGATCGAGCACGGTAAGGTCAACCTAAACGACCCCGCGGTCACGCTCGCCCTCCTCAAGTTGAACGCGGTGGTTGGCCTTACCGGTTTTTTTAACTCTTCCGGAACTCTGAAGTTAGTAGGTATTCAATGCGCGTTGTGTCACTCGACGGTTGACAACTCCAACCCTGCGCTCTGTGCAGGGCAAATCACGCCTAATCCTGGCACCGGTTGCATCGGTCATCGCCTGGACGGCTGGCCCAATCGCGATCTGAACGTCGGAGGAATCATCGCTCTCGCGCCTGATCTCAGCGCGTTCGCCGATCTGTTGTCGATGGACCAGGCCACAGTAAGAAAGGTGCTGAACAGTTGGGGCCCAGGAAAGTTCGATGCCGAACTGGCGCTGGACGGAAAAGCGATCAACCCACAGCAAGTCACCGATGGCGCCGTCACCGGAACGAACGTGTCGGGAGCGTCTCTAATTCCTCCAGCCTTTGGTCTCGGGGGAGTGAATCTCCATACGTGGATCGGCTGGGGTTCAGTGCCGCACTGGAATGCTTTCGTGGCCAACCTTGAGATGCACGGGAAAGGCAGATTCTTCGATCCCCGGCTGAACGATGCTGCGCAATTTCCGATTGCCGCAGCACATGGCTTTGGGGACCTGCCCCACATCAATCCCGATGATGATCTCATAACTTCCAAGCTTGCAGCCCTGCAGCTCTATCAACTGTCGATTCCTGCGCCGAACCCGACCGTGACATTCGATCAGGCGGCTGCTGCACGAGGTGACGAGCTATTTAGTGGTAAGGCGGGATGCAACAATTGTCACGCCGAACCGCTATGGACAGAGCCTGGATGGAATTTGCACCAGCCTAACGACGTCTGCATCGACAGCTTTCAAGCCGATCGCGGGCCGGACCACCGCTATCGAACCTCGCCGATTGGTGCACTCTCTACCCATTTCACAGGCGGCTTCTATCACGACGGACGCTTCGCTGATTTGAATGCCGTAGTCAACCATTACGACAAGTGCATGAACCTCGGGCTCACCGACAGCGAGAAGAGTGACCTGATTCAGTACCTGTTAAGCCTCAAATTCTAGCCCTGCTGTTTGATTTTCTTAGGAAAGGAAGTGCGACATGATCCGCTTACAACCCAAATGGCGACAACTTGTGCAAACTCTTCTCACCCGCCTTTCGCTGGCACTCGCGACCTGTGCATTAATGGCATTCACGGCGGGCAGCGCGTCGGCACAACTGGCTGACAATCAGACCAACGGCTTCGGAAACAATCGGCTAGTCACGTTCACTTACTTGCAGAATTTCGATTGCGTCGATCAGCCAACATTGGACCTGGATTTTAATGGCAAGTTGGCCCAGTCCGACCCCAACGAAATGCAGACGCCAATCTGCCAGCCGGTCACCGAGCCCACCCAGGACCCGACTGGAGGAAACATTAAACACACCGCGCATCTGTACGTGTTCGTTCCAATGTTCTCAGTGGATAATGACCAAAATCCGAATGATGCGATGCCGTGCCCGAATGGCGGAAGGCCAGGTGAACTCTGCGGTCCTACTCTGGGAGCCACGTTAATCAAGCTTTTCGGCTTTGTTCCCGAAGCGTGGAAGACTCATCCCGCCGTTTCGACCCAGTGCCCGGATCCTAACAATCCAGTACCCGGCACCTGCACTATGCACGCTTCCTCGGTTGACCTGTCTGTAACACTGAATGCCCTAGGGAAGACTGGCCCTCCGACGATGCCAGTATTCGTGCCAACTCCAAACCATGATCACGTGGTCGACAACAGTCGCGTCAACACGACGCCGATCTGGTGGGAAGTCAGGCCTGTGCTGATAATGGACCAGAGCGACTGGCCAGCAGCTGATGGGAGCAGCGGAATTACCTCGTCAAAGGCGATGGACGATGCAGAGGCGGCCGGCAGAGCGATTGAGGTTGGGTCAAACTTCTTCCTCTTCTTCAGTTCGCAATTGTCCTCGCATGGAAGTCATTAACCACGAGTGCTACGCCGGCGCTTCAGATTCTGGATCGCCGGCGGTGCCTTATTGCAGCTAAGGCACAAATCTTCATCGCGCCTTAACCAGGCAATCCGGCGCAGCGAGCGAACTGGCGTTATTGCTTACCACCGATCTCGACGGCTTCCCGTTTTGACTCCGCTACTCGCTGTGTGATTAAAATCAACCCAGCATGAATCCGCTCGAACTTTCCCCGGAACACTTCCGCGATTTAGCCGCGGATATGGTCGCACTGTCCACCGAATATTTATCGACTTTGGATTCACGTCCCATTTTCCCAGCAACAAGTGGTGAGGAAACGGAGAGGCTATTCGCACAGGAAGCGCCCGAGAATGGCATGCGCGATGCAGCATTCGACGCCCTCGGCGACGTGATAGCCCATTGTCGCGCCCAGAACGGTCGTTTCTTTGGATACGTGCAAGGGTCGGGAGATCCCATCGCGGCGCTGGGCGATCTTGTGGCGTCGATTCTCACTCAGAACATCACGGCTTGGCGTTCGTCGCCAGCAGGGGTCAGTATCGAGCGTGCAGTGGTTCGTTGGTTAGCAGAAGCGATCGGATGCCAGGGCTTTTCTGGGACCCTGACGGGAGGAGGTTCCGCCGCGAACCTGATGGGCCTGGCCATGGCGCGCGAGTCGAGGATGCCTTCCAACCATCGCGGCATTCACAATTCTAGTGCCGGCGTTATTTACGCTTCCGAGCAAGTTCACTCGGCCATTCCCAAAGCAGTGGCCCTCCTGGGAATCGGACGCGCAAACCTACACTTCACTCCGTGCGATGACTCCTATCGCATGATTCCGTCAGAATTGGATCGCGCCATACGTAGCGACAAAGTTCAAGGGCGCAAGCCAATCGCGGTGGTCGCTTCGGCCGGCACGGTGAACACCGGCTCCATCGATCCGCTGTCAGAAGTCGCAGCGATTGCGCGCTCCCACAATCTTTGGCTCCATATTGACGGCGCCTACGGAGCACCGGCGGCCATGACCGTCCCAGAAAAGTTCGACGGTTTAGCTCAGGCGGATTCGCTTTCCCTCGATCCGCATAAATGGCTGTATCAGCCAGTCGATTGTGGATGCCTACTATACCGCGACGTCGGAGTTGCTAGAGAGACATTTAGCTATACCGGCAGCTATGCGCGACCACTCAGCTCTGATCCCATAGAAGGATTTGCGTTCTTTGAGGAGTCGATTGAACACTCGCGCCGCTTTCGTGCGCTGAAGCTCTGGCTTTCCTTGCGCTATCACGGGCTACAAGCCTTTCGCGCTGCCATCCAAAAGAACCTGGACCATGCACAACGCTTGGCAGGGGCAATTAAAAGTTCGCCGTCGCTGGAGCTTGCTGGCCTCGTAGAGCTAAGCGCAATCTGCTTCCGCCACCGTCTGACAGCGGGTGCTTGCGAAGAGACGCGAAATCGTTTCAATCTGGCATTGCTTAAGCGTATTGTGAATCGCGGAAAGATCTATCTTTCAAACGTGGAATTGAAGGGACGATTCTGCCTTCGCGCCTGCATCGTAAATCACCTCACAAAGGACACGGACATCGACATAGTGGTTCCCGAGGTTTTGGACGCCGCTTCCGAAATCATGTCGGAGTACCAATAGTGGGTTAGTCGCAAGGTTCTGACTATTGATACGCACGAAACTCAGAGCTGGCTTCAGCCAGCTCAAGATTCACCCTGCTGAATTCACTTCTGCCTCGATCGTCTCAATGTCACGAATCGTCAGTCTTCGGCCATTTATCTCGATCAATCCCTCCGCCTGCAAGCGGCTCAGGTTGCGCGAGACCAGCTCGCGCACGGTGCCAATCTGTGAAGCAATCTCCTGATTATTATCCGGCAGCCGCCAGTCGAACCAGAAATGCCGCCAGGCGATGCCGCACGGTGGTGAATGAAAGTTCCTCGATGATCCCGACTAGCCGCCGTAATCTAGCGCCCACGACTCGCAGAACTTTGAGAGCAACCTGCGGGTGCGTCAGACACAACTCCTGAAAGTCTTTCTTGCTCACAAATAGAAGAGTGGCGTCATCGACAGCGGCGACGGAAGCCGGATAGTCTCCTCCGTCGAATACCGGCAATTCCGCCACTGAACTGCCCGGCCCGTCAACGCTCAACACCTGCTCCCTGCCGCCTGCAGAAGTCTTGAAAATCCTTACGTGGCCGGAAGCAACAACATACAGCCCAGCGCAGGGATCGCCCTCATTGAACACGATCTGGCCCGATGAGAAATTGCGCGGCACCACGCGTGGAGCGAGAAACTCCATCTCGTCAGCGGCGAGACCGGAAAAGAGCGGGACTTTCGAGAGTATCTGTTTTTGTGTTTCAGCGAGCACCATCGCCGACATTGTAACGCCTGTGACAAAAGTCATCGGCAGTCAGAGCGTATTCCTCAACATTCAGGAAAAGAGCGGCGGTTCGAAGCAAGCCGCGTGGAGAACTCCGATGAATCTTGATACTACGAAGACGGTGCGCGAAGTGGCGTTGAATAATCCGGCGGCAACCCGAGTATTTGAAAAGCTCGGCATTGACTATTGTTGCGGGGGAAACAAATCGTTGGAACAGGCTTGCGGAGAAGCGAATCTGCAAATCCAGCAGGTGCTGGAGTCGTTAGAATCTGCGGCGACTGCGGCCGACGGACGCCGGGAGGGGAAAGAGTGGGTGGCCGAGCCGCTCGCGGACCTGATCGCGCACATCAACAACACCCACCACAAATACACGCGCGGGGAGATCGCGCGGCTTCGCCCACTATTCGACAAGGTGTGCAATGTTCACGGCGACAAGCATCCCGAACTGCTGCAGGTGCGACACGATTTCCAGACCCTCGCTCAGGAACTTTCCACCCACATGATGAAAGAAGAGATGGTGCTGTTCCCCTACATTGAACGGATGGAAGAGGCCGTCGTCTCGGGCGAGCCGGTGTTGCCTGCCCCCTTCGGAACTTTGAACAATCCAGTCGCAATGATGATGCACGAACATGATTCCGCAGGCAA
>WNGK01017141.1_pt1 | contig 13357 bp, 11 predicted proteins | sample 5400601 | NCBI WGS metagenome assembly WNGK01 (sample SAMN13153376, study PRJNA577476) | soil metagenome | isolation source: 60 cm soil or saprolite under Garry oak tree replicate 1 | place: USA:California | collected 2016-06-15 | reverse complement strand
CGAGCTGGTGATCAACCTCAAGACCGCGAAGGCGCTCGGCATCACCATCCCGCAATCGCTGCTGCTGCGCGCGGACGAGGTGATCCAATGATGGACCGGCGGGCATTCATTGGTGGTGTCGCGGGCGGCCTCGTCATCGCGCGGTCTGTCGCCAACGCGCAGCCCGCAGCGAAGGTCTACCGGATCGGCTGGCTGAACCTTCCCGCGTCCGCGCAAACGGACTACCCGTTGCGCCGCGTGTTCACCGAGGAACTGCGCGATCTCGGCTACGTCGAGGGCCGCAACTTCGTCTTCGAGCGCCGGTACGTCGACGGCCGGCTGGATCGGCTGCCGGACCTTGCCGCCGAGCTGGTGCGCCTGCGCGTCGACGTGATCGTCGCCCCCACTAATCCCGTCATCGCCGCCGCAAAACGCGCGACGGCAACGATTCCCATCGTCATGCTCACCGCGGTGGATCCCGTGGGCGAAGGATTCATCGCGAGCCTGGCGCGGCCCGGCGGAAACATCACTGGCGTGACCGTCGACGCCAACCCGGAGATTCTGGCCAAGAACGTCGGTCTGTTGACCGAAATCGTCCCCAAGCTTGCCCGTGTCGGGGTTCTCCGGCAGGTTGAGACGGGAAGTGGTTTCGAGGCGATTGAGGCAGCCGCGCGAAAACTCAATGTAGCGCTCTACGTCGCCGAATTTCGGACTCCCGACGACATCGAGGTGGCGTTCGCCACGATGGTCGACAAGCGGGTCGGTGCCGTCATTCTCATGGGCGGCGGGCTGACCTACATGCACCGGCAACAGATTGCGGACTTAGCGCTCAAGCATCGCCTGCCCGCAATTCACTTGCTGAAAGAGTACGCGCAAGCGGGACTGCTGATGACCAACGGGCCGGATCTGCAGGATATCTTCCGGCGTGCCGCGCGTTACGTCGCTAAGATTCTCCGCGGGGCGAAGCCCGCCGATCTGCCGGTGGAGCAACCCTCGAAGTTCGAGTTGGTGATCAATCTCAAGACGGCAAAGGCGCTCGGCGTCACCATTCCGCAGCCGCTGCTGCTGCGCGCGGACGAGGTGATCCAATGATTGCCACTCGACCGTGCGAGCATTGGCGCGCTACATCCATTCAGTGCCGCCACCTTCGTTCGTTGAGCGTCTGCTTTTCGTAAGGCTCTATGACCGTTCAGGGTCGAACTCGGTCGTTGAATGGTCGGCAGCCCGGCAGCGTGCCCAACTACGATCGGCCGGGAATAATGGGCAGGATCACATGCGAAGGGTGCGCGCCGTCAAGGTAGACCCGGTTGCTTGCGATCCGGCTGGAAAGCGCTCGTCCTTCAGGTTCGCCCGTATTGGGATTGACGTCGAAATGCGGAAAGTTGCTGCTCGAAATGTCGACTCGAATGCGATGCCCGCGCTTGAACAAATTGCTCGTCGGAAATGCCTCGACGCGGATCGCGTAGATCTCGCCCGGCGTCATCGGTGCCGGTTTCTCCCAAGAATCCCGATAACGCGCGCGCAATATTCCGTCGGTCAGATTCATCGCAAAGCCTTCCGGGTAGTCCGGGTTCGGCGGGTACACGTCGATCAGCTTGGCGGTGAAATCGGTGTCCAGGCAATTCGACGAAATCCACAGATTGACCGTGAGAGGGCCGGTCACCTCGACATCTTCGCTCAAGGGCGGAGTCTGGAATACCAAAACATCCGGCCGTTCGGCCAGCGGTCGATACGGCGGCTTGGAGCCGTAAAAGTCCGGCGTCTCACGTTGATCGAAAGCACCGCCGACCATGATCGGACGCCCGGAGGTTATGTTGCCGCCGATCGTGGGGACGGGATTGCGAGGGTCGTACTCGTAGGTTAGCGGCGACGCTCCCGTTGGCGGCTTCTCCACTGACAGCAGGCGATCGGCCCGAAGATAGTAAGGCGTCCAGCGCGTATCCGGAAGCGGCCAATCCTTCTCTGCGCGCCACCGTCCACCATGGTCCAGTCGTCCGGCGGCATTTTTCCTTCCGCTTCCCCCGCCCATCACGAAAAGCCGCACCGCGGGTTCAGCGTCCACGCCATTGCCGATTCCTCTAAGCCATCGATCGAACCAGCGCAAGCGCAAGGTCAGAAAGTCAGTCGCGACGTTGCCGTCGATCGTCGCCGCCGGACCAAAATCGACATCTCCGACGTACGTGAGCTGGCGATCGCCGTGCGTCCAGGGTCCCAGGATCAGCCGCACCGGACCGCGTCCGATCCTGGACAGTCCGGTGTAGTTTTCGGTCGCCGTGCGCGGATAAGGGTCATACCACGACGACATGTGAACGATCGCCGCATCGGGGAATTGCCGGTAGTAGCCCGCGGCGTAGATGCCAAGCTGCTTCCAGAAGGCGTCGAAGTCGCCGTGCTCCCACTGGTCGAAGGTGTATTCCTCGTAGTCCGGCACGAGGCTCAACGGCGACGCGCCGCGGCGCCACGGCATCTTATGGAACCAGTCCTTGAGATTGGTTGCGTGCATCGCCGCCAATTTCGCGGGATCCTTTCTGATCTGGGGGCTGTTCAACCCCTCGTTGAACGCCCAGGTGACCTGCTTGAGCTCGAACGCGCCGCCTTGGCGAATGCCGCCCTGATAGGCATTCGAGAAGCCACCCGAATCGAGAAACATTGCCTTGACGCCCGGTGCGCCAGCACTGCCCAACGCACCTTGCGTATGCGCCGCGTACGACAGGCCCATGGTGCCGATCACGCCGTCGGACCACGCCTGCTTGACGATCCAGGCGCAGGTGTCGAAGCCATCGAGGCCGTCGCTTAAATATTTCACATAGGCGCCTTCCGATTTGTAGCGGCCGCGGCAGTCTTGATAGATCACGACGTAACCGCGGCGCACGAAGAAACCCGCAACCTCCGCGCGGCTTTTCGGTTTCTCGATCGCCGGCGTGCGCTCGGAGCGGCTATCTGCCGTCTTGTCGTAAGGCGTGCGCTCGAGAATGACGGGGAAGCGGCGCTCAATGGGTTTTCCATTGCGCGCGGGGACATACACATCGGTCGCCAGGCGCACGCCGTCGCGCATGGCCACCATGACGTCGCTTAGAACGATGACGTCGAATTCAGGCTGCTGGGTCGCAGCAGCGGCGGGAATCGGCCGCAAATCGGCACATCCGGCGACGGGGAAGGCGAGCAACCCGGCTGCCCTGAGCAGCGTCTCACCGAATTGGCGCCGGCTCAAGGACCATTGGCTACGTGCCTCTTCACTCATATACGCTTCGACGGAGAATGAGTGCCCAGATAACGGATAGGGGTTTCAATCGCACGAGTCCGCTTACGGCGCGCGGATCAACGCGGTTGTCAGGAGCGATGCAAGGACAACGTTGCGCCTGCGCCGGTCAATCGCGACGAGTGAGCGCAATGCTCGCCGCGATCATCGCGATGAAGAACACCAGCGTCCAGCCGGCGATCGACAGGTGCAGGAATACCCAGCCCTTCTCCGCGCACTCGCCGCTGCCTTCGAGCACCTTCTTCAGCGTTTCCGTGAACGGCAGCGTCTCGATCATGTAGTTGAGGCTCATCCCGCACGCAGGCACCTGGTCCTTGGGCAGCGACTGCAGCCACACCTGGCGGGCCGCGACCGCCGCGCCGGCGCTGCCGATGATGACCAGGAGCACGGCGTAAACGGTCGCGCCGATGCGTCCCGGGTTATGGAACGCCGCGATCAGGAACACCACTCCCATCCCGGCCACCGCGACCCGCTGCAGGATGCACAGCGGGCAAGGCTCGATGCCCTCGACGTATTGCAGGTAGTAGGCGTACGCAAGCAGCCCCGCGCAGACGACGAACCCAAGGACGTGGCCTAGACGCCACGCCGGAAGCAGGATCAGCCCGAGCGAGGTGACGCCGACCGCCATCAGCGTGACGCGATACGCGGTCAGCGGCGCGTTGGGCCCGACTGCCAGGAACAGGTACTCCTGCCCGAGCAATGCAAGGCAGAGGATCAATCCGACCCACGGCCAGGTCAGCGACGGATAGTGCGGAGCGTTCATCGTGTCGCTTCGCTTAAAGCTTGGTCGATGTCCCAGAGGATATCATCGAGCGTCTCGAGCCCGACCGACAGGCGCACCATTTCGGGCAGGACCCCGGCGGCGCGCTGCTCGTCCTCGTCGAGCTGGCGATGCGTCGTCGAGGCCGGGTGAATCACCAGCGTCTTGGCGTCCCCGACGTTGGCGAGATGCGAGAGAAACTGTACCGCCTCGATAAAGCGCTCCCCGGCCTTCGCGCCGCCCTTGATGCCGAAGGTAAGGATGCCGCCCGCCCCGTGCGGCAGATAACGCCGGGCCAGCGCCTCGTAGCGATTGCCCGGCAACAGCGGATAGTTCACCCAGGCGATGCGCCGATCGGCCGCCAGATGCTTCGCGATCGCCAGGGCCGACTCGCAGTGCCGGGGCATGCGCAGGTGCAGCGTCTCGATGCCCTGCAGCAGCAGGAATGCGTTGAACGGCGACAGCGCAGCTCCGAGCGTGCGCATGGCCTCCATGCGCGCTTTCATCGTGAAGCCGAAATCACCGAAGGTTTCGTGGAAGATCACTCCGTGGTAGCCGCGCGAGGGCGTCGTCATCTGCGGAAACCTGCCGTTGCCCCAGTCGAACTTGCCCGACTCGACGACCACCCCGCCCATGGTCGTGCCGTGACCGCCCAGATACTTGGTGGCCGAGTGGATGACGATGTCGGCGCCATGCTCGATAGGGCGGCATAGGTAGGGAGAGGCGAGCGTGTTGTCGATGACGAGCGGTACACCGGCGCCATGAGCGACGTCCGCGATGGCGGCAAGGTCGATCACGTTAAGCTGCGGATTGCCGATCGTCTCCGCGTACACGGCCTTGGTATTCGGCTTGATCGCCCTGCGGAAGCTCTCCGGCTCGTCCGGGTCGACGAAGGTGGTTTCGATCCCGAGATCGGCAAAGGTCACCGCGAACTGCGTGTACGTGCCGCCGTAGAGCGTGCGCGCGGCGACGATGTGATCGCCCTGCCTGGCGAGCGTCAGCAGCGCCGCGGTCTGCGCCGCCATGCCGGTCGCCGCGGCGAGCGCCGCGCGCCCGCCCTCGAGCGCGGCGACGCGCTCCTCGAGCGCGCAGACCGTAGGGTTGGAGATCCGCGAATAGACGTTGCCGAAGGTCTGCAGATTGAACAGGCTCGCTGCGTGATCGGCGCTGTCGAAGACGAAGGAAGTCGTCTGATAGATCGGCAGCGCCCGCGCCCCGGTAGCGGCGTCGGGAATCTGTCCCGCGTGCAGACAGAGCGTGTCGAACCCGAATTTGCGGTCAGGCATGCGGGACTACACCGGCCGACGGGCGGAGATGACCCCCGTATTCACACCCGCCCAGTTGAGCCCGCCCAGGATGCGCGCGTGCTCGATCTTGACGCAGCGGTTCATCACCACCTCGAGGCCCGCGTCGAGTGCGACCTTCGCCGCTTGGTCGTTAAGAATGCCGAGTTGCATCCAGAGTACGTTCGCCCCGATCGCCACCGCGTCGCGCGCGATCGGCGGGATGTCGGGCGACTTGCGGAAGCAATCGACGATATCGATCGGTATCGCCGCGCCTTCGCGCGCCGTCAGCAGGTCCGGATAGCAACGCTCGCCCATCACCGCTCCGTAGGCGGGGTTGACCGGGATGATCCGGTAGCCGTGGTCGCGCATGTACGCGCAAGCCCGCGATATCGTCGATCAGCGGCACGTCAGGGTCGCCAGGTTGGTGCGGGGTTGTGCCGGTATTGCCCGTCAATCCGCCGGCCGGAGGAGATCCTGTCGTTCACGTCAGCCCGTCTTCGCGCCCGAATCGCCTAGTGTAATGGAAACGCGCGGCCGGGCCGACTTTGCCCGCCTGGTGCGCGACGATCGGTGGCCCGGCTCGGCTTGGAGTTACGTAGCCCGGGATGAGCGTCCTTAGACTGTGAGACCCGGGATTCGCTGCGCTCACCCCGGGCTACGCCGGTAGAATAGTCGGCGCCATGCTCGTCTTCGTCATTCGCCGCAGCATCCAGGCGGTATTCGTGCTGTTCATCATGTCGGTTCTGGTGTTCATCGGCGTGTACGCCATCGGCAATCCGGTCGACATCCTGATTACGCGACGTTCCTCTCCGGCGCCATGCATGGCGACCTGGGCAAGTCCTTCGTGCACAGCACTTCGGCGCTGGGGCTCATCCTGGAACGCATGCCGGCAACCCTCGAGCTCGCTCTCGCGGCGATGCTGATCGCGATCACGCTGGGTATTCCGCTTGGGCTCTGGGCGGGTCTGAAGCCCAACTCCGTATCGGGGCGCTCGATCATGGCCGGCTCGATCCTGGGCTTCTCCCTGCCGACATTCTGGGTCGGCCTGATGCTGATCATGGTGTTTTCGGTGATGCTGGGCTGGCTGCCGTCGAACGGGCGCGGCCCGACCACCCAAATTTTCGGCATACCGGTAAGTTTTCTCTCGCTCGAAGGCTGGCGGCACCTGATCATGCCCGCGACGAACCTGGCGCTGTTCAAGCTCGCGTTGCTGATCCGGCTGACCCGCGGCGGAACGCGCGAGGCGCTCACCCAGGACTACGTTAAGTTCGCGCGCGCCAAGGGGCTCACCAACAGCCGAGTCATCGGCGTGCACGTTCTGCGCAACATACTGATTCCCATCGTCACCATCATCGGGCTCGAGTTCGGCTCGGTCATCGCTTTCGCCATCGTCACCGAAACCGTGTTCGCCTGGCCAGGCATGGGGAAGCTCCTGATCGACTCGATCAATCTGCTCGACCGGCCGATCATCGTGGCGTACCTGCTGGTTACCGTGACGATGTTCATCGTCGTCAACCTGGTCGTGGATATCGCCTACTCGGCGCTCGATCCGCGCGTTCGCCTGACCGAGGCCAAGGGCTAGTTCCATGGCGCGCGAGGATTCGCCGTTCAAGCGCCTGCTGTCGGACTTCGCGGCGAATCCGACCGCGGTGTTCGGATTGATCCTGCTCGGGATCATCGTCGTCGCGGCGCTCGCCGCGCCGCTGATCTCGCCGCAAAATCCGTACGACCTCGCCCAGCTCGACGTGGTGTCCGGGCGGCTACCCCCGGGCTCGACCAGCGATACCGGTGCGACGTTCTGGCTGGGCACCGACGACCAGGGCCGCGACATGCTCTCGGCGATCTTCTACGGTCTGCGGATCAGCCTCGCGGTGGGTATCACCAGCACCGTGGTTGCGCTGGCGATCGGGCTGGCATTGGGGCTCACTGCAGCCTACCTCGGCGGGCGCACCGAGACGGTGATCATGCGCATCGCCGACATCCAGCTCTCCTTTCCGGCGATCCTGATCGCGCTGATTCTGCTCGCGGTGCTGGGCCAGGGCATACTCAAGATCGTCGTCGCGCTCGTCACCGTGCAATGGGCGTACTACGCGCGGACGGTCCGTAGTGCGGCACTGGTCGAGAAGCGCAAGGAATACGTCGAGGCGGCGCGCTGCCTGGCGCTCTCGCCGCTGCGGATCGTGTTCCGCCATATCCTGCCCAATTGCCTGCCGCCGCTTATCGTGGTCGCGACCGTGCAGGTCGCCGCGGCGATCGCGCTCGAAGCCACCTTGTCCTTCCTCGGCCTCGGTCTGCCGATCACCGAGCCTTCGCTGGGGCTGCTCATCGCCAACGGCTATCAATATCTTCTGTCGGGAAAATACTGGATCAGCTTTTTCCCCGGCGTGGCGCTGCTGCTTACCATCGTCAGCATCAACCTCGTGGCCGACCAGTTGCGCGACGTGCTCAATCCGCGCTTCCAGCAATGACCGACGCGCTGCTGTCCGTCGCCGGCCTCAACACGCATTTCTTCACCCGCGCGGGCGTGGCCAAGGCGGTCGACGACGTGAGCTTCTCGATTCGCCGCGGCGAGGTGGTCGGGCTGGTCGGGGAATCAGGGTCCGGCAAGTCGATGACCGCCTATTCGATCCTGGGCCTCGTGGATCCGCCGGGCCGCGTCGTCAGCGGCCGGATCCTGTTCGAAGGGCGGGATCTGGGCGAGTTGTCCGCCGAAGACATGCGGCAGCTTCGCGGCAACCGCATCGCGATGATCTTCCAGGACCCGATGATGACGCTCAATCCCGTGTTGCGCATCGACACGCAGATGGTGGAGGCAATCCTCGCGCACGAAAAGGTTTCGTCCACGGTCGCGCTCGAGCGCGCCCGCGAAGCGCTCGTCAAGGTCGGCATTCCGTCGCCCGACGAACGGCTGAAGGCTTACCCGCACCAGTTCTCCGGGGGTATGCGGCAACGCGTGGCGATCGCGATCGCGCTGCTCAATGGTCCGGATCTGGTCATCGCCGACGAGCCGACCACCGCTCTCGACGCCACCATCCAGGGACAGATTCTCTACGAGATGCAGAAGCTCACTCGCGAGAGCGGCGCGGCGCTGATCTGGATCACGCACGACCTGTCGGTCATCTCCGGGCTGGCCGACCGCGTCTGCGTGATGTACGCCGGCCGCATCGTCGAGCAGGGCTCTACCGTGGACGTGCTCAACGTGCCGCGGCATCCGTACACGCGCGGGCTGCTCGATTCGATTCCGGGCAATGCCGCTCCGGGCGAAAGGCTCAAGCAGATCCAGGGGATGATGCCGCCGCTCACCGAGCTGCCCTCCGGCTGCGCGTTTCGGCCGCGATGTGCGTATGCGACCGGCGAGTGCGAAGAGATTCCGGAAGTGCGCCCCTACGGCGCCGTCGGCCAGAGCATCCGCTGCTTCCATCCGCTGTCCCCTCCGATGCCGTGAACTTCCCTGCTCAACCCAGTGCGCGTGGATCCGGGGATGCAGATCGTCTGGTTGCGGAGGCGATCGAGTTGCGCCGCGCCGGCCGGCGACAAGCTTCCGCTGAACGCTTCGAGCGGGCACTGGCGCAAATGCCCGACCATGCCGGTGCGTTGACCTCCTACGCCATGCTGCTGCTCGACGCCGGCGACGCCCAGGCGGCGACCGATCTTGCCGAGCGTGCCATCAAGGTCGACCCCGGACGCATGTCGGCGCATCATGTCCTGGGTCGCGCCAAGTGCCAGGCCGGAAATCTCGCCGCGGGAATCGCATCGCTGCGACGCGCCGTTGCGCTACGTCCCGACGCCTTCGAAGTCGAGATCGATCTTGGCAAGGCGTTGTACGATGCGCTGGCGCTGGAAGACGCCGAGAGGCACCTTCGCCACGCCCGCGATCTGGCGCCGCTCTCGGCCGAGGTCCACATCCGTCTCGGCAATCTCTATCGACGGCGGCAGAGGCACGATGAGGCGCTCGCAGCCTATCGCAGGGCGGTCGAGCTCGACGCCGGCATGGCACAAGCGCACAACAATCTGGGCACGATGCTCGCAGAGCTCGGCGATGGCGAAGCCGCGGTTGCGGCCTTGCGTCAGGCGCTAGTGCTGGCACCCGATCGTCCAAGTACCTGGAGTAACTTGCTGCTTGCGTCGAGCTGGTCCGATCGCCTTCCCGCCGCTGAAATCGCCGCCGAGCATCGCGCGTACGGCCGCCATTTCGGGGTGCAGGTCCAGCCGCTCGCGCCGATCGCCCTGCGGTCGTTCCAAGGGAGGCGTCTGAAGATCGGCTATGTCTCTTCGGATTTCCGCGGCCACGCGGTGGCCGTGTTCATGCAACCCCTGCTGACACATCACGATCGGCAGCGATTCGAGATCTACGCTTTGTACAATTTCACGGCCGACGACGAGGTTACGGCACACATCCGTACGCTGGTCGAGCATTTCATTCCGGTCGCGGGCATGACCGATCGTGAGCTTGCGGAATGGATCCGGGCGGAGGGCATCGACATCCTGGTCGATCTCAACGGCCATACGGCACATAACCGGCTGCCGCTGTTCCTGCTCAAGCCGGCGCCGATCCAGATCACCTGGCTCGGTTATCTCGCCACGACGGGTCTCCCGACCATGGACTACCGCTTGACCGACGCTCGCGCCGACCCGCCGGGCCGCACAGAGGCGTTGCATACCGAAACGCTGTGGCGCCTTCCCGACAGTCTGTGGTGCTACGAGCCCTACTGCTTTGCGCCGGAGGTCGGGCCCTTGCCCGCGCTGCGGAATGGCCACGTCACTTTTGCCAGCCTCAACAATCCCGCGAAGATCTCGGCGACCATCCTCGGGCTGTGGGCCCGGATTCTTCGGGCGCTCCCTGATGCCCGGTTGTTCCTGATCAGGAGCGCGCTCGAAGACAGGACCTCCGCGCTGGAACGATTCTTCGCCGCGCATGGGGTCGATCCGAGCCGAGTCGATTTTCTCGCGCGACAGTCGACAGCGGATTATCTCGCACTGTACAGCCGCGTCGACGTCGCGCTGGATACGTGGCCGTGCGCAGGCGGGACGACGACCTGCGATGCGTTGTGGATGGGCGTTCCTCCGATCACGCTTGCGGGCGAACGCTCCTTCTCGCGCAGCGGTGCCAGCGTCTTGACCGCCGTCGGTGCACCCGAGCTGATTGCTGAAACCGCGGACGACTATGTCGCCAAGGCGACCGCGCTCGCTCAGGATCTGCCCCGACTCGCCACGTTGCGCGGCACCCTGCGCGATCGGGTCCGCACCTCTCCCCTGGTCGATGCCGCGCGGTTTGCCGCGGCGATCGAGCATGCCTATGTCGCCATGGCCGAGCGTGCCATCGCCGTGGCTGAAAGCGCACGGCCGTGACCCCACTGCTCGAGCTCAAAGGTGTCTCCAAGCGCTTCGTCAAGCCGCTCGATCTGGCCGCACGGATCGCCAACCTGGCCGGCGCGCAGATCCAGGAGGAAGTCGTCCACGCGGTCGATCGCGTCGACCTGTTGATCAGCGAGAGCGAAGTTGTCGGTTTGGTGGGCGAGTCGGGCTGCGGCAAGTCGACGCTCGGACGGCTCGCCGTGGGGCTGCTGCCGCTTTCGGCGGGTGAACGCTATTGGCGCGGGGAACCGTGCGGGGACGCCGACGGCACGGCCGCGCGCGAACGGCAGCTCAAGATGCAGATGATCTTCCAGGACCCCGATGCCTCGCTCAACCCACGTCTGCGCGTGGTCGATATCGTTGGCGAGGCGCCCGTCGCCCACGGCCTGATCGGAGCGCGCCAGCAGGTCGAGTATGTCGGGCTGCAGCTCAATCGCGTCGGGCTCGATCCGACGATGATGCGGCGCTTCCCGCATCAATTCTCCGGGGGCCAGCGCGCCAGGATCGGCATTGCGCGGGCACTCGCGGTGAAGCCCCAGTTCCTGGTCTGCGACGAGTCCGTCGCCGCGCTCGATGTGTCGATTCAGGCGCAGGTGCTGAACCTGTTCATGGATCTGCGCGTCGCGCTCAACCTCACCTATCTTTTCATCAGCCACAACCTCGGCGTGGTGCGCCACATCAGCAACCGCCTGATGATCATGTACCTCGGGCACATCGTCGAATCCGGCCTGACCGCTGAAATCTTCGCGGCTCCCAACCATCCCTATACCCAGGCGCTCCTCGCCGAGGTGGGCAAGGTCGAGCCGACAAAGCGGAGCTTCGTCCCGATCAAGGGTGAGATTCCCTCGCCGCTGACGCCTCCGTCCGGCTGTCCCTTCCATCCGCGCTGCCCGTACGCGATGCCGGTGTGCAGTGGCCGCGCGCCGGCGCTGCGCGAGATCGCGCCCGGCAGGTGGTCGGCCTGCTACCTCAACGAGCCGGAAGAGTAGATCGATGCAGGCTTTTCGCCGTCACGATCCGGTCGGCCTGGCGCTGCCTCTGGTGCTCGATTCGCCACACAGCGGCACGCACTATCCGGCCGATTTCGATCACCTGCCACCGCGTTCGGTCGTCCGGCAGGCCGAGGATACGTACGTCGAGACGCTCTACGCGGCGGCGCCCTTAACCGGCGCGACGCTGATCGAGGCGCTGTTCCCGCGCGCCTACATCGACCCGAACCGACATATATCCGACATGGACCCGGCCGTGCTCGACGAGCCTTGGCCCGGCCCGATCGCGCCATCGCACAAGACCGAGCTCGGCATCGGGCTCATCTGGCGGCTCGCACACGGCGGTGTGCCGATGTACGCCCGCCCGCTTTCGCTCGCCGATGTCGAGCGGCGCATCGCGCTTTGCTACGAGCCGTATCACGCGGCGGTCGCCGGCGCGCTCGACGAGCGCCATCGCCGCTTCGGCGCGGTCTGGCACTTGAACTGCCACTCGATGCCGGCGGTCGGGGACGTCATGTCCGACGATCCGGGCCGGCCCCGTGCCGACTTCGTCCTCGGCGATCGCGACGCGACGACATGCGAGCCGGAGTTCACCGCTTTCGTGGCGGCGACACTGTCCGGCATGGACTACTCCGTTGCCATTAACGATCCGTACAAGGGCGTCGAGCTGGTGCGAAAGCACGGCCGGCCCGCCGAGCGCAGGCACAGCCTGCAGATCGAGATCAATCGCGGGCTCTACATGGACGAAGCGACGCTGGCCAAGACCGCGGGCTTCGCCGCGCTGCAGGCGGATCTCGCGCGTCTGGTCGAGGCGCTCGTCGACTACGTTCGCTCCCGCGGTTGAGCCCTGACGCGATTGGCTTGACCGCTTGAAAGCTGCTTGCTACCTTGACGGCCACCGCAGGGAGGAGCAACCGCCGGCAACGAGACGGCGGAAACCGCGGTAATTCTGAGGAGGAATCATGAAAGCTTCGTTCCTGCGCGTCCTTGCGGCAGCGCTGCTCGCGGTGTCCGCCTTCGTGCCGTCTGCGTTTGCCGCATACCCGGAACGACCGATCACGATGATCGTGCCGTGGGGTGCGGGCGGCGGCACCGATGCCACGGCCCGCATCATCGGCGCGTTGCTGGAGAAGGAACTGGGCCAGCCGGTCACCGTTGTCAACCGCATCGGCGGCAGCGGAGTGGTCGGTCACGCGGCGATCGCGCAAGCCGCGCCTGACGGCTACACGATCGGCATGGTCACCGTCGAGATCGGCATGATGCACTGGCAAGGGCTGACCGAGCTTACGGGCACGTCGTATACACCGATCGGGCTGGTCAATGCCGATGCGGCCGGTCTACAGGTGCGCGCCGACGCACCGTACAAGGACGCCAAGGAGCTGGTGGCCGCGATCAAGGCCAATCCGGGCAAGTTCAAGGCCTCGGGCACGGGCCAGGGCGGGATCTGGCATCTGGCGATCGCCGGCATGCTGCAGGACCTGAAGGTCGATCCGGCCAGCGCGCCATGGGTCCCGTCCCAGGGTGCAGCGCCTGGACTGCAGGATCTCGTTGCGGGTGGTGTCGAAATCGCCCCGTGCTCGCTGCCGGAAGCGCGATCGCTGATCGACGCCGGCAAGGTCAAGAGCCTGGCGGTGATGGCCGATAAGCGTGCACCGCTCTACCCGAATGTTCCGACGCTCAAGGAGGCGACCGGAAGCAACTGGACGATGGCCGCCTGGCGCGGAATCGC
>WNGK01009427.1_pt1 | contig 13358 bp, 12 predicted proteins | sample 5400601 | NCBI WGS metagenome assembly WNGK01 (sample SAMN13153376, study PRJNA577476) | soil metagenome | isolation source: 60 cm soil or saprolite under Garry oak tree replicate 1 | place: USA:California | collected 2016-06-15 | reverse complement strand
GCGTTCGAGGCCGGCCGCGACGAACGAGTAGCGCGCAACGAACTCGCCACCCTCGACGCTTTCGAGCAGGAAGCTCCCCGGACCAGCACCCAGCTTCAGCAGCGCCGAAACGGGCGTCTCGAGGTCAGCCAGCACCTCGCGATAGATCGGGGCGTAGTGCGCGGTCGCGGCCATGCGACCGAGCTCTGCCAGGCTGGGGTAGAAATGCTGCTGCGGCATGGACTCAGCCCGTCCGTGCGATCTCGGCTTCGACGCGCGCCCGCGCTGACGGGAAGTAATTGAGGCCCATCGCTTCGCGAGCCAGACTCAGCGTCTCGCGGGCCTCGATACGCGCACGCCGGCTGCCTTCGGCGAGCACGTCTTCGAGCAAACCGGGCTGGCGCTCGTACTCGGCGCGTCGCTCGCGAATCGGGTCGAGAAACCGATTCAGCGCCGCCAGGAGTTTCTGCTTGACCTCGACGTCGCCGACCTTGCCCCTGGTGTAGCGGGACTTGAGGTCGTGCACCTCGTCGGGGTTGTCGTTGAAGGCGTCGTGGTACACGAAGACAGGGTTGCCCTTGACGTGCCCGGGGTCGGTGGCCCGCAAGCGCGTCGGGTCGGTGTACATCGCCATCACCTTCTTGCGGACGGTCTCGGCATCGTCCGAGAGCATGATCGTGTTGCCGATCGACTTGCTCATCTTGGCTTTGCCGTCGGTGCCGGGTAGCACGGGGAATCGACCCGCCAGGTACTCCGGCTCAGGGAAGACCGGGCTGTAGAGCTGATTGAAGCGGCGGGCGACCTCGCGCGTGAGCTCGATGTGTGACGTCTGGTCCTTGCCGACGGGCACGACTTCGCCGCGCACCATCAGGATGTCGGCGGCCTGCAGCACCGGGTAGTTCAGCAGCCCGAGCGACGCGCTCTCCAGCTTCAAATCGCGGATCTGTTCCTTCAGCGTCGGAATGCGCTGGGCGCGGGTGGCGCTGACCAGCATGGTGAACAGCAGGAACAGCTCCGAGACTTCGGGGATCAGCGACTGCAGGTACAGCGTGCTCTTCTCGGGGTCGATGCCGACAGCGAGGAAGTCGAGCACGCCCTCGCGGATGTCGTCGCCGATGGCGCTTGCTGTCTCGAAGCCCGTGGTCAGCGAGTGATAGTCGGCGATCAGGAAGTAGCACTCGTATTCGCCGCTGTCCTGCAGCTCGACGTCCTTTTCGAACGTCCCGACGTAGTTGCCGAGGTGGAACTTGCCCGTCGGGCGCAGGCCCGTCAGCAGCCGTTTCTTGGGAGCGAGCGTTTCGTTTGCTCTTTGAGTGGTCATGGCCGTTTTGAGTTGAGTTGAGTTGAGTTGAGAAAACTCCGTAAACGCAAGAATGCCTCTCGCCCGCACAAGGGACGAGAGGCTCTCGTGGTGCCACCCTCATTCGCCACCAGCCCTTTTCAGCGCTGACGACCTTCTGGTCAGATGCCTCCCCATGCAGGGATACATCCTGAGCTCTGCTAACGGGGCTCGCTCCGGCCCAGCCTACTCACTGCTAGATAGACAGATGTGTCGGTGGGCAACTCGCAGGTCCATTCGACGTCTGGCTTAGCACCGGCTCACACCTTACCCGGCTCTCTGAGCTTGCCTGGACGTGTACTCGTCCTGGTCAACGTTTTTGTTTTGTCTTAGAGCGCGACTATAGGCCGAGGGGCGGTTCGCGTCAACCAGAGCCGATGGGGAATTCGAAGACATGGGTGTAGGTCGCACCGCGCGGACTGAGACGGCTGTGCATCAGCGTGAGCTGGCGCAAGCGAAACGCTGGCGCATCGGTGACTGGCGGCGGCCAGCCGGTGGGTGAACCACCGCTGGCGGACTCGCGGCGGCGGGCAAGGGTGATGTGAGCTCTGAATGGACGGTCTTCCAGGGTGAAGCCCGCGGCTCGCAAGGCGGTGTCGAGGTTGCGCTGGAGGCCGAGCAGCGCTGGGAGGTCGCCGTCCAGGTCGACCCACAGCACGCGTGGCACCTTACGCGCCCCGAAGCCGCCCGCGGTGCCGAGACGCAGAACTCCGGGCGCGCTCGCTTGTGCAACCTCAGAGCCGACGCGTTGCAAAACCTCGAGCCGCTCTTCTGGCTGCTCGCCAAGGAACGCCAGCGTCAGGTGCATCAGCGACGGGTGTACCCAGCGGTAGTCGCGGCCCTCGTCCGGCGGCCTGAGGCGGCTGATGGCGAACTGAACGTCGCTCGGCAAAGTGATGGCGAAGAACAGCCGCACGCTACGGCGCGAGAGATGGCCGCTCGCTCCACTCGCGGCGAAGGGGACCAGCGGAAAGCTTTTCGAATATCACGGAGTGGCCAGCGACCACTGCTCCACGTTCCACGTCTCGCCAGCGGGCGCCGGTGTCGGGCGGAAGTTCGCCAGGCCGTGCGTCGCCGTAACGATTGGCCGCAGGAGTAGCGGTAAAACTGGCAGGTCCGACTGCCAGATCGTCTGCGCCTCCTTCAGCGCAACGTGTCGAAACGTGGGATCGACGCTGCTCTGGAGCTGGTTCAGCAACTGGTCGTTGCGCGGATTCTTGTAGTCGCCGTAGTTGCCACCCTGAAACCCGTTGGAGCGCGACGGCACGGAGACCGAGTGCGTGTTCCACATCGCATCCGTGCCCGGATCGTAGGAGCTCACCCAGGCGAACTCGGCGATGTCGAATTGACGACTCACCAGCGCATTGGGCGACGAGTCGGACGTATCGAATAGCGTCGAGCTCGGGAAGGAGTCGAGCACCACCTCAATGCCAACCTGTGCCAGCTGGTCTTTGAGCAGCGGCATCAGCGCCGAACGGAAGCTCGCCGGGGTGCTCCAGTACTTCAGGCTCAACCGCTGGCCGTTTTTCGAACGGACGCCTCCGCTCGGCCGCGCCCAGCCGGCCCGATCCAGCAGCTTATTGGCCGTGTCCGTGTTGTAGTCGTACGTCACCAGCTCGGGGTCGAAGCCCCACGACCACGATGGCACCTGGCTCGTCGGGACTTCCGCCTTGCCAGACATGGCGGCTGCATTGAGCGCGTCCCGATTCACGGCATGCGCCATCGCCTGACGCACGTTGGAATCGGCCAGGATCGGATTGTCGAGATTGAAGGTCAGGTGCTCCCAGGCATTGCCGCGCGTGTAGTTCGCTTGAACGCCTGGCAGGCTGTCGAGCACGGGCGCGTCGGCGGCGTCAAGGCCGTCCTGGGCGATCAACTGCAGCTGTCCCGCGGAGAGCGCGGTGAGGCTGTCGTTCTTGTCAGGCATGACCCGAAACACGATCGCGTCGAGGGCTGGTTGACCAAGCCGCTGCGGGAGCGACATGCCGCGTGACGTGAAGGTGAGCGCGGTGCCCGGCTCCCAGCTCGACAGCACGAACGGGCCCGTACCCAGGGGATTGCGCGCAAAGTCCGAATTGGGCAGTCCAGCGACCTGCTTGTTGTGGCGCGGGTCGTCGCCAACGATCTCACGTAGCTTGTGGCGCGGCAAGATCGCCGGGGCGTCGTACAGCCCGAAGAAGTACAGCGGGTCGAGCACCGGATTGTTGCCCTGGTCCTTGTAGCGCTCGGGGTCCAGCGCCCGTGCTTCGTTGCCCGAGAGGTACGTGAACTGGACGGTGTAGTCGTCGACGCGGTCGACGCTTTTGAGCTTGTCCTCGACGGATGTATCGAAGCCCGACTGCGCATTCATCATGAGCTGCCAGGTAAAGGTGACGTCGTCAGCGGTGAATGGCTCGCCGTCGCTCCAGGTCACGCCCTGCCGCAGCGGCATGGTGACGATCAGGCGTCGATCGCCGCCGTCGCCGCTCAGTCGCACGAGGCCATTGTCCGGTGACGGAACGGCCGCGGCGAGGACCGGGTACGGGTTCATCTGATCGTCGAGTCCGACCAGCGGATCGAAAACCAGGTTCGCCAGAAGCTGGCCGGCGACGGTCGTCGGTTGAAAGAACCGATCGGGCTCGCGCGTGAGCGCCACGATCGCGCCTTTCCCCAGAGTCGGTGTAGTCTGCGCCAGGAGGGGTGCGCCAACGGGCGCAGAGCCGAAGAGCAAGAGCGAGCACAACGCCAGCGCCAAGACGGGTCGCATAATCGACAATAGGGTAACCGGCGATAGGTACCAACGGACGGGAGCGCTGCCCCATTGGTCCCTTCTGAGATTTCGCTGGTCGAGGCTAGTCTCAATGTCATGCAGCGGGCCTTCGTACGCAGCGTGCACGCCCTGATCGGGGCGGTGCTGCCGAGCTTGCGTATCGTCAGCCTGGTCTACACCGGACTGGGCGGCATTATGGCGATGGTCCTCCTGGTGGGCGTTGCTGCGTTGCCAGCGACGCCAGTGCTGCAGCAGGTTGCGGAGCCCGCCCGCCAGGCCGTGGCGAGCCTGGTTCAGCCTTCCAGCGACATGGTCACGGCGCTCGTGAGTGGCCCGAGTGTCCGTGTCCTGGTCATGCCTGTCGTCCCGACGCCGGTGCCATTCGTGGCGACCGCTTCGCTCGACATCACGATCAATCCCGCGCCGGAGCCCGCCGAGCCTGTCGTGGAGACCGTCGAAGTCGCCATGCCCGCGGTGACCAGGCGGTACGTCGCGCCGGCGCCGGTTCAGGTCGAAGAGCCATCCGTCGAAGACGTGCAGATCGACGACGAGGCGCCCAGCGAGCCCGCCCCCGACGAGCCCCGGGCCGATGTTGTCAAGCCCGCTGAGCCAGTGACGATGCAGATCGCCACCGTCGAGCAGCCAAAAGCACTGCCGACAGAGGTCGCACCGCCGACCACGCCCGAGGAAGTCAAAGCGCGAGTTGACGCGGCGAATCAGGCCGCTATCGATGCTGCGAAGGCATCCGCGGTGAACGCGAAAGCTGAGGCCGACGCGGCAAACCAGGCGGCGATCGACGCGCGCACACGTGCCGCGGTGACAGCTGGCCCGGCGATGGCCGACGCGACTCTGGCGCTGCCAACACCGACACCAGTGTCAGCCAGAGTCGCGAACAAGGCTGCGGCCGAGACCGCGAAAGAGGCTGCCGCGAAAGCGAAAGCGGACGCCAATGCCGCGAATCAGGCGGCAATCGACGCCGCTAAGGCAGCCGCAAAGAGTCCCAAACGCTGAGCGCGGGCAACCTGAAGAAGCGGATTCTTCGACTGCGTTCGCAAGCTCAGTCCGCTCAGGATGACATCTAGCGGGTGTTCTGTGGGTCGAGCGCGTCGCGCATACCGTCGCCCAGGAAGTTGAACGCCAGCATTGTCATAGCAATGGCGATGGCGGGAAACAACACCAGGTGTGGTGCGGAGAAAATGGCCTGGTTGCCCTGCTGGATCATCGTGCCCCAGCTTGCCTGAGGCGGCCGCACGCCCAGACCAATAAAGCTCAGCACCGCCTCGGTGAAGATCGCTTGCGGGATGCCGTAGGTCAGTCTGACGATGATCGGCCCTGCCGCGTTGGGCAGCAAATGCTGCATGATGATGCGAGGCGCTGGCGCTCCGAGTGACCGAGCCGCGCTGACAAAGTCGCGCTCACGTAACGTCAGTAACTGGCCGCGTACTAATCGCGCCAGATCGGTCCAGTTGACCAGGCCGATCGCGAGAAAGATGTTCGTCAAGCTCGCGCCGAGCGCCGTGGTAATGATGATCACGAACAAGAGGTCAGGAAACGCGTAGAACACATCGGTAAAGCGCATTAGCCAGTTATCGATGCGGCTGCCGAAGAAGCCTGCCAGCCCGCCGATTGTGAGCCCCACGACCAGGATGATTGACTGTGCGAAGACGGCCACCGCCAGCGAAACGCGTGCGCCGTGAACCAGTCGACTCAGCACGTCTCGACCAACCGAGTCATTTCCTAGCGGATGAGCCACGCTGGGCTGGGCGTATGAGCTGGCCGGGAACTGATACGTCGGATCGGGCAGCGGAAGCACGTCGGCCAGCAGCGCAACCAGGATGATGAAGCCGATGACCAGCATGCCCGCCACGGCGAGCTTGTTGCGCAGCAAGCGGCGCCACGCGTCGCGCCACAGACCGCGCGAAGTACGCGCAGGCATGTAGAGCCCCGGCTCGACCGCCGGCCGACCGGATGCAACGCTCGTCGCGGTTGTGGAAGCAGCAGATGTTGTCACGCGAGTTAGCGATACGTGATGCGCGGATCGATGAACGCGTAGAGGACGTCCACCACCAGGTTGAACAAGGCGATGACGAAGGCGTACAGCAACGTCGTGCCCATAATCAGCGAGTAGTCACGCTGGGAGATGCCCTGGACGAGCAGACGTCCAATGCCCGGAATCGAGAAGATCGTTTCCACGATGAGCGACCCGACCAGCAGGAAGGCGAGAATCGGGCCCATCACGGTCACGACTGGAATCAGCGCGTTCTTCAGCAAATGGCGCTGCACGACCAGCACTTCGCGCAGGCCTTTTGCGCGTGCCGTGCGCATGAAGTCCTGACGGCTCACGTCAAGCACGCTTGCCCGAGTGATGCGCGTCAGCAGCGCGGCCTGATTCAGGCCGAGCGTCAGCACGGGCAGGATGTACTGCGTCGGCTTGCCCCAGCCGCTGGTCGGCACCAGGTGCAGGTCGAGCGCGAACACGATGATGAACACGAAACCAAGCACAAACGACGGCACGCTGGCGAAGACCGTCCCGAAGCCGAGCGCGGTGTAATCGACGGCCGAGTTCTGGCGCGTGGCCGCGATCACGCCGAGCGGCACGCCGACGAGAAGCGCCAGCGCCGCTGCGAGGAGGCCTAGCGAGGCGGTGGTTGGCAATCCCTGCAGGATGATCGAGGTGACGCTGCGGTCCTGGTACGTGTAAGAGGGCCCAAGATCACCGTGCAGCACGCCATTCATGTAGAGCAGGTACTGCTGCCAGGCTGGCTTGTCGAGGTTGTACTTCGCGTTCAGGTTGGCGATCGCCTGTGCGGACGGCGGCTTGTCCTTGTCCCAAGGGCCGCCGGGGGTGATGTGCATGAGCGTGAACGTGATCAAAGACACGAACAGCAGCACAGGCACCAGCCACAGAATTCGGCCGGCGATGAAGCGTGTCATGTGGGATTTGGGGGCTGGGATCTAGGATCTGGGGGACGCTCTAGGCCCGAGACCTACGGAATTGTGCGAACAACTGAAGCGGATTTACGAATAGCGGGACGTCGGTGGTCCGCCGACCTCCCCAGATCCCAAATCCCAGATCCTTTCAATGTTGCACGATCTGGACCTTATCGAGGAAAAAGCTCCCCGGATAGTCGTCCATGGGTGTGATCGCTAACGGGCCCCCGTCGGCTGACCGGACCCACGGTTTCACCAGCACGAGCCTGCCGCGCACGAAGAGCGGCGCCACGGGCACATCCTGCATCAGCTGTGTCTGCGCCTGCGCATAGAGGACGAGCCGATCGGTCAAGCTCGAGCCCATGTCGGCGCGCGCAACGACCTGGTCGAACGTCGGGCTGCAGTAGTTGAGCTGGTTGTACGCGCCCCTGCAGCCGAACTGGAGGCTGAACCAGTCCCGCGGATCCGGGTAGTCGGCCGCCCAGCCGCCGAAGGCGAGGTCGTAGTCCTTCGTCCGCATCGCTTGCTGGTAAGCAGCCTCGTCCATCGGGTCCAGCACGACATTGATGCCGAGATGGTCCGTCCATTGAGCCTGCAAGTACTGCGCGCGGCGAATGTTGGCCGCGGTGTCCGGAAAGGAAAAAGTCAGTTTGGGAAATCCGCTCGGGTCGCCGAAGCCGGACGTCCTAAGCAGCGCCCGAGCCCCGGACGGGTCGAAGCCGAGCTCATGGCCCAATCCTTCCTGAAAGCCTGGCATGCCTGGCGGAAGAACGCTCGTGGTAGGAACGCTGACGTCGGTTGTGAGGTCGCGGACCAGGGCCGCTCGATCGACGGCTTTCGACAGCGCGCGCCGAACTAAAACGTTGCTCAACGGCGCGCGGGTGTCATTCATCTGGACCCAGAATGTAGTCAGCTCGGTGTGGCGCGTTGACAGACGGGCCAGGTCCGCATCGTTGAGTACCTGGTTGACGTCGACGTCAGGCACCACTGTCCAGTCAAGCGCATCGGTCTTGAATGCCGCCAGGTCTCCTTCGAGGCTGGTGCGCATAAGCAGCGTGACGCGCGTGAGCGTCGGACGCGGCCAGCCCAGGTGCGCCGCGTAGTACGGATTCGGTACGAGCGTAAGGTGATCCTGGTGGGCCCAATCGCTCAGCACGAACGGGCCGTTGCCAACGTACGTAGCTGGATCGGCGGACCAACCATCTGGATCGTTGGTCACGATGTCGGGTCGCAGTGGTACACCGACCGGCAACGCCGCGAGGTTGGGCAAGGCCCCGAACGGTTGGCTGAGCTGAACCTGCAGGGTGTAGTCGTCGGGCGTGGCGACGCCGACGATGCCCGCGTCGAAGAACAGCGCAGCGTACTCTGCGTGCAGGGCCGGATCGAGCAGGCGCTTCCACGAGTAGGCGAACTGTCCCGCGGTGACAGGCTGCCCATCGCTCCAGCGGCCGTCCTGGCGCAGGTGGAAGGTATAGCCCGTTCCATCCGGCGAGATGTCATAACTTTCGGCCGCCGCCGGCCGCGGAATCAGCTTTTCGTCAAAGCGGAGGAGCGGCTCGAACACCTGGCGGACGACCGCCGCGTCGACGGCATGTGCGAAGCTCAAGCGGTTCGGATCAAGTGTGTCCGGCTCGCCCTGCGTCAGGAAGTTCACCGTCACTTCCTGGGGGACTATCGATTGTGCCACCGTCGGCCGCACAGCCACGCCGGCGGCCAGGGTCAGGCAGAGCAGCAGCGCTAGCGGTTTCTGAGCCAGGGATCCAGCGCGTCGCGCAAGCCGTCGCCGACGAAGTTGATCGCCATCACGGTAATGAAGATCGCGCCCCCTGGTAGCAGCACCGCGACCGCGGAGTACCGCAAGTAGGACTGGAAGTCGGCCAGCATGCTTCCCCAGCTAGCGGTCGGCGGTGAGACGCCAACGCCGAGGAACGAGATGGCAGACTCGGCGATGATGAAGCCACCCACGTTCAACGATGCGGCGACGATGATTGGCGCAAGCGAATTGGGTATCAGGTGCACCAGCATAATGCGCCGGCCGTCGGCGCCCAGTGCTCGCGCTGCCGTGACGAAGTCGCGATTCAGCAGTGTCAGGAATTGCCCGCGCACAAGGCGTGCCGTGTCCATCCAGCCAAGAAGCGCCAGCACCGAGACAATGGTGGCCACCTGCACGAAGGTGACGTCACCGCTGAATTTGTACTGGTGCAGCATTGCCGAGATCAGGATTAGCGTCGGCAGAAACGGGAACGACAGGAAGAGGTCGGTGACGCGCATCAGCACCGTGTCGAGCCAGCCACCGTAGTAGCCAGCCAGGGCGCCTACGATGATGCCGATCGTGGCGCCGAAGCCAACGGTCAGGAACCCGACGGCGAGTGAAATTCGCCCGGCCCACAGGATGCGCGAAAACAGATCGCGGTTGAGCTCGTCAGTACCGAACCAGTGGGCTGCTGAAGGTGGCGCGAAGCCATGCGACACGTATTGCGGCTCAGTGATCGAGCGATCGATTTCGTTCGGTCCCCACGGCGCGAGTGGCGCGAAGGTCGAGATCAGCAGCATGAATAGCAGCGCAGCCAGACCGATCAGCGCGAAGCGGTGCCGACGGAACCGCTCCCAGATAATTTCGAGCTCGCCACGCGCTTCAACTCGTTCGTCAGCAGTCGGCTTGGCCGGACTCGCGGGAACCGACAGGACGTTGGGGGATCCAGAAACAGTCGTTGCCACGCTCAGTACCGGATACGCGGATCGACGACAACATAGGCGATGTCGGCGATGAAATTAGCCACAATCGTCAAGCCAGCCGTAATGATCACCACGCCCATCGCAACCGGCCAATCAACTGAGAGGACGGCGTTCACCAGCAATTGGCCCATCCCAGGCCAGTTGAAGATCGTCTCCGTGAAAGTCCTGACGCAGCGTTTCGAGCAGGCTCGACCGCAAGAAACGGCTCCATTGAGCGACCTGCAGCAGCGACAACACGATCATGGGCAGGATGAGATGCCACAGGCGATCAAGAAAGTCGTCCTGGTGTCCAACGGTGTAGATACCACCGACCGGGAAAATCTTCAGCTCCAGTCCAAAGAACTTGAGCATGATCAAGCCAAACCAGAACGCTGGAATCGAGATACCAAAGAAAGAAAATGCGGTGAACAGGTTGTCGAGCATCGAGTACTGCCGCACCGCGGAGATCGTGCCGATGACAATCGCGATCAAGAGCGAAAAGAACAACCCGGTGGTCATCAGCATGACCGTGTTCGGCAAGCGTGAAGCAATGATGGCATTCACTGGCTGACCGCGCGCGATTGACCACGAGTCGCCCAAACTCCCGTGGATCACGTTGCCGATCCAGGTGAGGTAGCGCTCGTGCAGCGGCTTGTCGAGACCGATCATTTTGTTGAGCCGCTCGAGGTACGTCGGGTCCTGGACGTGGCCCTGTGCAATCTGCGCGTCGAATGGGCCGCCGGGCGCCAGATTGAGGATGCCGAACAACAGCACCGAGGCGAGCACCAGGGTGATGCCCATCTCGATGCTGCGGCGGATCAGAAACTTCGTCATTTAGGGATTTGGGGGTTGGGATCTGGGATCTGGGGAGGCTTCGCCATGCTGACGTCCCCCAAATCCCGGATCCTAGATCCTAAATCCTAACGGAGGTCCCACTCCCAGGCGTTCCAGGCGTAGCCCTGGGACGCGAACTCGGGCTTGAAGTTGGCCAGCCGCGAGGAGGCCGCCGTCACGCTCGGGCGGAAGAACAGCGGCAGCGTCGGTAGCTGGTCGGCCATGAGCAGCTGCAGCGAGTTCATCGCGCCGCTGCGAACGCCCGGCACCAACGAGCCGATCTCACTCTGGATCAGCGAGTCACCCGTGGAATTGTTCCAGCGCGAGTAGTTCGACCCGGCGAAGCTGTTCGCCGCAGACGGAATGTTCTTGCTCGCATACTTCTGCACCGCGTCAACACCGGCGTCGTTGCTGCCAACGTCGGCGTACTCGGCCAGCTGCAGCGAGCCGCTGCGCAGCGGGCCGTTGAGGCCGAAGTACGCCTGCGCGGGCAGCTGGTCAATGTTGACTTCGATGCCGACCTTGGCGAGATCGTCCTTGACCAGCGGCATTACCTTCTTACGCAGTGCGGAGCCGGTGCTCTGATACTTGAGGCTCAGCCGCGTGCCGCTCGAGTTGACGCGAACGCCGTCCGAGCCGACCTTCCAGCCCGCGGCGTCCAGGATGGCTTTGGCCTGATCCGGGTTGTACGGATACTTCGGCGCGTCGGGATTGAACAGCGGCGAGATCGGTGGCACCAGACTGTCGGCGGGACAGCTCTGCCCAGCCATCGCGCGGTTGACCAGGTCCTGGCGGTCGATGCCGTACAGGATCGCCTTGCGGACGTTTGCGTCAGACAGAATCGGGTCCTGCGTGTTGGCGTCGATGTGCTCGATGGTGGTACCCGCGCGCACATAGGCCTTGGCGCCAGGAATGGCGTTGATGGCATCCACGTCGCTCACGTCGAGGGTCTCGTTGCCGATGGTCTGGATGTCACCCGCCTGAAGCTGCGAGAGCAGCGTCTCTTTTGAGGCTTCGAAGCCGCGGATGATGATCGTGTCGATCGCGGGCTTGCCGCGGTAGTAGTCGCTGCGGGCGTGGAACGTCATCTGGACGCCAGGCTCCCAGGCATCCAGCGTGTACGGGCCGACGCCAATGGGCTGGCGCGTGTAGACACTCGAGAGCAGGCCCTGCAGCTTCGGCGAGTTCTGCGGATCGAAGTCAACCAGCGGGCCCATGCGCTTCGACGGATAAATAACCACGTCGGGCAGGCCATACAGGTAGAACGGATGAACCACCGGGCCTACCTGGTCCTTCGTGCCAGCGGCGCGCGCCTGGGTCTGGCTCATCATCTTGAAGATGACCGTGTGCGGGTCCTTCGCGACCACGTCCGAATACTTGGACTCCAGGTCGTTACCCGCGGAGGCGCTCCACAGCGGATTAAGTGACATCTTCCAGCTGAAAACCACATCATCAGCTGAGAGCAGCACACCGTCGCTGAACTTGATGTCCTGGCGCAGGTGGAACGTCGTCTCGAGGTGCTGGTCTGCCCCGTCGCCGACCATCACCGCTCCGCCGTTGTCCAGCGTCGGCACGTCGGTTACGAGGTCGGCGTACGGCCGCATCTGATCATCGATCGAAACGAGACCTGGTTGGCCGTATACCAGGTTTTCGGCGACCGCTGTTACATACTCGTTGCCCTCGCCCGCGACGAACGTGTCCGGTTCCTGTGTGAAACCCATAACGAGCGTCTTGCCCGATGACTGGGCGTGCACAACGGGCACCAGCGTGCCAACGGCCAGGGCCAGGGCGGCCCCAAGAGATGCGAAACGTCTCACAATGCTCTCCTCCTCAGAATGCCGAGGGAAGCCCAACTAAGGGCGTAGACATAGCAAAACCGCCCGCACAAAGCCGCGGGCGGCTGATCGGAACCGGCGACTTTGCCGGTATGGCGTCCCCCTCTCCAAGACGGACTGTGATGCTGCACGAAGGCAGTGGCGGCCGAATAATCGCATTCACCACTTCGGTCGTCAAGCCTGGCCCCCTGCGTCACGCGCTTACGAGGCAATGACGGTATTCGGGCCACCCTTTGGCCGACTTCCGATGATCTGGCCACCTCCCGTGGTGGACGTGATCAACAGTGAAATGGTCGCGTTCGGCCAGGCTCCGCCCGCGGCGGCGAGGACCGAATCGCCCAGGGTCTTCTTGCCCGCCGCGTCCAACTCCTTAAGCAATCCCCCGCTGTCCTGCGCGATAACCGAAACGGACGTCACGTCTGGCCCCGTCGCGCCGGGTGGGCTGGCGTTGGCGGAGATCTTCAGCTGATTCGCTTGAGGCAGCGACGCGAAGATCGCGGTCACATCGGCGAGCGTGTTCGAGGACATCGCCCCGCCGCCGACGGCTTCGGTCGGATTGAAGTGGCCCGCCACCTCAGTCACGATCGGCTTGACGGACTCCAGGATCGATGTGGCGTCTGGCGTAGGTCCGACCACTGGCGGCGCTGCCTGCGAACAGGCGGCCAACACGATCGCGATCACCAGTGCGGCGACAAGCGCCCGTACGGCAGGTCGGAGTCTCATACGATCGTCACACGATAGTATCGCCCAGCGCTGATCGGTAGGCCGCCACCGTCTGTTGGGCGATGCGCCGATGGGTGTAGCAGTCCAGGACGCGTGCCCGGCCCCGCTGGGCCAGGTCCTGGCGCAGGTCCTTATCTGCCAGCAGGCGGGCAATTGCGTCGCGGAGCGCGGCCGGGTCGCCCTCGGGCACGACCAGCCCCGCGTCGCCGACGACATTGGGGATCTCCGCCGAGGCCGAGACAACCACCGGGAT
>WNGK01005542.1_pt1 | contig 13358 bp, 15 predicted proteins | sample 5400601 | NCBI WGS metagenome assembly WNGK01 (sample SAMN13153376, study PRJNA577476) | soil metagenome | isolation source: 60 cm soil or saprolite under Garry oak tree replicate 1 | place: USA:California | collected 2016-06-15 | reverse complement strand
CTCGGGCATGCCCTCAAGGATCGCCGCTACCGCCGCTGACATGCCACCATGATAGCAGAGTTTTAAGTCTTTTCGCATAAGTAAGCACAGGAAAACCGCATGTCAGGCGACGTGCGGTTCACCTACTGCCGGAGATCTGGGCCCCGGCGCCGCGCATTCGGTATTACGCCGAGCAGGGTAGCGAGCAGTGCCCGGTCCGCCCGGTCCCTGAAATCAATCACATGGCACGGGCGGTACCAGCCCGCGGCCGACGATTGCCGCGTTATGGGTAGTGCCGTTTGGTCATTATATGTGGTGAATTGGAGGCTTTCCGGCTGCCTTCTTTTCGCTTTTTTTTCGGCATAGCGAGTGCTAGTGCGGGTCATGCGCCGATATCGCCCGGTGCGAGGGGGTCGGTTGAATTGGTCGGGGGCGATGGCCGGGAGTACCCGGCGGACTTTTCCGAGCCGGTGGTGTCGCTGCGGATGGCCGATGGCAGCGAGGTCCACCGGCCGCTTCGTGACGTGCGGGCCAGTCACGTGACGGCTGCGGTTCCCTGGCGGGCGGCGCGGAGCGTCCGGGGACAGCGGCATTACCCGGGGTTCTACTGGTGCGCGACGACCGGGGGGCACGTGATCTACGAGAGCAGGCTGGAGCTGGCCAGGCTGATGCTCGCTGACTTTGACCGGGCGGTGACCGCTGTCGCCGCGCAGCCGTTCTGGCTGCGGTTCCGTGACGGCGGCCGGGTCCGCCGTCACGTCCCGGACTTCCTCCTGGTCCGCGCTGATCACTCTGTGCTGCCGGTGAACGTCAAGCCCGCCAGCCAGGCGGCCGACCCCAGGGTCGCCGAGGCACTGGAGTGGCCGGGGCGGCTGGCGCTCGGCCATGGCTGGGACTACGAGGTCTGGACTGGCGCCGACCCGGTCTACCTGGGGAACGTCCGGTTCCTGGCCGGCTGCCGGCGCTCGTGGCTGGTGCCTGCCGCCTGCGGTGATGCGGTGCTGGCCTTGTGGCGGCCAGGCGACACCTTCAGCAGTCTCGCCTGCCGGGCCGCCCGGGCCTGCCCGCCGGGCGGTGCCGGGCCGGCGGTGCTGAGGCTGCTGTGGGAGCAGCGGCTGGCCGCTGATCTTCACCGCCCGCTGGGCGGTGACAGCGGGCTGGAGGTTCCCGGTGGATGATCTTGCGCGGTTCCCGCTGCACGCGGGGGCCAACGTCGTCTACGACGGGCAGACGTGGGACGTCGCCGAGCTGGCGCCGCCGGGCCTCCTGCTGGAAAGGCCCGGCGAGCTCCGCCGGGTGAGCATCAGCCACCTACTGTCCGCCCCCGGCATGCGCCTGGGAGATGCCGGAGAGAGCTCGGCGGGAGGCGGGCTGCTGGCCGGCCTGGACAGCGGGGGGCTCGCCGAAGTCCGCGACCGGGCCGCGCACGTGCGCGAGGCATGCACGGGCTATCGCAGCGGCAGCCCTGAGCTTGCCCTTCCCGGCGAGCCGCGCCCGGAGTACGGGCCGGGCACCAGCCTGGTCCAGCGGTACTGCGCGAAAGCCGCGGAGCTAGGCGTCGGCGAGCGCACCATCCGCCCCTGGGCAGCGGAGCTGGAGGCTTCCGGGCCGGAATGGCTGGTCGACGCGCGGCGGCTGCGGCGCCGGGCACCCGAGGGCGGCGCCGATGCCCGGCGGCGGGAGACGGCCCGCGCGGTCCTGGCCGAGCATGCGGAGGAGAGCACGCCCACCCGCGGTCTCGTCCTGGCCAGGATCACGGCCCGGCTGGAAGCCGAGCACGGGCCCGGCGCAGTCCCGGTGCCGGGCCGGACCAGCGCACTGGCACTGCTGCGGGAGATCAGCAAGGGAACCAGGCGCCTTCGGCGGGGCCAAGGCCAGGCGGGAGATCGCCGGCCGCCCGCCGGCTCCCTACGGGCGGCTGCCTGCAACCAGGCCCGGGGAGTACCTGCTGCTGGACACCACCCGGCTGGACGTGCTCGCCATGGACCCGGTGACGCTGCGCTGGGTGCAGGCCGAGCTCACCGTCGCGATGGACCTGTATGACCGGTGCATCACCGGACTGCGGCTGACCCCGGTGTCGACCGAGGCGATCGACGCGGCCGCGGTGCTGTTCGAGTCGGTGCGCCCGCTGCCCGACCCCGCCGCCGGGTGGGCCGACGTCCGGCCTCCCTACCACGGCCTGCCCGGCCAGGTGGTCATCAGCCCCGGCAAGCTCGCCGATGCCGGCGGAACGCCGCTGCTGCCGTCGGTCGCAGCCCGGTATTCATCGCCTCCGGCGCGGCACCCGGCTGCCATCCCCGCGACCTGCCCGAACCACTGCGTCACGCCTTGACCGGCCGCAGCGCGCGGCCACGCCTCCACCGCCTGCTCGTGATCACCGAGCACGACAGCATCCACCAGGCCGCCCGGGCACTCGGCCTGTGGCCAAGCATCCTCTACACCCAGCTCGAACACGCGTGCGGCGGACCCCTCATCCACCGCAGCCCCCGCGCCCAGAGCACGGCAACCCTGACCCCGCTCGGCCAGCAGCTACTCCGCCAGGCCCGCGACTACCTCGGCCTCCAGCCAGTGAGCAGCCATCGGGATCTGCCCGGCGGATGTCACGCAGCCCGGCCCCCCTGGCCATCGCAGAGGATGAGCAGTCTCCTGCCTAAGTGGTCGGCTCCCCGGAAGTCCTTCGGGGGTTGCCGAAGGACGACCGTTGTGCTGGTGGGTGCCAGATGCCCGAGCAGGGGCGGTTCGGGACCTGCAACTCGAGGGCGTGGCTAGACCGATGAGGTGCTGCGTCCGGCGGTGCGGCGGTCGCCGGGTCGCAGCAGAAGGTCAGCCAACTCCTCCAGCAGTTCGGTGGCTCGGCGTGGCCTGAGTGGGGTCGTCGATAGTGTGACTGATGACCTGGTTGATGTCGCGGGCTGCGCGGCGGGTGATCGCCTGCAACGCTGCGTCGGCGATGCGGACCCGGGTGCGGCGGCCGTCGTTCGGGTCGGTTGCGGCTTCCACCAGCCCGCGCGCCTTGAGGCGCGACACCGCGCGGCGTGATGACTACGATCACCGCGCGGGGAGCGGACTCCAGGGGTGTAATTCGTCCGGAAGACCCTCATGCCGACGCCTGCTGCGGCCGTCACCATGACCGCCGCCGAGCGCACTACGCTGAAGAAATGCGCGTCAGCCCGCCGTCCACGGCCGGAGCTTGCCGGGGTTGCGGACTCCCCAGATGCGGCTGATCCGGTCGCCGGCGAAGTCGAACGCGACCACCGTCACGATGACGCCGTCCAGCTGGGCCACCAGGCCGGGCTGGCAGTTGACCGTGCGCTCCAGGATCGTCAGGCCGGGTACCCGGCCGGCGAGATCGAGGGCATAGCGCGCGATCTGCTCGGCGCCCTCGATAGGGCGGACCGCGGCGCTGATCAGGCCACCGCCGTCGGTGATCGCGGTTGCGCTGGGGTCGAGCAGGCCGATGAGGGCGCCGATGTCCCCGGCTTCCCAGGCCTGCTTGAAGGCCCTGACGATGCCGGCGCGCTGGGCTATGGGGGTCGCGGGAGGCTGGGATGCGCGGACGCGGCGGCGGGCCGAGGAGGCCAGCTTGCGGGATGCCTCCGGCGTCCGGCCGACGATGCCGGCCACGTCCGCGAAGGAGTAGCCGAAGACGTCGTGGAGGATGAACGCGACCCGCTCGGCCGGGGTCATCGAGTCGAGCACGACCAGGAAGGCCATGCTGACCGACTCGTCCAGCGTGACCCGGTCGGCCGGGTCGCCGCTGCCCCCGCCTGGTCGACCGCTGATCCACTCCGTTTGTTCGGGTAGCGGCTCGGGCAGCCATTGACCAACGTAGCGTTCTCGCCGGGCCCGTGCCGAGCGAAGCAGGTCCAGGCAGATGCGGCTGGCGACCGTGGTCAGCCAGGCGCCGGGGTTTGCGATGGCTTGCTGCTGCTGCCGGGGCATGGCGTACCAGCGGGCGTAGGTCTCCTGGACGGCGTCCTCGGCCTCGGTCAGGGAGCCCAGCAGCCGGTAGGCGAGACCGGTCAGCTGGCTCCGCTCGCTGATGATCGCGTTCAGGGCCGGGTCGGGTCGGCCGCCTCCGGGCTCGGAATGGGTGCTCATGATGCCCCAGCTTCCTTGGTTGCATCTGCCATCACTAGATCGACGAGACATCGCACCGGATTGTGAGGCCGACACGCCGCCTCACATTCTGCGGGGTTGCGTCGTCGTACTGCTGAGACGAACACAGACGAGGGAGGGACCCGATGAGCGCCCTTCAGGCCATCGCCGACCGGGTCGAGATCGAGGCGCTGCGCGGCGAGGCCGCCGACGCGGCGATGATGCTCGACTACGACCGCGGCGCGTCGCAGTTCACCGGGGACGGCACGGTGCGGATCTCCTACATCGGCGCCGAGCTCACCGGCCGGGAAGAGATCCGCGCCGGGGGCGAGCGGCTGCAGGGCCTCCTGGACTACTTCGCGCAGACCACACACCCGGGCACGATCCAGCTCGACGGCGACACCGCGTTCGGCCGCGCCTACATCTGCGAGCTCATCCGCTTCCGCGACGGCCGCTCGGAGCTGAACTACGCCATCTACCACGACCGCTACCGGCGCACCGTTGACCGCTGGAGGTTCACCGAGCGGGTCTGCGAGGTCAGGTACCTCGACCACAGTCCGCTGGCGGGCTCAGCACCTCCCACGGCGGGGAACGCCGGTAACCCGCCGACCGGGAACAAGTCTTCGGCGGAAAGGTGAGACGCATGTCCGGACTCAGCGGAGCGCGCCCCGCGATGGCTGCCGCACCCCAGCCCGGCCGACGCCGGTGGCTGATCCTGGCCGTCGTCGGGATCGCGCAGTTGATGGTCGTGCTGGATATCACGGTGGTGAACATCGCGCTGCCGTCGGCGCAGCGGTCGCTGCACTTTTCCGCGGTCGACCGGCAGTGGGTGGTCACCGCCTACGCGCTGACGTTCGGCAGCCTGCTGCTGCTCGGCGGCAGGCTCGCCGACCTGCTGGGCCGCAAGGTCACCTTCATGACCGGCCTGGCCGGCTTCGCCGCCGCGTCCGCCGTCGGCGGGACGGCGGGCAGCTTCGGCATGCTGGTGACCGCGCGGGCCTGCCAGGGCGCCTTCGCCGCGGTGATGGCGCCGGCGGCGCTGTCCATCCTCACCGTCACGTTCAGCGACCCGAAGGACCGGGGCAAAGCGTTCGGCGTGTTCGGCGCAATCGTCGGCACCGGCGGCGCGGTCGGGCTGCTGCTCGGCGGCGCACTGACCGAGTACCTGTCCTGGCGGTGGACCCTGTATGTGAACCTGGTCTTCGCCGCCCTGGCGCTGGCGGGGGCCGCGGCGCTGCTGCGCCGCAGCCCGGCGGGGCGCCGTCCGCGGCTGGACGTCCCTGGCGTGCTGTCCGTGTCCGGCGCGATGTTCTGCCTGGTCTACGGGTTCGCCAACGCCGCCACGCATGGCTGGCGTGCCCCGTCGACCTGGGAGTTCCTGGCGGCCGGGGTGGTGCTGCTGGCCGCGTTCGCGGCCTGGCAGGCGCGCGCGGCCGGGCCGCTGCTGCCGCCCCGGGTGGTGCTGAACCGCAACCGGGGCGGCGCCTACCTGGCGATGCTCATCGCCGGCGCCGGGATGTTCGGGATCTTCCTGTTCCTCACCTACTACCTGCAGACCACCCTCGGCTACTCGCCGGTGGTCACCGGCTTCGCGTTCCTGCCGATGGTCGCGGCACTGATGGCGTCGGCCATCGTCGGCCAGATCGTGCTGATGCCGCGGGTCGGGCCCAGGCCGCTGGTCGGGCTCGGCATGCTGCTCGCCGCCGTCGGCATGGCGTGGCTGACCAGGCTGGGGGTGCAATCCGGCTACGGCTCGGCGGTTCTCGGGCCGATGCTGGTCACCGCCGTCGGCCTGGGCCTGGTATTCGCGCCGTCGGAGAACGCCGGCACCTTCGGCATGGCGCAATCGGACGCCGGCGTCGCCTCCGCGGTCATCAACGTCGGCCAGCAGCTCGGCGGCTCCATCGGCACCGCACTGCTGAACACGATGGTGGCCAGCGCCACCGCCGGCTACCTGACCGCGCACCTGGGCCCGGCCACCCTGGTCCGCGGGCATCCCAGCCCGGCGCTCGTCCAGCAGTCCGCGGTGCACGGCTACACCGTCGGGTTCTGGTGGGCCGCCGGCATCTTCGCCGCGGGCGCGCTCATCTGCGGCGTACTGCTGCGCAGCGGCCCGCTGGCACGCCAGCCGGCCCCGAGCCAGGAAGACACGGTGGCCGAGGGCCGGGCAGACCGCCAGCCGCTTCGCCAGGCGTGACCGCGAGGATCGCGGGGAGCTACCCGGCTCCAGCCCGTGCTCCCGGTCACCGGCCGGGCCTCGTCCGCCGGGGTTCGACCGGGCGGCCCTCGAACGCTGTGGACCGCACGACGTAGGAGTCCATCTCGCCGTGCTCGCCGAGGCGGTCGATCAGCCCCTCCAGGTGCCGCACGGACGCCACCCGAACCTTGAGCATCTTGCCTCACCTGCCGCCGAGCTTGTGGATCTCGGTCATCTCGGGCAGCGACCGGCGGGATGCGGTCCGCCTGGCGCTGACGCACCGGGCGGGGCTGCTGACGCCGATCCGGGTCCCCTCCCCGGCCGAGGAGGCGGTCCGGGACCTGGTGCGCGCCCGGGGGGATCTGCTCGATGACCGCAAGCGGATGCAGCAGCCGACCTGCGGATCCGACCCGCGAATATGAGCCTGGCAGTGGCGACAGCCACGACCCCGCCCCGGTACACCCCCCACCCGAAAGCTGCTGCGGCCGGCCTTGACCCCGGAGACCTCTGCGGCCGCGGCGAGAGTCGGCTCGCTCAAAACATTCACGGGGATCATTTCCCCAGCTAGCCCTTGCCTTCCCGGGCGCCGCCGGCGCCCGGCCACAAGCTGGCGGTGTACCGGGACGCACGCCGCGGCAGCTGATCTCGCTGCACGGCCACCTGTGCGACGGCGGGGAACTGGATCGGCTGGATGAGGTGTTCACTGCCGGCGTCGTCTACGACCTCACGGACTTCGGGCAGGAGCCGCTGGAAGGGGTGGGGGCATTGGCCGCGGCGGCGCGTGCGCTGGGCGACCCCCAGGCGGGGTTCTCGGTGGCGAGCCGCTCGATCAGCGCGGCGATCTCGGCACTGACCGGCGGCCGGCCCGCCCGGTGCGGATAGGCCCGCTTCCGGGTGACGAGGCGGCGGTGCCACCGCATCACGGTGCCGGGTGTGACCAGCCGGTGCATCCGCAGGCTCCCCGGCAGGAGCCGGATCAGCGCGGCGAGGACCGCGCGATCGGCCCAGTCCAGCCGGGCCTGAGCGTGGTACGGCGCAGCACGGCAACCTCGTGCCGCAGCACCAGCAGCTCGATGTCCTTGGAGGCCGGCGAGCGGCCGAGCAGGATCAGCCAGCCGCAAAGCCGGATGAAGATCAGGTAGAGCAGTCGAAGGGACACGGCCGATCATCATGTCCTACGGCTGACTGACGGCATATCGATGCAGCTCACAGGCCAGGCACACTTCTGGCACCCCACAGGCCAATCCGTCCTGACCGAACCGCATGGAGGCCCAGTTCACCGCGCTGCGCTACTTCACCCTCGACAGCACCGGCCACGCCAGCTTACGGCTCTCCAACAGCAGACCGGAAAGAACACCCAGGCCAGCGCCCAGGAGCAGAGTCACGATCTGCAAAAGAATGGTGGCGGTCATGCTGACAGGGACTATCGACCTTGGCACGAACCGCACCTGGTACTGATCCAGGCCGGCCTCGTTCTTGGCCTGCTGGAAGCATTCTTGATATGCCACCTGCGTCGCTGATCGACCGGCGGGCCAGCAGCCGGTGCCCGCGGCCGCGCCGCCACCCGGCCTCGCCCAGGTACTGCGGCGATCAGCGCGTCGGCCCGCTGCTCACCCTCGGGCACCGTCAGCGTGTCGCTGCACCGGATGGCCATTATATAGGACATGTCCAGGTCTTCCAGCCAGGCTTGCAGGTACTTGGCCTGTCCGTAGATCTCATCGGCGGTGAACCAGGCGAACGGGACTCCGGCGGCGATCGCCCGGGCGAGCATCGCCTGCGCCTGCCGCGGCTTGGGCGTGCCCTTGTTCGGCGTGCTCGTGCGCCAGATGGGCATCGGCGAGCGGGAAGGATTGTCGATTCGACCCGCTGGTCCAGACCAGCCTGTAGGACCTCGTGACGCTGCGCTCAGCGGCAGTTCCAGTTCATCCCCATGTCCCGGTAGACCTCGCCAGCTCGCGTGCGGAGATCATCTCCGCCCCCGAACCCCGCCAGCCTGCCCGGATCAGGCTCCGGCCGTGTGCTCGTCCGGTGAGTTCCCGCAGTTCACTGGCGAGTCGGACCAGGGCAGCGTGCTCGTCGTCACGGGCGTCCAGGAAGGCGATGTCCGTGCTTCGCAGCCGTCCGGCGGCCCGGAATGCCGGGGAAAGAAGACGTCCTCGACCGCGCGCTGGGAGCAGCAACGCCACCAGCAGTCCTCCCAGCGGATCTGCATCGAGCACGCCATCGCCGAACCCAAGCAGTGGCGGACTATGCAGCGATGGATCGGGCGCCGCGAGTACTTCGAAGACACTGCTCTGGCCATCACCGGGCTAGTCTCCGACCGCGCCGCCGCGCGGTAATCACACACCAGCCAGCACGCCAGGTCGGCACGAGCCGACCCCAATCGTGCACCCACTCGTTAGCACGCCTGCGGGACAGGACAGACTTCCGTAGCAGAGCACTTTAATTGAATGACATTTGTTTCGCCTGGAAGCTGTCGGGTTACCGGTGCGCTCGTGCGTTCCGCCGGTAGTCGATCAGGTCGTTCTCGATGGTTTCGACGAGCTTGCCCGCGGCGTTCTCGGGCGTGCCGGCGGTCGCGGCCGAGCGCACCTGGACCTGGCCCGCGGGGCCTGTGCGCAGGCACTGTCGCCTAGGCCGGCGGCGGTCGGGCCAGGGCTGAACAATATGCACCGGATGTTCCGCTCGCTGAGTTCTCCCCTGGCAGTGAGGAACAGGGTTTCACGCGCAGCCTTGGTGGCGCGTGATCATATAGACGTATAGCTCACGGTCACCTGGCCGTATAAGTCCAAGCCGTCCGGAGTTGACGCCCGTGCAGCCAGTCACCGCCAGACCCGCGCGAGCGGCATCCCGATGCCGCGGCCGCGACAGAGAAGGCGGCATACGAGCACGGATCCCATCCGGCGCACGGCCAGCGGTCCCGCCCGCGACTGGAGGAGGTACCCGATCTCGCCCAGGACCGGCGAGGGTACAAGCAGCGGGCCTTCCGATGCCGCAGGAGGCGGAGGCATGCCTGGCGGGCGTGATCCTTGACGTTCCCCTCCCGTCAGTTAACTGCCGACCAGGCGGCCAGTAGCCACCCGTCTGCCGGCTACCGGGTGGCACGGTTGCCGGTTTCCCCTGGCCAGGCGGCACAGGATGCGCTACACCCGATCCTGCTGGTTAATTCGGGTCCTATGCGGCGAGGCCGAGTTCGAGGCGTGCCAGGTGGCTGGTTCGCCGCCGGTCCAGTGGCGTGCCGGTCCAGTAGGCCTCGAGCCGGAGGAGGTTGAGCGCGCAGGCCATGTACACGTGGTCGAGCCGGGTCTTGGGCAGTCCGCGGTAGCGGGCGCGGCGTGCTCCGTGGCCGGCGGCCTGGTGCATGGTGCCCTCGACGCCGGCGCGGCGGGCGTAGCCGGCCTGGAAGCTGATCGTGGTTTCCGCGGCGCGGGCGGCGGCCTGGGCCTGGGCCAGGTCGCGGGGCAGCAGCGAGAGCTGGCGCCGCCTGCCGGTGGTGCGCAGGCCGCGGGCCGGGCAGGGGCCGCAGTCGCTGGCGGAGAAGGTGGCTACGATCGCGTTCTTGCCGTGCTGGGTGCACGGTGTCCGGGACGCCGACGTGCTGCCTTGCGGGCAGGTGACGGTCTGGGTGTCGTAGCCGATGGTGAAGTCGGCGCGGGCGTAGCCGTTACCGGCGCGGGCCTGCGCGGAGGTGCCGGCCAGCAGCGGCCCGATCAGCGCGATGCCGTGCCGGGCCAGCTCAGAAACCACCAGGGTGGCGCTGAGGTACCCCGAATCGGCGTAGTGCCGTCCCGGGGCCAGGTTCTTTGCGGTCAGGTCGTCGTGGATGGCGCCGGTCATCTGGTTGTCGGTCACCGTGGCGTCGGTGGCGGCCGAGTGGGTGATCAGGTTCGGGAACACCAGGTGCGCGCAACCCTTGTCATGCTCGCGGGCGTTCCCGCCGGCGCGGGCCCCGGCAGCCTGCGGCGCGCCGGCCCGGGGGCAGGTGCATGGCGGGGCGCCGTCGCAGGTCTCGGTGATGTGCAGCTTGCAGCCCAGCCAGAACTCCTCCCGCTTGACGCCCCGCCGGGCATCGGTGTCATAGGGGGAGGCGATCCGGGCCTGGCCGGGCGGGAGACCGTCGCCCCCAGGCTCCTTCTCCCGCCGCCTGATCACCTCCCGCCCGTCCGCGGTGATGGTGCGCGTGCAGTTCTGCAGCAGCACCCGCCGCAGCACGTCCACTGCGGGCAGCTCGCGCAGCCAGCCCGGCGCGGAGCTGCCATGCACCGCTTCCAGCAGCGCGTACCCGTCGCGGGCGAAGGCGATCGCCAGCTCATCACGCCTGGCCCGGGATGCCGGGGGCCGCCAGGAGGTCACCGGCGTCCCGTAGCGGCGGGTGAAGCCAGCCACGCAGATCCGCTGCTCCAGCCAGGCTGGGTGCGCGGCCGCCAGCGCTTCCAGCGCGGCCCGCGCGCTTTCCCCGGCCAGCTCCAGCCGGCTCAGCGCCGCCACCGCCGCGACCACGCGGGCGGAGTCAGTGCGCTGCTTGCCGCCCGCCTTGATCAGGCCGTCCCCGGCCAGCCGGGCCAGCAGCGCATCCAGCACCACCTGCTCCAGGCCGCCGGCGGCCACCCGGGCCCGGAACTCACTCAGGATCGAGTGGCCGAAGCCGGGATCGGCCAGATCCAGGCCGAGCGCGTACTTCCAGCCGACCCGGGCGCGGGCCGCCTCGGCGGCCTGACGGCCGGTCAGATCCTCCGCCCGCTGGAAGATCGTGACCAGAGCCAGGCGAGACGGCGGCCAGCCCGGCTTGCCGCGCGTCCCGTAAGAACCCGCGAACTGCTCACCGGCCAGCCACGCACCCAGCTGGTCACGCACCAGCACCGGCAGCGGGCGCCCGCGCCTGCCCCGGTACATCGCCGCGACCGCCCCGGCGACCTGCGGATCCGGCTCCGGCCAGGGGACAGGCTGCACGCACATCACATACCCGATCCTGCGGCCGTGACGAGGGGAGAAGGAACGACCGCGGACCAGATCATGACCCGGACGACAGCCGGAACCTAGTAAGCCGGCCGGCATGTCGAGAATTAACCACCAGGATCGTACAGGCCTCGACCATCGCCGCGCGCAGGTGCTGATCGCCGGGGCGGACGGCGGCCCGGTGCCGCTTGCCGGCCGACTCGTTGTCGCCGGGCGCCAGCCCGGCCCAGGCGGCGAGCCGGGCGGGGGTGGCGAACCGGGCCATGTCGCCGCCGGTCTCGGCCACGATCACCTGCGCGGTGCGCGGCCCGATCCCGGGGATCGTCACCAGCCGGGCGATGACCGCCGCGAACGGCTCGGCCGCCTCGGCGACCAGGACGTCCAGCTCGGCGATCCGGGCGGTGAGATGATCATAGGCGTCCAGGTGCAGCCGGCACATCTGGGCGTGCGAGTCGGTGAACCGGCCGTCGCATGCCATCTGCAGCGCGTCAATCTTGGCGCGCAGCCGTCTCCGGGCCAGGTTCGCCAGCACGCCCGGGTTGCGCTCGCCCGCGATCAGCGCTTCGATCATGTCCCGGCCGGACACGCCCAGCAGCTCAGAGGCCACCGAGTCGATCTTGATGCCGGCGTCCTCGAGCACCTTGGCCAGCCGCTGGCCCTCGGCAGTGCGCGATTCGATCAGCTTCTTGCGGTACCTCGTGCGCTGCCTGAGCGCCGCCACCGCGGGGCCGGGGATGAAGCTGGCCCGCAGCAGCCCGTGCTCGTGCAGCTCGGCGATCCACTGGCAGTCTTTCAGGTCTTCTCCGAACAATCAACGTGGGGTTGAAGGTTCAGGCTTCGTCGCAGGTCAAGGGGCCTCTTCGTACTCTGCGGGCCGACAGTGGCTGACGCCGACAAGCGGCAGCGAGGAGAAGCTGGGCGACCTGTTCAGCGCTGCATGTCCGCTTTCTGTAGCGTCCAGGCTCTGGTCACCGCCAATTGTGACCGGCCGGATACGACATTCCGGTCATAGTCACCATCCGCAGTAACGGCCACCTGGCTCTCTGACCTGCGGCGACGCCCTGCAGTTCGGTTAACAGGTCCGTTTTGCGGCCCGGCACGTTGCGCATGTGCGCGGCATTGCACACGCACGCCTCGATCCCCGCGGCGGCCAGCGCGTGATAGACCGGCCACCAGTAGATCCCGGTGCTTTCCATCGCCGCGTCGGTCACGCCCAGCTCTGCCAGCCAGGCCGCCATCTTCTGCAGCGACCGCCAGAACGTCGCGAACTTCCGCACGGTCACCGCCCGCTCACCTGGTGTCTCGCCCGGAAGCCGGACCGCCACCCAGATGACTTTCTTGTGCACGTCGATCCCGGCGACGCGCGGATGAACGATATCCATCGCCACCTCCCTGCAGGTCCCGATACTGAAATACGGGCACGCCGCCCGCGGAGCCCGCACAAGATCAAGATCCTGTGACACGCGCTCGCAGCAGCAATCCGGGGTACCTACCGGGCAGGCTCCAGCGTCAATCTCACACACAGGCACACAGCGCCAAGGGGGCACGACGTCAGCGGGCGGCGCAGCCCCAAGTTTCATCCATCGCCGGGCGCCACGTCAGTGGCATGAAATCTCACATGGATCTTGTTTCTGTGAATTATCTGGAGCCGTCCCTGTCTATGCCGCGCCTGACCAGGACGTCTGCGGCGTGGACATGTAGCTGAACAGTGTTCACGTAGTAGCCGCTTAGTTCGAAAAGCATCAGCGACAAGGGATTTGCACGGGGTCTGCGGCGGAGACACTGTCCAGGTAATGTGTCCAGCACCCAGCAAAAAGATCCTGGTGGTTAATTCCGGGTTATGCGGCGAGGCCGAGTTCGAGGCGTGCCAGGTGGCTGGTTCGCCGCCGGTCCAGCGGGGTGCCGGTCCAGTAGGCCTCCAGGCGCAGCAGGTTGAGGGCGGTGGCCATGTAGACATGGTCGAGGCGGGTTTTCGGCAGGCCGCGGTAGCGTGCGCGTCGCGCTCCGTGACTGGCGGCCTGGTGCATGGTGCCTTCGACGCCGGCGCGGCGGGCGTAGTCGGCCTGGAACGGGATCGTCTGCTCCGCGGCCCGGGCGGTGGCCTGGGCCTGGGCCAGGCCGCGGGGCA
>WNGK01007934.1_pt1 | contig 13360 bp, 11 predicted proteins | sample 5400601 | NCBI WGS metagenome assembly WNGK01 (sample SAMN13153376, study PRJNA577476) | soil metagenome | isolation source: 60 cm soil or saprolite under Garry oak tree replicate 1 | place: USA:California | collected 2016-06-15 | reverse complement strand
GCGTATCCCTCAATGGAGACCTGGCGCTGCAGGTCTCGAGAACCCATCCGTGCGACGATTTCCTCAGCAGTCGGGATAGACGGGGATTCGTCCGCCGCAGCGGCAGACGCCGGAAGCAGAAACAAAGCAGCAAGCAAGAAACGATTTTTCATTGTTAAAACTCCAAAACAAATTTTCCGCGGTATTCACGCCAAGATGAGTTGAAGAACTCCCCGAACCTGGCGCTGGTCAGGTTGTTCTGTACGTCCCGTGGATCGAAGTGGTTGAAAAGATTGAAAACACCGCCTCCGGCGCGCGCGTGTATGCGCTTTTCTCCAAAGTGGAGTGTGATCGGTCGCGTAACCTGCAGGTCAAACGAAGAGAAACGTGGGAAGCGATGTGTGTTTCGCGGTCCAACGTATTCGCGGAGCTCGTTTTCGACCGAGTAGGGAAATCCGGTGTGCAAGTCGTAAACGGGAACGAGTGTTAGGTGCAACGGGCCGGAGAATGTGCCCCAGAACAGGAAACGGTTGGGTGCGTCAAACGGCAGTCTCCCTCGGGCATCCGGCTGGATGACCGGTTGCGCGAGATTCCCGAAGAACTGATTGAGATCGTTAAGGTCGCCAAAAGCACGGGAGTGGACATACGATGCGTTCAGCAAATGGTGAGCTAGCTGGTAGCGGGCCGTCACTTGGAACTCTCGGTAGGAATCGCTGCCACCGTTTGAGAGTTCAAGGGCTCCTGTCGTCCCGGAGGAGACCGGCGAAACGACTAAGTCGTCGGTGGTGTTGCGTTGTTCGTAGGCGATTCGCAGCAAAAAGCCTGCAAGAATCTGGCGATCGAGTTCCAGATTCCACGACGTGCTGCGCGGGCTTCGGAGCTCGCCAATTATTTTGTTCTGATAGGACACAGAACTAAGCGCCACGCCGTTCTGGTCGAGCACAGTGACAGTGCGATCCGGAAGACCAGTGAACGTGGGAGCCATGAGCGGGACGCGGTCATAAAACCGGCCAACGCCGCCCTTCAGCAGTGTCTTTCCATCCCCGGTCAGTGACAGGAGAAATCCGGCGCGAGGAGCGGCATGGGTAGAGCGCGTGATCGTGTCGTTGTCGAAGCGCAAGCCGAAGCTTAAGGTCAAACGTGGGTTGATCGCCCATTGATCGCCGGCGAACCAGGCCGTCTCGTTTTGACTAATGCGGAATGAGGTTGGGGAAGTGAAGGAGATGCGTTCCACAGGTTCGTTCGACGCCCCATCAATCTCCACGGGAAGGAACGTCTGGCCGCCTTGGTATGCGGAGTGCTCGTAGCTCAGACCCACTGTGAATTGGTGGGAACCTGCGAACCGCCAGGGCGCAAACTGATAATTTTCCTGCCAGCTGGTGCGGGAAGTTCGACGCGCCTGCCGATTGAAGAAACCGCCTTCGGTGGTTTCCATGAGTAGGCGGTACGGATCGTTGCTCCGCACGGTGACGTCGGCATCAAAGCGCTTGTAGCTGAACTGCGAATTCAGCAGGCCTGCCTGGCCGATGACGTAATGATCCTGCGCGTTGATTTGCTCCCCGCGCTGATGAAAATCCGGCGTCGACGGCTGAGGTGTAAAGGTGCTAAGCCCGAGGTAGTCGAGTTTTTGCGGATACACTGCAACCGAAACGGCAGCCGTCTGCTTCGGACTGAGAATAAAGTCGATTTGCGTATAGGAATCGAAACTTTCGAGTTTCGTGTCTCGTTGTGAAGGTGGAAGGCTATTTACTGGCGTGCGAACAAAGCGGTACTCGAAGGACTGCGTGATGGCGATGTGATCCTTCCACAATGGACCGGTGATGGTGGTTCTCGGTGTAGTGGCGCCGATTCCCATAATGCTGCCGTCGCGATCTCGCATCCGTGGTAAGAAATTTTGGATGGAGAAGTGAAACTTCGCGTAGTCGCTGGTCTTGGTAGAGACGGTGGAAACCGCTCCGGTGAACTTGCCGTATTGGGGATCATAGGGATTCGAAATGACTTGCACCGACGCCACTACATCAATCGGAAGATTGAGCGCTGGACCGCCAGTCACGGGGTCGGTAACATTTGCGCTGTTCACCAGCGCACCACTCTGGGTACTGCGTGTGCCTTTGAGATTGACGTGTCCATCAGGACCGCGAACAACTCCAGGAATGAGCGGCAGTGAGCTTTCAAACCGCTCGTTGACATTGGGTGCATCGCGCAGTGTTTTCTCGGAAATTGTTTCCGCGCGAGCAGGGTCCTTGGTATCAGCCTGATCAGCTTTTACCTCCACAGACGTGGTGACTTCAGAGGGTTTTAATTCGAGCGAGACGTGGACTTCAGTCCCTTCGACATGTACTTCCCGTACAGCCTTCAAACCTGGAAAGATTGCTTCGACGGAGTAGGTCCCACTGGGCACAGCCGCAATCACGTACCTGCCGTTTTCGTCGGATTCAGTTTCGAATGTGGCTGGTCCGCTGAATTTCACTGAAGCGCCAGCCACAAAGGACTGGTTCCCTGCGGAGTCTTGAACGAACACCGTTCCTTCGACCCTAGCGCCGCCGGTGTTAGGCTGTTTCCCCCAAGACGCTCGCGCGAACAAGCAGATGGCAAGGAACAGGAAAAGCAGCAGGAAGACGACTCTTCCAGTCGTGGAGGGTTCTTTCCCTTTCCGATGTCGAATGGGGATCTCTTCTGCTTTCCGCGCGATTTGCGCTCGAAGTATCAATGTCTCTCCCCGCCCCAATTGAGATTGAAAGGGGCAGCGTGCGACTGAGACACGCAAGACCGGAGAGCACCATCTCCCAGATGTTCGTAGTTTCCGCACTCGATTCCATCCCCGCATGAGACTGCATGAAGCAGGCACAATTCCAATGAGTCGATGGCTTGCAGCACCTTGGATCCCATTGGTTATCAATGATTTGAAGAGTGGGAGGAAGTTCCACAGCGGCTTGGCCACCGCGAACAGTTGACGACGCTTCGACTGTTTGGGCGAGTTCTTGACAACTTGCTACAGATGACAATGAGTTTTCAGCAGATTCAGCCCAGAGACTGATGCCACCTCACACGGGACTTTCCGCATGTCGTTTCAAAGCTTGCAAAAATCGTGGTTTCTAGAGGAACGAGTATCTAGACAGGCGAGGCTTTGACAAGACCGTCAAGCCCATGACTGTAGCTTTGCTCCATGCCCAGTTTCGTAGCCTCCCAACCTGCCGGAAGCGCCTCCAATTAAAGAAGATAAAGGATGGTGCAAGCAAGACATCGATTGGAGAGCAAGGTGCACCAGCGGGAGTGCTGTCGGTGGCGAGATCGAGATGTGGCTAGTGTGCGACAACTCGCAGAATTTCATTTCAAACAGCTGCGATTGTCCGGCGCCTGCGTGTGACGGGGCGGAACGAGGAAAAACTTAGACGATCATGATGAACAAGAACAAGGCGGATTGGCGAGCCATGGTCAGCCGAGTTGCAGGAGTTCTCGTTCTCCTGGTGGGGGTTCTTCTCGCTGCAGGGTTGTGCATGGCGGCTCCGCGTGACAACCCCGTTCCTAGCATCTTTGAACCGCATTCGACACCAGCGGAGTCGATCCGTCATCTGTCTCATTTCGTCCTCGGTATCACTGGCCTGATTTTTCTGGTCGTCTTCAGTCTATTGAGCTATGTCGTAGTGAAGTTCCGTAGGAGAGTGGCGGACACAGAGCGTGAGCCGGCCCAAGTATATGGAAGCACACAGATTGAGCTGGCGTGGACCATCATCCCAATTCTGATCGTCGTTGTCCTTTTTCTAGCGACTGCGCGAGTGATTCACGCGATCCAGGACGCGCCAAAGCCCGCAGAGGCTGTGGAGGTGACCGCAATCGGGCATCAGTTTTGGTGGGAATTTCGGTATCCCAAGCTCGGCATCGTCACCGCGAACGAACTCCATGTCCCCGTGAGTGACCCCGCTCATCCCACACCGACATTCTTGAAATTGCTTTCCGCCGACACCGATCACAGCTTCTGGGTGCCTCAGCTTGCAGGAAAGACAGACTTGATTCCGGATCACCCAAACGAGACTTGGCTCGATCCCCATGAGACGGGCCTATTTCTCGGTCAATGCGCACAGTACTGCGGGACACAGCACGCGAAGATGCTTTTGCGCGTTTACGTGGACAACCCCGAAGAGTTTGCTGCCTGGGTCAGCGCGCAAAGACAGCCTGCGAATCAGGATGAAAAAGAAGCGGCTGGAAGACATGTCTTCGAAACGACTGCTTGCCTGAACTGCCACGCCGTTGGAGGCACAAACGGTACCGGGCGTTTCGGCCCAGACCTGACACACCTGATGAGCCGCCATACTCTCGCATCCGGTGCCGCGGAAAATACTCCGGAAAATCTGCGCCTTTGGATCGAGAACCCGGACGCCATTAAGCCCGGCTCGCTCATGCCGGCCATGAAATTGAGCGACGCTGATCTCGACGCGCTCGTGCATTATCTAGAGACGCTCCGGTAGCCGAGGAATTTGGAGACGAATATGTCATCGGATGTGATGGCCATTCAGAGCGCGGACGCAGCAGGGCGGTCCTGGACCGAGGTGCTGCACGAGTGGGTGACCACGGTCGATCACAAGCGGCTGGGGGTTCTGTACATCCTCTACGCCCTCTTTTTTCTCGTCATTGGCGGTATTGAAGCGACCATCATCCGTATCCAATTGATGCGCCCGCACAACGATTTTGTTTCTCCGCAGGTATTCAACCGCATGTTCACCATGCACGGCACGACCATGATTTTCTTCGTGGCCATGCCCATCCTGTTCGGCTTTGCCAACTACCTCGTGCCATTGATGATTGGCGCGCGAGACATGGCGTTTCCGCGCCTCAATGCCTTCAGTTTTTGGCTGACGGCGTTTGGTGGATTGCTGCTTTACTTTAGCTTCCTGGGTGGGAGTGGATTGTACGGTGCTGGTAACGCACCGGATGTAGGCTGGTGGGCGTACGCCCCGTTGGCGTCTCGTGCGTTTTCGCCGGGTCACAGCTCGGACTACTGGACGATCGCTCTGTTGGCTTCGGGGTTCGGCAGCATCGGTACCGCCATCAATATCATCGCGACGATTATTTCGATGCGTTGCCCAGGCATGAAGCTGAGTCGCATGCCGCTGCTGGCATGGCTGAACTTGGTGATGTCTGGAATGGTCTTGCTCGCAATTACACCTCTATCCGCGGCTCAGATCATGTTGCTCGTGGACCGGTATCTCGGCGGTCATTTTTTCGACACGCAGGCCGGCGGTTCGGCCACGCTGTGGATGCACTTTTTTTGGATATTCGGACATCCCGAAGTGTATGTCCTAATTATTCCCTGCTTTGCCTTTGCTTCTGAAATTATTCCCGTATTTTCGCGCAAGCCGATTTTTGGGTACCCCGTGATGGTGGGTGCCACCGTTTGCATCGCTTTTGTGAGCATGAGTGTTTGGGCACACCACATGTTCACCATCGGGATGAATTCCTACGCGAACAGCTTTTTCACGATAACGACGATGGCGGTGGGTGTGCCGACGGGAATCAAGATCTTCAACTGGCTGGGTACGATGTGGGGCGGCAAGATTCAGTTCAGAACGCCGATGCTATTCTGCATCGGTTTTTTGTTCCAGTTTTTGATCGCCGGCCTCACCGGCATCATGCTGGCGTCATCGCCCTTCGATTGGCAGCTCAGCGGTTCCTATTTTGTTGTGGCCCACTTTCACTATGTGATCGTTGGCGGAATTTTGTTCGCCCTCTTCGGCGCATTTTATTACTGGTATCCAAAAATCACCGGAAGAATGCTCAACGAAGGCCTGGGCAAGCTTCATTTCTGGATGTTCGTGATCGGCTTCCACCTCACCTTTGACCTGATGCACATTCCCGGCTTGCTCGGGATGCCGCGGCGCATTTACACCTACGAGCCTGGCCGCGGTTGGGAAACTCTGAACCTTCTCGTGACCATCGGCGCTTTCGTCCAGGGGATTGCCACGCTAGTGTTCGTCGCGAACCTGGTCATCTCTTACTTCAAAGGGGCCAAAGCGGGGAACGATCCCTGGGATGCCTGGACTCTTGAATGGTCTACAAGTTCGCCGCCCCCTGCCTACAACTTTGCTTCGATCCCCACAGTCGCGAGCCGCAGACCATTGTGGGATTTGAAACACCCGGAAGATCCGGACAGCCGCTATGAGTAAAGGAATTAATCAATGAGCGCAATTACGACCTCGCTCGGGGGAACCCCTGTAGCTTGGAAGCTCCCGTACCGTGGAAGGGTCGGCATGACGTGTCTCATCATCGCCGAGTCGGCCATCTTCACGATTTTCGTCGTGGCGTATCTCTTCTACGTAGGAAAGAGCCTCACCGGACCAACTCCGCGCGAAGTGCTGGAGACTCCCATCTTCTACACGATCTGTCTGCTGTCCAGCAGCCTCACAATCCACTTCGCGGGAAAGTTCCTTGAACGCGGTAAGCGAGGCGCATTCCTAAGCTTGTGGTTGCTCACGATTGTTTTAGGCGGCCTTTTTATGTATGGCACTGGCCAGGAGTGGCACAGGCTGATCTACGAACACGGGCTGACAATTTCCACGAGCCTCTTTGGAACGACATACTACTCGCTGGTCGGTCTGCATGCCTTTCACGTCACCGTAGGTCTTGTAATGCTGTGCATCGTGCTCATCTTCGGTTTGGCCGGCCGTGTGGGTGTTGAGCAGTCCCACCGCATCGACGTGCTTTCTTTGTATTGGCATTTTGTGGATGCCGTCTGGGTCGTCGTTTTCACCGTCGTTTACATTGTGGGGCGCTGAGGAGAAGAAATGGCGACGCTGCTATCCGCGGAACAATTGGAGCAAAGCTCTCGGGGGCCGAGCGAGATCGAAGTGCCCGCACTGACAGTGTGGCCTTTTGTCCTGGCGTTTGGATTTACGCTGATGTTCGCAGGACTTCTGACGAGCGTGTCGGTGAGCGTCCTCGGCGCCGTGCTTGCTGTAGCTGGTTGCGTCGGCTGGTTCCGGGAGGTCTTCCCTCACGAGCATGAAGTAATTGTGCCGCTCGTACCGGAGGAAATTCGCATAGCCACTGAGCGCAACGTTGTCGAACGTCTTCCGGTTGCGGCAGATCTGTTGCGCGCCTGGCTTCCCGTTCACACGTACCCCATATCGTCGGGTGTGAAGGGCGGATTGGCCGGAAGCGTAGCGATGGCCATGCTGGCCTGCGCGTACGGCGTAATCAAGGCCGGAAGCATCTGGTATCCCATCAATCTTCTTGCCGCGGTGGTGTACGCGCAATCGTTGAAACTCGGAACCACCCAGTTGAATTCGTTTCATGCAGACAGCTTCGCGATTGCTGTGGTTCTGCACGCCCTTGTGTCCACGCTGGTAGGCCTGCTCTATGGCGCGATGCTTCCCATGTTCGCGCGGCGCCCGATTGTACTAGGAGGACTGATCGCCCCGGCGCTGTGGTCGGGACTGCTATACACAATGCTGGGCTTGCTAAATCCTATGCTGGCGAGCCGCATTGACTGGATCTGGTTCATGGCGTCGCAGATCGCATTCGGAATAGTGGCCGGCCTCGTCGTCATACGCCACTCGCGTATGCCGACCCGCGAGAACCTTTCCTTTGCCCTTCGCGCGGGAATTGAAGCTCCGGGAATAATTCCACCACAAGAAAGCGGAGAGAGACGCCCGTGAACCCAGTTCGATATTTATGCGCATCCGCGGTGATGGGCCTGATGTTGTTCTCGGGCTGCAGCTCACCTCACGGCCAGCCGCGGCAAGGTTCCGAATCTTTGTCGCCGAATGAAGTTCTGGAATTCCGGACTCTGTACTCGGAAAACTGCGCAGGCTGTCACGGTGCGGAAGGGCGGGGAGGAGCCGCCATCGCGCTTGCCGATCTAGTTTATCTGGCCATCGCGGATGACGCAGTGATTCGTAAAGTCATTGCGAACGGTGTGCACGGAACGGCAATGCCAGCGTTCGCCGAAAGCGCCGGCGGAATGCTGACCGACAAACAGATTGACGTCATTACCAGCGAAATGCGGTCGCGCTGGAGCCGTCAGGGAATTCTCAACGGAGTCAATCCGCCTTCCTATGCACCGAAATCGGCGGGCGATGCCCAGCGAGGTGAGGTAGCGTACAAAACCTACTGCGAATCCTGCCATGGGCCCGGCGGCCACGGAGGAAAAAAGGGTAGCTCCATCGCCGACGATTCCTATCTCGCGCTGGTAAGCGATCAGGGCCTGCGCACGATTGTGATTGCCGGGCGCCCCGAATTGGGGGCCCCCGACTGGCGCGGAAATGTATCTGGCAAGCCTATGTCGGACCAGGAAGTGACCGACGTGGTTGCGTGGCTCGGCTCGCGGCGATCTGAAAATCCCGGGCAACCCTATCCCGCTTCGAATTACGCGCAGCATTAGGAGCTTGACGATGTCGAATGAAAACTTGGTGTCCCGTCGAGGATTTTTCATGAAGATGGGAATTGTCTTCAACGGCTTGGTGGCGGCTGCGCTGACTGTGCCGATTGTCGGATATCTTCTGTCTTGTATCACGCGGGGGCGCGCGAACGCCTACCTTTCCTGGGTGCCACTCGGGCCGGTGAGCGAATTCCCAGAAGGCGAGACGCGTCTGGCTACCTTCCGGAATCCCTACGTTACGCCCACCGACGGCAAGACGGCGGACACGGCATGCTGGGTGCGGCGCATCGAAGGCGAGCAGTTCCAGGTTTTTGCGGTCAACTGCGCGCACCTCGGTTGTCCCGTTCGATGGTTTCAGCAATCCAACTTGTTTATGTGCCCTTGTCATGGTGGGGCTTATTATCAGGATGGATCGCGTGCTTCGGGGCCACCAGAGCGCGGCCTGTTCCAGTATCCGTACAAGGTGCAGGACGGTCTCGTCACCATTCAGGCGGGTGAACTGCCCACACCGGGAGTGAGCGCTTCTCTCGCTGGAAAGAAACCGTCATGCGCCTGATGGCCCAGATCGGGGACTGGTTCGATCGGCGCTTGCAGCTTGCGGCTCCTATCCGCGAGGTTTCCGAGCATCCCGTTCCGCGCAACACGGCAAGTTGGTGGTACGTATTCGGCAGCGCCGCACTCGTCGTGTTCGTTCTCCAAATCGTCACAGGGATTCTGCTTGCCCTGATTTACGTTCCTTCGGGAGGCGAGGCGTGGAGCAGCCTTCAAGCTCTCAACCACGACGTGACTCTTGGCTGGTTCATCCGCGCGTTGCACGGGTGGGGCTCGAACTTCATGGTGGCGATTGTTCTCATTCATATGGTGCAGGTCTTCCTTTTTGGGGCCTACAAGTTTCCCCGAGAGCTCACCTGGATCGTCGGTGTTTTCCTTTTGCTGATGACTCTCGGCATGGCGTTCAGCGGGCAAGTGCTGCGCTTTGATCAAGACGCCTATTGGGGGCTTGGGATCGGAGCCTCGATCGCCAGCCGCGTCCCGATTGCAGGTCCCGCGATTGTCAAATTGATGCTGGGGGGGCCGATCATCGCTGGCGCGACGCTGTCTCGATTTTTTGCTCTGCACGTCTTCGTGATTCCCGGGATGCTCATCGGGTTCGTGTGCATTCATCTCCTGATGGTGGTGAAGCTCGGAATCAACGAATGGCCGATGCCCGGCCGCCTCGTGAAAAAAGCCACCTACACCGCTGAGTATCACGAATTGACGAAGAAAGATGGCGCGCCCTTTGTTCCGTATGCGGTATGGAAAGATCTGTTCTTTGCCGCGTTCATCCTCTTGGCAGTGGCCGCATGCGCTCTGTACTTCGGTCCGTTCGGTCCTACCGGCCGCCCGGACCCGACCATAATCCAGACGGTGCCGAAACCTGATTACTTCTTCCTTTGGCTCTACGCATTGCTCTCGCTCTTGCCACCTTCGCTGGAGACGCCCGCGCTTCTCATCGGCCCGGTAATCGTAATCACTGCTCTGCTTCTTCTTCCATTTCTGTCAGGTGAAGGCGAAAAAAGTTGGCGACGACGGCCAATCGCAGTCCTCACGATCCTGCTGATCGCGATATCGCTGGGGACACTGACGCACCTATCCGGATTCACACCTTGGAGTCCGCACATGAACGCTTGGAGTGGTGATCCGGTGCCGGAGCGATTTCTTCATGGCACAACGGCCCTGGAGCGGCAAGGCGCGCTTGTTTTTCAGGTCAAGCAGTGCCGCAACTGCCATTCCCTCGGGGAGTTGGGCGGGCAAAGGGGCCCGTCTCTGGATAGCGTCGCCGTGCGGCTGACGCAGGACCAGCTCATCCGCCAGGTGATCCAAGGAGGCGGCAACATGCCGGCGTACGGGAAGAACTTGAGTCCGGCAGAGACCACGGCGCTCGTCGCATTTCTCGAGACCTTGCATCCGGCTGGGCAAGCTCCCGCGCGCGATGCATCGCGCGATGTGGTGCTCAGTGACTCCCAGGAAAAACGCCCTGGCGCACAACCATAAAAACCAATCCATGTCACCGCACGTTCATGTCGCATCGGGATCCGGGTGGTTTCCGATTTCGCTACTCTTAGCCCTGCTCCTCACGGAATTTTTGTACTTGCGTGGATGGCTTCGTCTTCGTTCAGCCTCCGTGAAGCTCATTCCAGCCTGGCGCGTCATTAGTTTCTCCCTCGGCCTATTCTTAATCTGGATGGCTGTGGGCTCACCCCTGGCCGCGCTCGACGAGCAGATGGTGACGGTCCACATGATTCAGCATCTGTTGCTCATGACCTTTGCTGCTCCATTGATGCTGCTTGGTTTGCCCGTGACGCCTTTCTTGCAGGGCCTCCCCCATCAATTTGCGGAGGCAGTTGTTGGTCCACTGTTCCGCTGGCCGCCGGTGCAAAGGTTAGGGCGGATGCTCGTGCGACCTACATTTTCCTGGCTGGCGGCAACTGCGACTTTGGTGGGATGGCATATTCCGGCGAGCTTTACGCTCGCGTTGCAATCGGTGGCCCGTCGTTCAGCCCTGGCCAAATGCCCCAGCGGAGCCGCGATGGTCGATTCTCTTATATCTCTTTCTGGCCACGTTGCCCTGCGACATTCTTTCGGCATTTCTTGTCTTCTCCGAGCGTGTGGCCTATCCGGTGTACCTTTCGGCCTCGCGGCAGTCTGGCCTTTCTGTTCTCGCGGATCAGCAGTGTGCCGGTGCATTGATGTGGACCTGCATCACCATCGTATATCTCGTTCCGGCGGCTATTCTCTCTACGCGGCTGCTCGCGCCGCGGGACTCCCGAGCCGACTTAGCGCAATCGGAATTTCTCCGCATCGCGACTCCGCAAAGTAATCCGAAAAGGGTGGAGATTCTCTAAGGATGGCAACTGAGCCTGTTCTCGCCGCTTTCCAGCTAACTGCCCTTCAGCGCCGTCATTCAGTGCATTCGCACGTTCTATCCGACTACTGGGAGCTAACGAAGCCCGAAGTGAACTTTTTAATTGCCATGACCACCGTGGCCGCTTTTTGCCTGGGTTCTCCTAAGCCTTTCGTGCATTTCCCATGGTTCCTTCTTCTAAACACGCTGCTCGGCACAGTCCTGGTTGCCAGCGGCGCCGGTGCTCTGAACCAGTTGATCGAGCGGAAATTCGATGCGCAAATGCGGCGCACATCTCGCCGTCCGATCGCGGCCGGCCGAGTCGAACCAGTCCACGTCCTGGTTTTCGGAACCCTATTGTCGCTTACGGGTGTCCTCTACCTGGCCTTGGCCGTGCGTCCCGCTGCGAGCCTGCTTGCCCTGCTTACGCTGTGTGCCTATTTGTTTTTCTATACTCCTATCAAACGTAGAACACCCTGGTGCACGCTGGTCGGCGCATTTCCGGGCGCCATGCCTGTATTGATTGGGTATGTCGCAGCGACCGGGAAGCTCGACTCTGAAGCATGGCAACTTTACGCGATTCTCTTTCTCTGGCAATTCCCACATTTCATGGCGATTGCATGGATGTATCGGGAGGACTACGCGCGAGCGGGATACCGGGTTCTTCCACCGGGAGCAGAGAAAACACGATTCATGGGATGGCAGAGCGTGCTCCCTGCGCTCGCCTTAGTGTCGGTCGCATTTGCGCCGATGGCTTTTCGGCACGCCAATCCGGTGTTCGTGACGGGAACACTGCTGCTCAGTTTAGGCTTCCTTTATTTTGCCGCGCGACTCGCCTTAATTCGCTCAAACCAATCTGCGCGCCGTCTGCTTCTGGTCTCGATCCTCTATCTCCCATTGGTGTTCTTGCTTTTAGTGCTGGCAAGAGTTTGAGGAAATGAATGTTTCGATTCCGCCAAGAATCGTTAGCCGTGAAAGCCGCGCAACCGTTTAAGGCAACGGTTTCGAACACCGTTGCACTCCGGAGCGCAGCGGTTGTTTGAACCGTTGTTGCGCTCTGTAAAGTCAAGTAGAGCTCCCCAGTTGAAAGGCGAGTTTGGCCGTCATAGCTTATCGGGCATGCGCAATGCGCGAAACAATGCCGCACTGCACAAGGCGGAGATCGCTGTCCCAAGCCACAAGGCCGCTGAGATGGAGTAACGTATGATGACTGCACCCAACGCCGCGCCCAAAAACATTGCAACGACCGACCCAACCCTTCTCGCCAATCTCGGATTGTTGCCGTTCGCGATCGAAGAGTCCGCAGCGATGCCCGTGATCGTTAGCGTCAGGACCGTTGTCGTAAGATCCGGGATTGCGAGCTTCCGGACAGCGGCATTGCGTGTGCCCATCGCGAGCGCTGTCAAGGCGATCAGAGCAAACGGTTGAAAAGAGTCTTCGAGCAGATCGCCTCGGTATCCGATGGCGCAAAACGACGCCGCAAACAGAAAGGCCACCTCTAGCAGGAATGCTTGTGCCGCGAATCGAATCTGTGAATCGGGATTCGCCCGGGCCATGGCCCGTCCGCCCAGTATCGCCCCTGCAAGAAAAGCCAAGAGTGCGGTTAACGAGCGTGCGATGGACAGTCCAGAAACGTGCGCCGTTGCGAACGCGAGAAGCACGATATTCCCCGTCATGTTCGCTGTGAAAACGCGCCCGAGCGATAGGAAACTGACGGCGTCCACCAGGCCAGTGACGGCCGTCATTACGAGCAGGGCGTAAGCTATGACCTTTTCAGTGTTTGGATTGCTCGCCATGGGCAATAAGCCGACCGAGTATATTGCTATTGCTCATTGTCGGCCCTCCTTTCAAAACATGCCATTTGCGTGGGCGGCCTTCTTCGGATGGCCGATTTCCTGCAACACCTGAGCTGCTGGCGCGAGTCCTGCAGGCAGCGCGCGGGATGGAGTAGGGCTCATGCTCACTAGCAGATCACGACTCGGGCAGGCGTCGAGCCGCCACCGAAGCGATCAATGATCATCTTCGGTGCAACGACGCCGAAGCTCATGGCGAGAATAATTGCAATCGCCGTCATGGCGTCGGCGATGGTTGCACGCAGGAGGTCGAAGTTTGCATTCGAGTAG
>WNGK01005540.1_pt1 | contig 13362 bp, 9 predicted proteins | sample 5400601 | NCBI WGS metagenome assembly WNGK01 (sample SAMN13153376, study PRJNA577476) | soil metagenome | isolation source: 60 cm soil or saprolite under Garry oak tree replicate 1 | place: USA:California | collected 2016-06-15 | reverse complement strand
CCCTGGTGCACCGTCAGCCTTCGTCGATGAATTCAGGAAATACTACGGGCCGACCATGAATGCATTCGAAGCCGCAGAAAAGAACGGCCGCGCGGCTGATCTGCAGAGAGAGCTGGAAGAGTTGTTTGCCAGCCAAAACAAAAGCTCGAGCAAGAATGCCACCTCCATTCCTGCAACCTTCTTGCGTGTTGCGGTCGCGCTCTGAAGCAGTTCTTAAGGGGGTCAGAGAATGTCCGGCCAATCCGGTTATGAGACTCGCGTCCACGATGCCAATTAGCTGGCTGGTTCCGCTACTAGCGGCGGCGCGACTTGAGTTGGTGTTGGCGCAGGAGCTTTCGTCCGGCGCTCTTTGAACCACATGATGACGACGTAGAACACGGGCGTAAGAAAGAGGCCGAAGCCGGTTACGCCGAGCATTCCGAAGAAGACAGCGGTGCCCAAAGCCTGGCGCATTTCGGCGCCGGCACCTGTGCTGAGAACCAGAGGGAGAACACCAAAAATGAAGGCAAAGGAAGTCATCAGGATCGGACGCAATCGGAGGCGACAGGCTTCGACGGCAGCGGTGAAACGGTCTTTGCGGTCGCGATCCTGGATCTGCTTGGCGAATTCGACGATCAGAATGGCGTTCTTGCAAGCGAGTCCGACCAGCACAATAAAACCGATCTGGGTGAAGATATTGTTCTCCATAGAGCGTAGCCAGACACCGTAGATCGAGCTGAACAGGCACATCGGGACAATCAGAATGATTGCGAGCGGCAACGACCAGCTTTCGTAAAGCGCCGAGAGCAGAAGAAAAACGAACAGAACGCAGAGCGGAAAAATGTAAAGCGCGCTGTTGCCGGCGAGCTTTTGCTGAAGCGCTATCTCCGTCCATTCGGTCGTGAAGCTGGTGGGCAGAATTTGTTTCGCGAGACGGTCAACTGCTGCCAGCGCGTCACCAGTGCTCGCACCCGGCGCGGGCTGACCGCTCAGGTCAGCCGCGGTGAACATGTTGTAGCGCGTGATCTTGTCGGCGCCGCTTACTTCCTTCACGGTCGCAACGGAACCGAGCGGAACAATCCCTCCCGAATTATTTCGCGTTTTCAGCAAGCGAATGTCGTCCGCGCTCAATCGAAATTGCGAATCGGCCTGGGCCGTGACGCGATAAGTGCGGCCGAAAAGTGTGAGATCATTCACGTACGTCGATCCAAGATAAGTTTGAAGGGTGCCGAAGATGTTGCTGAGCGGCACGTTCATGCTCTTCGCTTTGACTCGATCCACTTCTAGCCAGAGCTGCGGCACGTTGGCGCGGAAGGTCGTCAGGTTGTTAGTCAGGCCCGGTGTTTGATTTGCTTTCACCATCATGGCGAAAGCTTGCGTTTGCAGTTCATCGAGACCGGCGTTGCCGCGATCTTGAATGAACAGCTTGTAGCCACCGGCGTTGCCAATGCCGGCCACTGGCGGCGGCGGAAAGGCAATGACAAGAGCTTCGGGAATCTCGGCGCGGACGCGCGCATTGATCTTCGCCAAAATCGCCGGCATTCCCTGATCGCGCGTTTTTCGCTCGGAGAATTCTTTGAAAGGCAGGAACACGGCGGCCGTGTTGGTCTGATTACCGCCGAAAAGATTGAAGCCGGCGAATTCAACGGTGTTGAGCACACCCGGTGTTTCGCGTCCGATTTTCGCAATCTTGTCGACGACAGCTTGGGTGCGATCGAGTGATGATGCGTCTGGTAATTGAGCAAAGACGACAGCGTAGCCGCGATCCTGGGTCGGAAGAAAACCGCCCGGCACAATTTTGAAACCGAGACCGGTCAGACCAAGTAAACCGGCGTAAATGAACAAAATGATGACGGCCAGTCGGACAAGACGCGCGATGGTGTTGCCATAGGCGTTCGAGCTCCACGCAAACGTTCTGTTGAATCCTTTAAAGAGCCAGCCCAAGAGGCCGTCGAGTATGCGCTGAAACGAATCCTTCTTCGCGCTGCGCGGCCGGAGAAGAAGCGCAGCGAGGGCGGGGGAAAGAGTGAGTGAGTTGAGTGCGGAGATCGCGGTCGAGACCGCAATGGTGAGCGCGAATTGGCGAAAAAATGTGCCGGTGATGCCTGCGATAAACGCCGTCGGAATAAAAACCGAGCAAAGCACGAGCGCGATCGCGACCAATGCTCCGCCGACTTCGGTCATGGCCTTGCGGGCTGCGTCACGCGGGCTCAGACCATCTTCAATGTGATGCTCGATTGCTTCGACGACTACGATGGCATCATCGACCACGATGCCGATGGCCAGCACGATGCCGAAAAGCGAGAGGTTGTTGATTGAGAACCCAAAGCCTTTCATCGCCGCGAATGTGCCGATCAATGAAACGGGAATCGCGATGAGAGGGATGATGGCCGCACGCCAGGTTTGGAGAAAGATCAAGACTACCAGAACGACCAGCGCTATTGCTTCGAAGAGCGTCTTCTGCACTTCGTGGATCGATTCGCGAACAGAAACGGTCGGATCGTAAACAATCGTGTAGTCGAGGCCGGTCGGGAAACGCTGCTTGAGCTCAGCCATCTTTTTCCGCACCGCATCGGAAGTGGCGAGCGCGTTTGAGCCCGGCAATTGGTAAATGGCAATCGCGGTCGCCGGTTTTCCGCCGAGTTGGCTGTTGACCGTATAGTCGCGAGCTGCGAGCTCGACGCGCGCGATATCACGCACGCGAGTCACTTGTCCGTTGGCGCCAGTCTTAACGATGATATTGCCGAATTCCTTTTCGTCCGTCAGCCGGCCTTGCGTGCTCACTGTGTATTGAAATGCTGTCGCGCCTTTCGGCACCGGCGGCGCGCCGATGATTCCCGCTGCGACCTGCACATTCTGCTCCTGGACCGCTGTCACGACGTCCTGCGCGGTCAGCCCACGCGACGAAAGCTTGTTAGGATCAAGCCAGAGGCGCATCGAATATTCGCGTGCACCAAAAACATTGACGTCACCTACGCCATCGAGCCGCGCGAGCTCGTCGCGAATCTGGAGCAGCGCATAATTGCTGGTAAAAAGAGAATCGAGCGATCCGTCCGGCGAGACCAAGTGCACCACCATCGTGATGTCGGGCGACTGCTTTTTTGTGGTGACGCCGATCCGTTGCACATCGGGCGGGAGCACTGGGATCGCAATGGCCACGCGATTTTGCACCAGCACCTGCGCGGTATCGAGATTAGTGCCGAGCTTGAAGGTGACGCTCAGCGTCATGTTGCCGTCGCTCGTGCTCTGCGAAGACATGTAAAGCATGTTCTCAACGCCATTGACCTGCTGCTCGATTGGCGTTGCCACTGTTTCTGATACGACCTTCGCGTTTGCTCCGGGATAATTGGTCGTGACCTGGATCGTTGGCGGCGCGATCTCGGGATATTGCGCAATTGGAAGCGTGGAAAGCGCGATGACGCCGAGGAGCGTGATGACAATGCTGATCACGCCGGCAAAAATTGGCCGGTCGATGAAAAAGTGCGGAAAGTTCATGAAGTCGGAAGTTGGAAGCGGGATTTCGGAACTATTCGCGCCCACGCCTGGAAATCACGCTCGACTTGTCAATGCCACGCTTCTTCGCGGTATTGATGGACGCGACGATGATTGCAACCAGTTCATCGGATTCTTTCTTGAGCGCCGAAAGTCGTTTCGTCGGGACGATCCCGGATTCTTCAAGCAGTTCGAGCCAGAACAGCGTTTCATCGGCCTCTTCTTCGACATCGCCGAGTTTGGAGAGAAAGTGCGCAGTGGATTTTGCGCGGCGAGCGGCGCGGTAATTTGCGGCCACCGATGTTCCCGACCGAACTAGTTGTGTCGCCAGCGCCCGCGCCGATGTCGTTTTCGGCAAAGCGTCCACAAGCTTCAATATCCGCAGCGCAAATGCCTTCGTGCGCTTTTTCAAATCCGATTCGCTCATGGTTGTTCCGACTTCCCGCTTCCGATTTCCGACTTCTCCTCGACAGGCGTAACGTGCATCCCGGCTTGCAACAATTGCAGACGCGTAGAGACAACTTTCTCGCCGTTCTTTAGCCCGCTTTTCACAATCCGTTTTCCTTCGAAGATACTTCCGGTCTCGAGGTTGCGGCGTTCGACAGTGTTATCGGGTTTCACCACGAACGCGTATTTCAGCCCTTGCTGTGAGCTGATTACTTTGTCGTCGATCAGGGCGGCCCGATAAGGAGTCGCGCCGGCAACACGGACGCGGACGAAAAAACCCGGCGTAATGAGGTTAGGGTTCCAGTTTTTTAGAACGCCGCGCGCGCGGACCGTTCCTGTGCTGGGATCAAGGCGATTATCGACGAAATCGATGGTGCCTTCGTGAGGGAAGTCCGTTTCGTTACCGAGCTCGACCCACGCGGGAATCTTGGCCGTGCGCGCGCTCACGCGTTTCCCTTCCTCGCTGAGCTTTACATATTTTAGGATCGCGTTCTCGTCCGCATCGACCTTTGCGTAAATCGGATCAACCGAAACTACCGTTGTAAGCACGCTTTCTGGGCCCGCACCTGGCTGGACCAAGTTACCCAGTGTGATCCGCGCGTCGCTGACGCGTCCATCAATCGGCGATTTGATCTGCGTAAACTCCAGATTCAGCGCGGCGGAATTCTTAGCGGCTTCCGCCGAACTCTTGGCTGCGGCGGAGCCTTGATAGGTTGCAGCTTTCTGGTCGAATTCGCTCGCCGAGATTGTGTTTTTGTCCCGCAGCTCCTTCGCCCGGTTTAGTTCAATCTGGGCAAGCTTGAGCTGCGCATCCATTCGCTCGACTTCAGCGGCGGCCCGATCGAAATCGGCCTGATACGGGCGCGGATCGATCACGTAAAGCAAATCCCCTTTCTTGACTATCGCACCAGCGTTGAAGCGAATCTCCGTGATATAGCCGGACACCCGCGGTCGGATCTCGACGAACTCGACCGCCTCCAATCGCCCGGTGAATTCGTCCCATTCGTTTACCTCTTTCTCGATCGCGGTAACGACATTGACCGGTAGCGGACCTTGCGACGGTGCAGACGCTTTCTTGCATCCAATTCCGGTCAAAAGGACGAGCGAGAGACCGACACGGGTAAAAAAGAGATGCTTCATACATTTAGCGCCCCATCCTCCACCAACGCCTAAATTTAAGGAAGTGTTCAGCGCGGGAACCGGTTGAATCATGACGTGAGTTCGAATCGAAGCCGAACAGTAAAGTGTAACAATCCTGTGGCGACCCGCTACTTTTGTTTGCTCCCTCGAAAGAGGTGTAATCCGCTCTCTCTTGTGGAGCACTGAAAAATCCTTCCACCGCTCCGTGGTGACTCGCCGCAACGATGTCTAGCATTGGAAGCAACTAAAAACACCCAAAATGAAAACCAAACAATTCAGAACTAATTCCAAGCCCGCGTTGCGCAGTATCTTTTGGCGCCGTCCGCGAATTCACGACCCGATGCTCGTGTTGAACATGTCGTTCTTTAACTTCACCGATGGATGGAGCCGCATTTTTTCGAGGGACCTATATGGACGGTTCTCCTCCTAACTACTCGGCGCAGACAATTGAGCCAGCGCCGATCGAAATGAACGCGGCACGACATTCCGTCGTCGTGAAGGCATCGATCCGCCAAGTCTATAAACGGTGGTCGCGCTTTGAGGATCTCCCGAAGTTCATTACGCCATTGCGCAATATACAAAGAATTGATGACGCCCACTTCTCTTACATATGGCATCCGAACGGGAACGAACAACGAGGTGTCTTCCACATCTTACTTCGGGTTCCCGAGCGCCGAATAGCCTGGCGCTCGACTTCTGACGGTTTCATGTCAGGGGTCGTTTCTTTCGAACCCCGCTCCAATGAAGACACGGAAGTAACTCTGAAAATACGTTCGGTTTTCGATCCGCCCAACTTGTCCCGAAGATTGGAAAAGTATCTGGGCAATTTCAAACGGTTGGTTGAGAACGATGGAACCGCATAATGAAAGATCTTCTCGCTCAGAGAGTGAGACCGAAGAAGGAGCGATGCCCGATCTTCTTAAGGAGGACTTTCTCTTTGAGATCTAAAGTCGTCAGCTCATGTGGATTGTTCGTTTAGCTCTTAGGCGTCCGTACACTTTCACGGTGGCGGCCATCCTCCTCGTGCTGATGGGAATCGTGACCATCTCGCGCATGGCGACGGACATTTTTCCGAAGATCGACATTCCGGTCGTAAGCGTGATCTGGAGTTTCCCGGGCGTCGCGCCCGAGGAAATGGAGAAGCGCTTCGTCACCGTTTGCGAGCGCGCCATGACTACGACCGTGAACGACATCGAGCATATCGAGTCGCAGAGCTACAACGGTGTTGCGGTCATCAAGGTTTTCTTCCACGAGGGTGCTAAGGTCGAGGCCGGCGTTGCCCAGATCACATCGATCACCCAGACGCTCCTGCGCATCATGCCGCCCGGCACCACGCCACCTCTCATCCTTCAATACAGCGCCTCTAATGTGCCAATTCTGCAACTCGGCCTAACGAGTAAAACGCTCTCGGAACAGCAGCTCTACGATCTTGGTTTGAATTTCATCCGCACTCAGCTCGCCACCGTACAAGGCGCACAAGTCCCGCTCCCGTACGGCGGAAAGTCGCGCCAGATCATGGTCGACCTCGATCCGCAGAAACTGTTCGGCAAAGGACTTTCGCCCGCGGACGTGAGCAGCGCGCTCAATGCCCAAAACGTCATCCTCCCGGCCGGGACCCAAAAAATCGGCGACCGCGAATACAACGTGCGGCTGAACTCGAGCCCGGAACTTTTGCAAACACTGAATGATCTCCCGATCAAACAGGTAAACGGCGCGATGGTTTACATTCGCGACGTCGCGAATGTTCGAGATGGGTTTGCCGTGCAAACGAACATCGTCGCGCAAAATCGTGTGCGCTCGGCGCTGCTCACGGTCCTAAAAAGCGCGAGCGCGTCCACGCTTGATATCATCAGCCGGGTGAAAGCGGCGCTGCCGCGGATCAAGGCGACCTTGCCGCCCGCGCTCGATATCACGCAGTTGTTCGATCAGTCGATCTTTGTCCGCGCCGCCATCAATGGCGTTTTGAAGGAAGGCGTGATCGCGGCGTGTCTGACCGCGCTTATGATTCTGCTTTTCCTCGGAACCTGGCGCTCGACTCTGGTCGTCGCGACTTCAATTCCATTGTCGATCCTATGCTCCATCATCATTCTTAGCGCGCTCGGTCAAACCATGAACCTGATGACGCTGGGTGGACTTGCGCTTGCCGTCGGGATTTTGGTGGATGACGCCACGGTCGAGATTGAGAACATCCATCGTAATCTCGCCATGAAGAAACCGATGGTGCGCGCCATCCTCGACGGCGCGTCACAGATTGCGGTGCCGGCGTTTGTCTCCACTCTCTGTATTTGCATCGTTTTCGTGCCGATCTTTTTCCTGAGCGGCACAGCCAGATTTCTTTTTCAACCGCTCGCCATGGCTGTGATCTTCGCCATGCTCGCTTCTTATCTTCTCTCGCGCACGGTCGTCCCGACGATGGTGAGATTTCTTTTGCGCGAACATCTCGATGAAATCGACACAAGCCTGGCCCACGGCCTTGATGAACCCGATGGCAGCGAAGAAAAGATCGAGAATCCGCATCGGGAGGAACGGACGAAGCGCTCTCGAAGCGCTCCCCAAGGCGCCTTCGGCCAAATCTTCGGCTTTCTGGCAAAGATTCACGAGCATTTCAACCTCGGTTTTGAAAAGCTTCGCAACCGTTACGTCAACGCCCTGCGCTGGTGCCTCGAGCATCGCCGCGTTGTCTTCGCCGGCATGGGCGCCATGGTTCTTATTTCATTTTGCCTGATTCCTTTTCTTGGCCGGGATTTCTTTCCGGCGGTCGATGCCGGCCAATTTCGATTGCATGTGCGCGCCCCCGCCGGCACGCGACTCGAATCAACCCAGGAGCGCTTTTTTCAGGTGGGCCATGCCATTCGCGACGTCATTCCGCCTAACGAAATCCAGAACGTGCTTGATAATATCGGACTGCCGACAAGCGGAATTAATCTCGCCTTTGGCGACAGTTCGACGATTAGCGCGGCCGATGGTGAGATCCTTGTTGCTCTCAATCCCAATCATAAGCCGACCGCACAATACGTGCGGATCTTGCGCGAGAAATTGCATCGCGATTTTCCGGACATGGAATTCTATTTCTCCGCCCCCGACATCGTCAGCCAGATTTTGAATTTCGGCATTCCGTCGCCGATCGATATTCAAATAACCGGCCGCGACCCGAAAGGGTACGACATCGCCAACCAAATCAAAACGCGCGTCGCACAGATTCCCGGAGCGGTCGATGTGCACGTGCACCAACTTGTCCACGGACCGGACTTGCGAGTAAATGTCGATCGGACACGGGCCGAACAGATCGGCCTGACGCAAAGCAATGTTGCGCAGACCATGTTGATTTCACTTAGCTCGAGTGGCCAGACCGCTCCCAACTACTGGCTCAATTTTCAGAACGGCGTGAATTACCAGGTGGCGGTGCAGACGCCGCAATACAAAATGGACACGCTGCAAGATTTGCAGAATACGCCGGTGGTCGCGGCGAATTTGCCACGCCCCGAGTTGCTCGGAAATCTGGCGACGGTCGAGCGGCGCGAATCACCGGTCATCGTAAATCATTACAATGTGCAGCCGGTTTTTGACGTGCTTGCCAATGTGCAAGCCCGGGACCTCGGCGGCGTGGCCGATGAAGTCACGAAGATAGTGAATAGTTTTAATTCGAAACTGCCGCGCGGCACGTTTCTGAGCGTGCGCGGACAAGTCCAGAGCATGAACTCATCCTTCGCCGGACTCGGCGCCGGTCTCCTCTTTGCCATCGTGCTCGTTTACTTCCTGATGGTGGTGAATTTCCAATCTTGGACCGACCCCTTCATTATTATCATGGCCTTGCCCGGTGCGTTGTGCGGCATCATTTGGATTCTTTTTCTAAGCGGAACGACGCTCAATGTCCCGTCGCTCATGGGCGCGATCATGGCCATCGGCGTGGCCACAGCCAACAGCATTTTGGTTGTGACTTTTGCCAATGATGAGCGTTGCATGCACGAAAATAAGAACGCTTTTGATGCCGCGCTCGCGGCCGGCTTCACGCGCTTGCGTCCGGTGTTAATGACAGCGCTGGCGATGATCATTGGAATGTTGCCGATGTCGCTCGGCCTGGGTGAGGGCGGCGAGCAAAACGCGCCGCTTGGACGGGCCGTGATTGGCGGTTTGCTCGTCGCTACCGTTACGACGCTGTTTTTTGTCCCAGTCGTTTACAGTTTGCTCCGGAAAAAGGAATTCACCTGTGACGAAGATGAAGAGTTTGCGCGCCAGGAGCATGGCGGAACGGCAGAAGGAGGCGCACAATGATCCAAACTGAGACTGATAAACATCGAGACAATGGCGCGCACGATGAAGACCACGCGCACGATCGACGCGTAGAACCACGGCCACCACTCCGGCCACCGCTGCGGAGCGTTGCCGTCTGGGGACCGATTGCCGCCGTCACTCTCCTTGCGCTTCTGGTCATATTCGGTGCGTGGCGGCGCATAAGCGAGCGTCACGACCAGCAGAATTTCGTGCAGCGAACGACGCAGCTCGAAGTGAATGTCGCGGCCGCGCAGCGCGACAGTAAGCCGAAGGAATTAATTTTGCCCGGAACCTTCCAAGCCTTCAATCAAACGACAATTTTCCCGCGGTCCAACGGATACGTCGAAAGCTGGAAGGTCGATATCGGCGACAACGTGCAGGCTGGCCAATTGCTGGCGGAGATTGCGACACCGGAGGTGGATCAGCAACTTGCACAGGCGCGCGCGCAGGAAGAGATAGCCAAGGTGACCGCTGATCGCTGGCGCGATCTGGTCCAGAAAAACGTGGTATCCAAACAAGAGTACGATCAAAACGAAAAGGCCTATGAGGCGGCGAAAGCGAACCTGCAGCAGCTCGAGAAAATTCAGGGTTTCCAGCAAATCCTCGCGCCGTTTGCTGGAAAGATCGCTTCTCGAAATATCGATGTTGGCACTCTCGTGACCGCTGGGACCGGAAATTCCGGTACGCCGCTTTTCAGCCTTGTGCAGAGTGATGTGCTTCGCGTTTACGTGTTCGCGCCGCAGGAGAATGCGCCGTCGATTCACGAAGGACTCGCAGCGAAAATTGTTCTCCAGGAATATCCCGGTCAGGAATTTGACGGCAAGGTCACACGCACGGCGGGCGCACTCGACCCACAATCGCGCACCATGCAGGTGGAAGTGCAGGTGCCGAATCGCGAAGGCAAGCTTTACGCCGGAATGTACGGGCAGGTTAAATTCCTATTGCCCGACGACAATGCGCCGATCGTTGTGCCGGCGGATGCATTTGTTTTTCGCGCGCAGGGTCCGCAAGTTGTCACCGTCACGAACGACCATCGCATTCACTGGCAGAAAATTAGTGTCGGGCGCGACTTCGGCACGCAACTGGAAGTGCTCGACGGCCTGAAGGAAAATACAGAAGTCGTTATGAATCCAACCGACGATTTGCGTGAAGGCATCGAGGTGCAGGTGAAACGCCCCGAAAAACCCAAACCCGAAGGCAGCGTCGCTCAATCAGCTTCCAGCCGGTGAGACGGGAGATGACAGAGGCGTTTTGCGGATGTCGCGGACCGGTCGTCGACAACCTCGTTCCGTTATTGGAAGCGCGGCGGGCGCACGAATCTAATCAAATTGGTCACACACGGGGAGAAATCGTCCTGCAGGTGGCCACTGAAACCTAGCAACAAAAAACCTATGGATAAGAACCTCGAAAAAGTGAAATTGCTCGCGCGCGATCTGCGCGATGGGAAACAGTTCCCGCGCAGCCCGCGCCAAACGCTGGCCGGCTATGTATTGGCGGCACGCGCCGTGGACAAATGCCGCGCCGTGTTACTTGGCTGGGAAGGCGAATACCATTCCAATTGCCCACTCGACCAGCGTTGGCTGAAATTTGCTGAGATTGATTACGACGAATTCCGATCGTTCGTCGCCAGCGGCGCCACCGACGACGAGATCGGCGAACATGCCAAAAAGCGTCCGCGCGCCGAGATCATCGCATGGAATAATAAAGAGCGCGATCTGCACCTGAGCGATTTGCCTTTAGAACTCCAGGAGTTCATGGAGGATTACATTCAGCAATTCGTCCCGCGGAACCGGGTGGTGCACCACTGGTTCGACGTGTACGACCTGGAAGAAGAACGGATCTAAAGAGCGTGAGCCTTCGGTCGGCCAATTGAACGGACTCGTCCCATGCGCGAGCGTCGTAACCGGGACGGCCGCGCTGCTTCATTCGGCAGGTGAATTGACTTTTGAAAAATATTATCCAAAAGCCGGAGGAAATTTCCGGAGTGGTGGAACATCTTTTCCGTCACGAAGCGGGAAAAATGGTCGCGACGTTAACGAGAATTTTCGGAATCGAACATCTCAGTCTCGCTGAAGATGTCGTGCAGGAAGCGCTGGCGCGCGCATTGCAGACTTGGCCGTTTTATGGAGTGCCGAAAAATCCTTCCGCTTGGATCATGCGCGCGTCGCGCAATCTCGCGCTGGATGTCGTGCGGCGCCGGAAGGTCTTCCAGAACAAGCAGGCAGAAATTATTCGTTTGATGGATCGCCAAAGTACCGCACCGGATGAGGCGATTTTTTCGGAGGACGAAATTGGTGATGACCATTTGCGATTGATGTTTGTGTGTTGTCATCCGGCGATTCCAGCGGATGCGCAGGTCGCGCTGGCATTGAAAACGCTGGGCGGTTTCGGCGTGACGGAAATAAGCCGCGCATTTCTGACAACCGACGCAGCAATTGCCAAGCGGTTAACGCGCGGGAAACAAAAAATCCGCGAAGCCCAAATTCCCTTTGAAATTCCAGCGGGCGAGGAACTGGCGCCACGCCTGGAAAGCGTTTTGCAATCGCTCTATCTCTTATTTAACGAAGGCTACAAAGCCTCGACCGGTGACAACCTCGTTCGCGACGAACTCTGTGACGAAGCAATTCGTCTCGCGGAGTTGCTGGTGCAACATCGGACTGGCAACCAGCCCAAGACCCATGCGCTACTGGCGTTGATGCTGCTCAATGCGGCTCGTTTCCCGACGAGGCTCGATAGCGAGGGCAATCTGCTGCGCCTGAAAGAGCAGGACCGCACGCGATGGAACCAACTAATGATCGCGCGCGGCATGTTTCATTTCGCGCAGTCGGCGGCAGGCGATGAGCTCAGCGAGTATCATCTTCAGGCGGGAATCGCTGCGTGTCACTGCGCCGCGAAGGACTACGAGTCCACAGACTGGCGACAGATACTTTCGCTTTACGATAGATTGACCGAGTTCGATCAGTCGCCGGTCGTTGCACTCAACCGAGCGGTTGCGGTTGCCAAGATTCATGGACCACAAGCGGGAATTGCAGCCGTGGCAGCGATCCGCAGTTCACAAAAATTGAAGTCCTACTATCTCCTCTACGCCGTCCTCGGAGAGTTCGAGTCTCAGTTAGACCACAAGCAAACCGCTGCCGAACATTTCCGGAGATCGTTTGAACTGGCGGAAACAAAATCAGAGCGAGCTTTCCTTTTGAAGCGGCTACAATCCTGCAGCAACGACGCAACATAGATTTTTAGGAGCACAGCCATCTTGGCTGTGGGGCCAGCGGGCATCTTGCCTGCTGAATCGCGAATAGGTCTTAATCAAAAAATGCGCCAAAAAAAACGGCAACTTGTCCTGAACCCGCATTCTTATTCGTCGTATCTTTGACAGAACCAAAAATCACACATCAACAGAAAGGCGAAACATGAGTACGTCAGATAAGAAACAAGCTGCAAGCATTGTCTGGTTTGAAATCCCAGCCGACAATCTCCAACGCGCCCGGGAGTTTTACAGCAATTTGTTCGGGTGGAAGATCAATCCGTTCCCAGGAGCGGAGGATTATTGGCATATCGACACCGCCGGAGCCGACGAGACTCCTGACGGCGCGCTTAAGAAACGCAAACATCCGCAAGAGCCGATTACCAACTACATCAGCGTGAATTCAGTAGCCGGCTTCGCAGCGCAGATCGAGAAACTGGGCGGCAAAATCTGCATGGCGAAAACCGCCATCCCGCAAATGGGCTATTTCGCCATCTGCCAGGACACCGAGGGCAACACGTTTGCCATCTGGGAGAGCGATCCGGCAGCTGCCTGACAAAATAATTGTCCTAAGTGCGCCCGCTGATTCGTTCGTATTGTCGAAATCAAAATCAACAACCAACAATTAACTACAAAGTATTATGAACACACAAAATGAAAACGGACAGATGCTGCTATTCAGCAGCAACGAGTGGTACAAAGAACTTTCACATGACGAGATTCAGAAGGTGATTAGCCAAGCGAAAGCCTGGTTCGACCGATTGAACGCACAGGGAAAGATCAAAGGC
>WNGK01010793.1_pt1 | contig 13367 bp, 11 predicted proteins | sample 5400601 | NCBI WGS metagenome assembly WNGK01 (sample SAMN13153376, study PRJNA577476) | soil metagenome | isolation source: 60 cm soil or saprolite under Garry oak tree replicate 1 | place: USA:California | collected 2016-06-15 | reverse complement strand
ACACTGCTCGATCACGTCAGCTTCCCGCTCGGCGAGCGGTGCTTCATGGGCGTGATCGGGCCGAGCGGCGCCGGCAAGTCCACCTTGCTCGGCGCGCTCACCGGGACGGCGCCAGCCACGCAGGGATCGGTCCTGTACGACGACCGCGACCTCTATATGCACTATGCCGAGCTCCGGCACCGGATCGGATTGGTCCCGCAGGAGAACATCCTGCATACCCAGCTGACCGCGCGCCGTGCGCTCGGTTATGCCGCTGAGCTGCGATTCCCGCGTGACACGAGCAAGGCGGAGCGCAATCACCGGATCGACGAGGTGCTCGAGGAGCTCGCGCTGACCAGGCATGCCGAGACGAAGACGGCGGCCATGTCCGGCGGTCAGCAAAAGCGCGTCAACGTAGCGCTCGAGCTGCTGACCAAGCCCTCGCTGCTGTTCCTCGACGAGCCAACGTCCGGCCTGGACCCAGGCCTGGACAAGTCGGTGATGGAGCAGATGGCCGATCTGGCGCACGACGGGCGCACGGTCATCGTCGTCACCCACTCGGTGGCCAACCTGAACCTGTGCGACCGGCTGCTCGTCCTGGTGCCGGGCGGCAAGATCGCCTACTTCGGAGCGCCCAAAGACGGCCTGAAGCATTTCAACCAGCCGGGCTGGGCCGAGGTCTTCCAGGCGTTCGAGGCCCAGCCGGACCGCGACTGGGCTGCCGAGTTCCGCAACTCGGTCTACTACCAGCAGTACATCGCGGGCGGCATGGAGGACGCCGGGGCCGTCCACCACCGCGGGCCTGCCGCGGTGCAGACCGCCCCGCCGAAGACCAGCAACCGGTTCGCCCAGATGGTCACGCTGACCCGCAGGTACGCGGCCGTGATCGCATCCGACCGCGGCTTCCTCTACCTCCTCATCGGCGTGGTCCTCGGCCTCGGCGTGCTAGTCAGGGCATTCCCGCTGCCCAACGGATTCCTCGGACCGAACAACGGCGGCGCCCAGTCAGCGCTGCTGATCCTGGTCTTGTGCGCGTGTTTCTCCGGTGCGCTGAACTCCATCCGCGAGATCGTCAAGGAACGGCCGATCTACGCCCGAGAACGGGGCACCGGCCTGTCCGCCGGGGCGTACCTCGCGTCAAAGATCATCGTGCTCGGCGTGATCAGCGCCTTCCAGGCCATCCTGCTCGTCGCGATCGGGCTGATCGGCAAGAAGTTCCCGCCGCACGGCGCCGCGCTGCCGATACCGGTCCTGGAGATCGCGATCGCGATCGCTCTCGTCGCCGTGGTATCCATGATCATCGGCCTGTTCACTTCGTCGATGGTGAGCACCGCGGAGCGCGCGATGCCGCTGGTATTCCTCCTGGTGATGATCCAGGTGGTCACGACCGGCGGCATCTTCGCGATCCACGGCACCGCGGGTCTCGAGCAGATCGCCTGGTTCACGCCGTCCAGGTGGGGATTCGCGGCTAGCGCCTCCACGATCGACCTGAACGCGATCGCGCCGAAGGGCTCGACCCCTGATCCGCTGTGGAATCACACCTCGCACGCCTGGTTCATCGACATCGGCGCGATGGTGGCACTGCTGTTCTTCTACTCCGCCCTGACCTGGTGGCGGCTGCTCAAGCTCGGCCCGCTGAAGCGCGGCGCCTGAACGGGCGCGGTCCGGGCCGCCGGACTCCCGGTTGCCCGCGCCCGACCGGCTGGCACGTCAGGCGCGCAGCCTGAATCCCAGGTCGAAGGGGCGCAGGTACAGTGAGGGCTGGAAGGCCGTGAAGGCCGGGGCGACCGGGACCACCTTGCCGCCGCTGACGAAGATGTTGTAGTTCGGTCCGAGCGCCGCGGCGGCCGTGTTCATCTGGTCCGGGTTCAGCGCCGGGTCGTCGCCTGGGGCAGCCGAGAGCGCTAGCCTGGCCTTGCCCTGGGCCGTGGCCTGGGCGGCGGCTGCCGCCGTCTCAGCGCCCTGCAGGTTGGCCTGCGGGCTGGTGATCCCCGTGACCTGCACGGACGGGTCGATCAGCTGCTGGAAGCCGAACGCGCCGTCCAGGGCCGTGTTCCAGGTCGCCACGCCGCCGGCCAGCACGCCGCACATCGGCAGCGCGGCGCTGAACCGCTTCGGGGAGATCTGAACACGAGTAATCCTCCTAAGACAGCATCCGCACCAATAGTCCAGCTTTCGCGACTATAGCGACGCATCCCGGCCAGCGGTAACCCCGAAGCCAGGAACAACGCTGAACCCCTGCTGTCGCCAGGGCAGCAGCAGGGGTTCAGCGTTGTCGTTCGGGGCGGGTTAGAGGCGCTTGGCTTCGACGATGCGGCGCAGGAAACGGCGGGTCCGCTCGTCCTTCGGATTGGTGAACAGCTCGGCGGGAGGCGCCTCCTCGATGATCCTTCCTTCCTCGAGGAAGCAGACCCGGCTGGCGATGTCCCTCGCGAAGCCCATCTCGTGCGTGGCGATCAGCATCGTCATGCCGCCCGCCGCCAGCTCGGTGATCACCTCGAGCACCTCGGCGACGAGTTCGGGATCCAGCGCGCTCGTCACCTCGTCGAGCAGCATGATCTGCGGCTGCATCGCCAGCGCCCGCACGATCGCCACCCGCTGCTGCTGACCGCCGGACAGCCGGTCCGGGTAGTCGTCGCACTTGTCGCTCAGGCCGAACCGGTCCAGCAGCGCGCGGGCCTCCTCGGCGGCCCGAGCGGCCGGGATCTTGGCCACCTTGGTCGGAGCCAGAGTCACGTTCTTCAGCACGGTCATGTGCGGGAACAGGTTGAACGACTGGAAGACGATGCCGATCTCGCGCCTCACCGCGTTGGCGTCGACCCGCGGGCCGGTGATCTCCTGCCCGAACAGGGCGATCCGTCCCGAGGCGATCGGCTCGAGCAGGTTAATACAGCGGAGCAGCGTGGACTTCCCCGAGCCTGACGCGCCGATCAGGCAGATCACCTCGTGCGGAGCGACGGACAGGCTGATTCCCTTCAGGACCTCGTTCGGCCCGAACGACTTGTGCAGGTCCTCGATCCTGATCGCCTCGCTGGCCCCCGCCGCGGCTGGCGTTCCGGCCAGCCCGCCCTGCGGCTCGCTCACGCTGTATCACCCGCTCGCCTCCGGGGCGCCTTAAGGCGCCGCCTTCCCTCCTCGCTCGTCCCTCGCTCGTCAGTCCAGGCGGCACCGCGCCCCTGCGGCTCGCTCACTGTGTCCCCCCGGCCAGCCTGCGACGCCGGTCTCGCTCGATCAGCCGGTCGGTGAACCTGGCCAGCGGAATAGTCAGGATGAGAAACAAGATCGCGGCGACGGTGAAGCTGGAGAAGTTGAACACCGTCTCGCTGTAGATGTCGGCGGCCTTGTTCGCCTCGATCACCCCGAGCGTGCCGACCAGCGCCGTGTCCTTTTGAAGGCTGATGAAGTCATTCAGCAGCGGCGGAATGATGTTGCGCACCGCCTGCGGTAGCACCACATAACGCAGCGCGGTGCCCTGTGACAGCCCGAGCGAGCGGGCGGCGGCGAACTGACTTTGATGCACTGAGTTCAGGCCCGCCCGGTAGACCTCCGAGACGTAGGCCGAATAAGAGAGCACCAGGGCAGCGACGCCGTAGACCGCGTCGGACTGGCTTGAGACGAACCGCAGGCCCAGCGCGGGAACGCCGAGGCCGAGGGCGAAGATGACGAGGATGAGAGGTACGCCGCGGAAGAAGTCAACGTAGGCCGTGGCGAGGATCCTGATCGGGAACAGCGCGGGACCGGCGGACTGGCGGATCAGCGCGACGAGCAGGGCCAGGGCCAGGATCAGCACCTCGGCGACCAGGAACATCCGGATGTTGAGCCAGATCGCGGCACCGACCGAGTAGTAGCCCTTTTTCGGATTGCCGATGAAGGACTGCCACATGTCGGTGGGGCTGAAGAACGCGTGCTCGACAGCCCGGGCACCGGGAGCCAGCAGGAAGATGGCGACCAGGATGCCGAGCACGACGACCGTGCTGATCGAGGAGACGACGGTGGCCCGGGTGCCGCCGCCGGAGAACAGCCGCGGCCCGCGGCCGGTCGCGGCGAACGAGCCCGCTGGCTGACCCGGGGAGACCGGGGTGTTTGCGTCCATGCGCCTCTAGCGGACCGCGCTGGCTGCCGTGGTCAGGGCTTGATCGTCGGGAAGTGCAGATAGATGCCTAGGTACTTCTTCTGCAGCGAGGTGAGCGTCCCGGCTGACTGCAAGCTGGCGATGGCGTTGTTCACGCAGGCCGCCAGCTTGTTGCCCTTGGCGAAGACCAGGCCGTAGTGCTCCCCGACGGTCGGGAACTGCGCCACCAGGACCGCGTGCTTCAGCTGCGCGGACGCCATGTACTGCGCGGTCGGCGTGTCGGTGATCAGAGCGTCGATCCGGTGCGCCTCGAGGGCGGCCGTCGCCTGCGCGAGCGTGTCGAACACCTTGGGCTGCTTGGTCGGCTGGATACTGCTGGAAATGAACGTCAGGCCGGTCGTGCCGATCTGGTCACCGTACTGATAGGTCTTCAACTGCGACGGCGAGTGCTTGCTGACGATCGGCGTGCCCTTGATGGCCACGATCGCCTGCTGCACCGGGTAGTAGCTGTCCGAGAACGTGACGGCCTGCGCTCGCTGCGGGGTCACGGAGACCTCGTTGATGTCGAAGTCGAACGGCTTCGGGCCAGGAGCGTAGGAACTCGTGAACGGCTCGTGGACCCAGGTCACCTTGGACTTACCGAAGCCGAGCTTAGCCGCGATCGCGTAGGCGACCGCGCTCTCGTAACCCTTGCCGTTGGTCGGCGTGTTGTGCACGAACCACGGCGGGTAGACCGGGTTATCCGTCGCCACGGTCAGCACGCCGGGGGTGTGCAGCAGATGCTGGAGCCCCGACTTGCTGCACGCTGCGGCCGACGCGCTCGACGTCGACCCGGAACCGCCGTTGCCGCCCGAGCTACCGCAGGCCGCCAGGCCGCCGCCGATGACAATCGCGGCGCCAGTCGCCGCCATGAACCGTCGCATCCAGCCCCACCCCAAACCTCATATGCCTGCTACCAGCCTAAATTCCTACTTACTGCGCAGGTTATTGTAGCGGGGCGGCGGGAAGGCCCGCAGCGCCGACCCGGTTCGTGGCGGCGGCTGGCCACCGGGGCCGCGGCTCGGCCTGCGCGCCACGGCCCGTGCCAGAGGTTCAGCCCGGCTGGCCTGGCTTCAGCCACCTGATCTTCGCGTTCGACGTCCAGTTCGGCGGGTTCACCGGGTAAATCCAGATCGGCGTGCCGTCCGGGCCAATGTGCAGATAGTTGTGCAGGGTCTTGGACAGGTCAAGCGGTATCCGCACGCAGCCGTGTGAGGCCGGCTTGAGCGGCACGCCGTAGAACCGGTTGCCCCAGATCGGATTGGGGAACCCGTGGATGGCGTAGGTGTAGCCGATGAAGAAGACCGGCCAGTACATGAAGCTGCGGCCGAAGCTGTTGTCAGCCACCTTGCCGGGGATGAAGTGGATCGCCCGGTGGAACCCGCCGGGAGTGAACCAGCCGCAGCCGTCTGGCCGGCACCGCGACGCCGTGGACACATGGCTGATCAGCGTCACCTTGCGGTGCCTGTACAGCACGAGCACCTCGATCTTCTTGTTGATCTCGATCCGCAGCGGGGCACGGCGCGGGAACAGCACCCTGGGTGCGCGTGGATGAACGAGCGCGTGCGCGGTGCTGGCGTCCACCCGGTTGGCGTGCGCCGGCGCGATCTTGCCCGTCTGCACTTCCTTGAAGGCCCAGACCGCCTCCTGGGTGTCCCACCCGAAGTACCCGTTGATCTTGCCGACCCAGTAGTGCAGATAGTGCAGCCGATGCTGGAGTGCCTTCACCGCCGGGCCGCGCATGCCGTACTTGAGCGTTTTGCCGGCCGGCGTGTACACCGAGCCCGGCACCGGCCCCGAATCCGAGCGCGCGGCCCTGACCCAGGCCTGGCCGGCCGCCGACGTCCTCGCCGTCACCCCGATGGCGGGTCCCGCCTGGCCCAGCGCCAGGGCCCCGACCGCGGCCGCGCTGCCGGCACCCGCCAGATACCGCCGTGCTCTGTGCTCCATCGTCGTGCTCCCGTTCCTTGCGCGCCGTCCGGCCGCCGTCACCATCAGCCCGAGATCCAGATCGGAGTTCCCCGGCCGTCGCTCGCGACGGTCTTGATCAGCTTGTGGAAGTAAGTGGCGAGATCCCACGGGATTCGGACGCAGCCGTGCGACGCCGGATACAGCGGCACGCCGCCGTTCGGCTCACCATGAATCGCGTAGGCGCGGCCGATGAAGAACACCGGGTTGTACATCGCCCCGAGCGGGACGGTGATGTTGCCCGCGAGGAAGGACAGGGCCTTGTACCGCCCGTCAGGCGTCACGGCGTAACTGCAGCTGCCGCCGGAGCAGTAGTAGTAGCCGCCGCCGGTCGACACGTGCGTGATCAGCTGGATCTTGCTGTGGTTATAGAGGACCAGGACCTCGATCTTCTTATTGATCTCGATCCGCAGGTACCGGCCGCCATTCGGGTGCAGCACCTTCGGCAGCCTAGGATGCAGCAGCTGGGACTGCATCGTGGCTCCGACCATGTCGGCGTTGCGCGGCTCGATCTTGCCGGCCTGAACTTCCTTGAATGCCCAGACGCCTTCCAGCGTGTCCCAGCCGAACTGCCCGTCGATCTTGCCCGCGTAGTAGTGCAGGGACGTCAGCCGCTGCTGCAGCGCCTTCACCGCCGGCCCGTGCATGCCGAAACTCAGCACCTGGCCCGCCGACGTCCCCGCCGCGCTCGCGGTGGGGGCCTGGGCCAGGACCGATGCCCCCATCGCCGCGGCCGCCCCGAGGCCGATCAGCCACCGCCGTGCTCCGCCAGTCATCCTCGTCGCTCCCGTTACCGCGTGCCCGGGCACGCTCGTCCGTCTTCGCCACGCACCCGAGCCCGCTGCGACCCCAGTCGTCCGGAGTTGCCGGTAGGGCAACTATTCCAGCTTCTGGACGCTTATCGCCAGCTTGAGGTTGTCTCGTTACGGTATTTTCAGTTACCCGGCTTGACCGGCTGGCGCGATCCGGCCCCGCCCGCCCGGCGACGCGCCGGTGGCCAGGTGTGTGGCCGATTCGCGTGGGTATTTATTCGTCCGCTGTTCAAGTTCACGTTCCACCTCGTTCTTCTGACGACCAGCAGCAACTACACGGCACCGGGCCAGGCTCGCTGGCATGGCGTTGCCCGCCGGACGGCATCGCTTGACCGGCTGCTGGGCATGAGGCTGCGGTGCAGCCGGAACGGACGCGATCCCCGACGGGAGGGCCGTGACTGCGGTACTCGCAGGCCAGCTGCCAGACGCGGAAACGATCTGGCCGGTGCTCGACAGGCTTGCCGCTGAGCTCGGACTCCGCGTCGAGCGGCGGAAGAGCGGCCGGACCATCCTGGTCGGCGCGGACGGGACGCGCGTTCAGCCGTGGCGGGAGAACTACCCGTACCCCGATCGGCTCCGGCGGAAGTCCTACGAGCCGGCCAAGCGGCAGCTCCAGATCGAGCTGCTGAAGCTGCAGCGCTCGGTCAAGTCCTCAGGCAGCCGGGTCCTGATCATCTTCGAGGGCCGGGACGCCGCGGGGAAGGGCGGGACGATCCGGCGCTTCACCGAGAACCTGAATCCCCGCGGCGCCAGGGTCGTGGCCCTGGACAAGCCGGCCGCGCACGAGCAAGGGGACAATTACCTGCGCAGGTACCTGCCGCACCTGCCGACCGCCGGGGAGATCGTGATGTTCGACCGGTCCTGGTACAACCGGGCCGGGGTCGAGCAGGTGATGGGGTTCTGCCAGCCCGACGAGTACGCCACGTTCCTGCGGGACGCCCCCGAGTTCGAGCGGCGGCTCGTCGCCGACGGCGTCTCGGTGATCAAGCTGTGGTTCTCCGTCACCAGGGCCGAGCAGTTGCGCCGCTTCGTCAGCCGCCAGGACGACCCGGTCAAGCGCTGGAAGCTGAGCCCGATCGACCTGGCCTCGCTGGACAGATGGGATGAGTACACCCGCGCCAAGGAGGCCATGTTCCGCCACACCGACGTGCCCGAGGCGCCCTGGACCGTCATCAAGAGCAACGACAAGAAGCGGGCCAGGCTCGAGGCGATGCGGTACGTGCTGTCGCTCTTCGACTACGAGGGCAAGGACCGCGAGCTGGCCGGACAGGCCGATCCGCTGCTCGCCGGGGCCATCAGCGCGCTGCCCGAGCTGGCCTCGCGCGAGTACCAGCCGGTCATGGCGCCGGTCCCGATGAGCCGGATCACCGGCGCCGCCGAGCTAGCCCCGCTGGCCGGCTCCCTCGGCTCCCTCGGCTCGCTCGGCTCCCTCGGCTCGGACGCGGCTCACCGCGTACAGGGCGATCCCGGCGGCGACGCCGGCGTTGAGCGACTCAGCCCCGGAGATCGGGATCTTCACGACCGCGTCGCACTGCTGCGCGATCAGCCTGGACAGCCCCTTGCCCTCTGAGCCGATCACCAGGACCAGCGGGCCGTCGGCCAGCGTCAGCGCACCGATGTCGTCGTCAGCGGCCGCGTCGAGGCCGACGACGAACAGGCCGGCCTCGGCGTAACCGGCTAGCGTCCGGCTCAGGTTCGGTGCCTGGGCGACCGGCACCCGGGCGAGCGCGCCCGCCGATGCCTTCCACGCTCCCGCGGTTACCCCGGCCGACCGGCGCACCGGGATCAGCACGCCGTCGCCGCCGAACGCGGCCACCGACCGCACCACGGCGCCCAGGTTCCTCGGATCGGTGATGCCGTCCAGGGCGACGATGAGCGGCTCGGACTGCCCCGCGCCGGACTGCCCCGCGCCGGACTGCCCCGCGCCGGACTGCCCCGCGCCGGGCTGCCCCGCGCCGGACTGCCCCGCGCCGGACGGGCCGGTGCCAGATGGGCCGGATTCCCCCGTGCCGGGCGGGCCGGGCAGCAGGTCGTCGGGATGAGCGTAGGCATAGGGCCTGATCCGCAGGGCCAGGCCCTGGTGGACCGCACCGCCGGTCAGCCGGTCGAGTTCCGACCGCCCGGCCTCGACGACCGGGATGCCGCGGTCGGCGGCCAGCTTGACCGCCTCGTTGATCCGGTCGTCGGCGTCCAGCCGCGGCCCGACGTGCAGGGCGAGCCGCCGCGGCGGCCGCGGCCGCCGCCCTTCGCTGCGCTGGATGGCCGGGCCTGGACTCGGCGGCCGGGGTCGGCCCCTTGCCCTCCAGCTTGCGCCGGCCGTACCCGCCCGTGCCCGGACGCGGCTTGCCGGACTTGGCGCGGCTGCCGCCAGCCGCCCTGGGGGCGCCGCGACCCTTACCCCGGCCCTCGCCGCTCATCGCGCCAGCTCCCAGCGCGGCCCGGCGGGCGTGTCCTCGACCACGACGCCGGCCGCCTGCAGCTGGTCCCTGATGGCATCGGCGGCCGCGTAGTCCTTTCGTGCCCGCGCCGCCTGCCGCTGCCCGAGCGCGACGCTGACCAGGGCATCCACGACATCGCTCAGCCCGGCGTCGGCCGTGGCCGACCACGGGGCGGCGAACGGGTCCAGGCCGAGCACGGCCAGCATGGCCCGCACCGACTCGGCCTGCTTCGCCGCGTCGGCCTGGTCGCCTGCCGCCAGGGCAGTGTTGCCGTCGGTGACGGTTTCGTGTACCACCGCCAGCGCCTGCGGGACGGCGAGATCGTCGTCAAGCGCCGCGCCGAACGCGGCCGGCAGCGTGCTGGCCGGCGGCAGGCCGGCCGACGCGCCGCGCGGCTCGGCCGCCCGGGTGACGAAGCCCTCGATCCGCCGGTACCCGGCCGCGGCCTCGGCCAGCGCTTCAGGCGAGTACTCGAGATCGGACCGGTAATGTGCCTGACCGAGGTAGTAGCGCAGCTCAGCAGGGCGCACGCGGGTCACCATCGCATCGACGAGCAGCGAGTTCCCTAGCGACTTGCTCATCTTCTCCCCGCCCAGCCTGACCAGGCCGTTGTGCAGCCAGTACCTGGCGAACCCGTCGCCCGCCGCCCTGGACTGCGCCAGCTCGTTCTCGTGGTGCGGGAACACCAGGTCGCGACCGCCGCCGTGAATGTCGAAGGTCTCGCCAAGGTACTTGGTGGCCATCGCCGAGCACTCCAGGTGCCATCCCGGGCGGCCAGCACCCCACGGTGTTTCCCACCCGGGCTCCCCCGGCTTGTGCCCCTTCCACAGGGCGAAGTCGCGCGGGTCGCGCTTGGCGCCTTCGCCCTCGGTGTCACCGGCGGCGCGCATGTGCTCAGGCCGCTGGCCGGACAGCGAGCCGTACCCGGGCCAGGAAGAGACATCGAAGTAGACGTCGCCGCCGGCCGGGTATGCATGACCGGTCTCGATCAGGCGCCGCATCAAGATGATCATCTCCGGGACGTGGCCGGTGGCGCGCGGCTCGACATCGGGGGGCAGGCAGCCGAGCACGTCATAGGCGCGGCTGAACGCACGCTGGTTACGCTCCGCAACCGCCCACCACTGGCTGCCCTCGGCGCTGGCTGTGCGCAGGATCTTGTCGTCGATGTCGGTGACGTTCCGGCAGAACGTGACGTCGAGGCCGGTGACCTTCAGCCAGCGGACGAGGATGTCGAAGCTGACCCCCGAGCGGATGTGCCCGATGTGCGGCGGAGCCTGCACCGTCGCTCCGCACAGGTACAGGCCGGCCTTCCCTGGCGTGGCAGGAAGGAAGTCGCGCACCGAGCGCGTCGCGGTGTCGTGCAGGCGGAGCGTCATCGTTCAAGGCTACGGGATCGGCGGGCGGCTCTAGTCCAGGTACAGGACGACCTGGTCCGGCGTGATCCGCACGATGACCCGCTGCTCGCCGGGCCGGTGCCCGAACGGCTGGCCGGTGTACTTCAGCGCGAGCTCGTTGATCAGCTCCGCTTCCGGATCGTCGGTGATCGTCGCGGTGCCCCTGACCTCGGCGTAGGTGTACGGATCGGCGGCCTCGTAGACCAGTGCGCTGACCCGGGGATCCCTGGTCAGGTTGGCGTGCTTGCGCCGGCCCTTGATAGTGGAGAACAGCACGTCGTCGCCGTCGGCCCTGGCCCAGACCAGGCTCGACTGCGGCCGGCCGCCAGGATCGAGGGTGGCCACGGCCACATGGTTCGGACCGTCGAACAGTTCCCTGGCCCGCTCCGGCAGGATTACCCGCTCCGCTGGATCGCTCATGAGAGCAATCATGGCCGGCCGCTCCCGGCGGATTTAATGATCATCGGGAGTCTTGCCGAGCGGGTGCTGTGCAACCCTCGATGATCTTGGTCGCCTCGCTAACCGCGGGCAGCGCGGGCCCAGCTCCAGGCGTACTCGGGATCCTCGGCCGCGCCAGCCTGGTCCGACAGCAGCAGCGGCCGGAACGTGTCTATCATCACCGCGGTCTCGTCGGTCGTCGTGCGCCCGGCCTCCATACCACGGATCACCGCCTCTACCGCGCCGGGCACCGGCCCGTGGGTGAAGCCGGACGGGTGCAGCGTGACCGAGCCGATCCCAACGCCGGAGCCGGTGCGCGCTGAGTAGTCGCCGTCGACGTAGAACATCAGCTCGTCGGAATCGACGTTGTGATGGTTATAGGGAATCGGCACCGACAAGGGATCGAAGTCCAGCGGACGCGGACAGAAGGAGCAGATGACGAAGTTTGGCCCTTCGAACGTCTGATGGACGGGCGGCGGCGCGTGCGTGCGCTTTACGATCGGCTCGAAATCAGCGATGTTGAAGGCATAGGGATACAGGCATCCATCCCAGCCGACCACGTCGAAAGGGTGATACGCGTAGGTGAGTCTGGTCAGCCCGCCGCGGCTGCGGACGGTCACCGGCACATCCTCGCCTTCGGCCAGCAGCGGGCCGGCCGCCGGCCGCAGGTCGCGCTCGCAGTACGGAGCATGCTCAAGGAACTGGCCGGTCTGCGAGAGGTAGCGCCTCGGCGGCCTGATGTGCCCGCGGGCCTCGATCACCAGGGCCCTGACCGGCTCGCCTGGAGGGTCCTGGCCGGACGGCACGGACGGGCCGTCCTGGCCGGACGGCACGGACGGGACGGACGAGCCCGCCGGGATCCAGCGATGGATCGTCCCGCGCGGCACTACCACGTAGTCGCCGGCCGCGGCGTCGATCATCCCGTAGACGGACTCGAACCTGGTCGCGCCCGTATGGACGTAGATGGCCTCGTCCCCGGTCGAGTTCCGGTAGAGGTCGGAAGGCACGTCGGCCGTGACGAACGAGATCCTGACGTCGTCATTTCCCGCCAGCGGCTGCCTGGCATGGACGAGGTCGCCGCTGTGCGCCAGGTCCTGCGTCCGGTAATGCCTGGGCAGCAGCGGATGATTGGCGGCCAGCGTGGCCTGCTCGGCGACATCGGTAATGGCCTCGCTCTTGACGATTGCCGTCGGCGGATGGACGTGATAGAGCAGCGAGGAGTCAGACGAGAAGCCCTCTTCGCCCATGAGCTCCTCGGCGTACAGGCCGCCGCCCGGCCGCTGGAAGCGAGTATGGCGCTTCCTCGGAATATCCCCTGTCACTCGGTAGTACGGCATTTCGTCTCCCTTGCCGCCATGTTCGCCGGGGCGGGCACGAAGCCCCAGGTCACTGGCCCGCCAGCCCGTCGCGGGTTAGTCTCCTCTCGCCGGGTTCTGCACCAGGCACCCGTGCTGGCCGCCGCGCTGATTAGCAGTGCGACCAGTTCTCGTCTATCTTCCCCGACTATAGGCCGGCGGTAGCTTTGGCCGGCCCGAGGCATCCGAGCAGGAGGTAATGGCGCGTGGCGAGGAAGAGCGCGCTCGGCCCGGGCCGAGCTGTGACGCAGGAGGAGAACATGGCTATGCGGTCCGCAGTGCCCGGCCGAATGCCCCCGGCCCCGTCCGGCCGGGACGCCGGGCGCGTGCTGCGGGTTCTGGCCCTGATCGCCGTCGCGATCGGCCTGGCCGCGCTCACGGCAGCCGCCTGCGTGCTGTCCTACTCGAGCATTCACCACCTCGCGACTCTGGCCAGCGTCTCGCCGCGACTGGCCCAGCTTTATCCGCTGATCTTCGACGCCCTGCTCGTGGTGGCAGGCTGCTGCGTGCTCGCGCTCCGCGGCGCTGGCCTGGTCAGCCGGTTGTATAGCTGGCTCTGCCTGCTGGCACTGCTCGGCGCTCTCGCGGCAGGCGGCGCCGTGCGGGCCGCGGCTGTCAGAGTCCCGCACCGGCTGGCCGGGATCCTGGCCGCGGTCATCCCGTGGGCGCTCGTCCTGATGGGCTTCGGCCTGCTGCTCGCGCTGCTGCGTTACGCCAGGATCAGGCGGCTCGGCCAGCGGCCAGACCGGGCCGAGTCGGATCCGGCCGCGGATCCGGCCGAGCTCGTGGTGATCGAGAACATGGCCGCACCGCCGGCCCCTGCCGTCGGCCCGGCCCCTGCCGCCGGCCCGGCCGCTGCCGCCGGCCCGGCC
>WNGK01006723.1_pt1 | contig 13367 bp, 11 predicted proteins | sample 5400601 | NCBI WGS metagenome assembly WNGK01 (sample SAMN13153376, study PRJNA577476) | soil metagenome | isolation source: 60 cm soil or saprolite under Garry oak tree replicate 1 | place: USA:California | collected 2016-06-15 | reverse complement strand
AGCTCGTAGTGATGAGCCGCTGTTTCGATTTTCTTGAGCTGATCGCGGACCAGGCCGAGCGTTTCGGTACGCGTGGCTTCGAGCTCGTGCTGCGCGCTTTCGAAATTCCGCCGGGCCTCGGTTACTGTCGCGGAATATTTTCTTGGATTGAGAAATGGCAGGCCGATCGAAACGCCGACATCGAGCTCGCTCACTGCTTGGCCCGCATCGTTGTATCGCTGCGCTTGAACATCGAGCATCGGATCGGGGAACCGCTGGCGCTTTGCGAGCTCAACGCGGAATCTTTCGGCTTCGACCCGGTTTTGAGCTCGCTGCATTTCCGGTCGCGCGCTCAGGGCGACAGCTTGCAACGCTTGCAATGAAAAGTGCGGTGATTGAAACGGAATCTGAGATGGCTGGGCGAGCGGCGACTGCGCTGGCCGATTCATCAGCACGTTGAGCTGCGATTGCGCGTCTGAAATTCGGCGGAAAATATCAGACTGTGCTTCGAGCAGCTTGGCCGCGTCAGTCTGCGCAGTGAGCACATCGGCCTGACTGGCATTGCCAACTTCGTAGCGCTGGCGGTTTACTTCGGCGAATTGATTGAGCAGGTCAACGTTGCGCTGGTTTACTTCGAGCTGCGCATATTCGTTCGCCAGCCGATGAAAGGCCGCGCGGGCGCGCGAGAGTACATCGAGTTGTGTCCGCCGGAAATCCTCGAAGGCTGCGCCGGCTTCGGCTGTCGCTGCTCGTGCCCGACTCAGATTTCTTCCTGAAATCGGAACTTCCTGCTGGAGCATGAAGCTCTGATCTGTGAATGCATTCGGCGGGATCGAGACGTACCGCGCGACGCGCGACCTCGCCTCCGCTCTCAAATCCTCCCATGCGGCGGCTTGCGGCACGCGCGCCTTCATTGCCAGCCATTTCTCCTGCGCCGCTTTGATTGCCGGATTATTTGCGAGAACGACGCGCGTCACCTCATCGAGCGAAAGGCGGCTCTCTCGAACTGCACTGTCATTATTTCCGGCCTGCGCAGTCCGAAAAGTTAAAGCTAGAATTAAATTAAGTAATAAAAGGTAAGTTGTTTTCATTGATCCAAGAGAACGGTTGAAGTCAGGCGTGCCAGTGAATGGGCACACCCCGAGCGTCAGCGTTCTTGGATCAGATGAGAAACGTGCAGAGCAGCGCGAGCCGCGGCGGTGAGTTCGCCGATGGCGCCGTAGTCTGAAACCGGAATTGCTGAGCTCCGGTTTCATAATTCGACAAAGGCAAAGCGACAGCAAAACAGGCTACGTTCAGCTGCTGACTGGAATCAGCTTTGGCAAGTGGCTGCGACGGCGGCGCTGTGTTCCTTGGCGATGTCGCGCAACAAGTTTTGTTAGCGCAGCAACTTGACTGACAAGCTTTTTGACTTGGCGCGCTGGAGAGGATGCACGATCGCGCGGTGAGACTCACCGGAGCCGTGAAAAGCGCGGCGGCCATTGCCATCGAAATTAGGATCCTGCTCAACGTTGATTTCGTATAACACGAGTTAGACCGCACGTCGACATTAGACTAATTTCTTTCACACCATAAGGAAAGACCTATGAAAACTGAAAATTTGGAATCTATAGCGAGAAAGCTGGTTGCGCCGGGCAAGGGAATTCTGGCAGCCGATGAAAGTTCGGGGACGATCGAGAAGCGATTGAAAAGCATCAATGTCACTTCGACGGAGGAGAACCGCCGTGCGTATCGCGAAGTTTTGTTTACCACTGCCGGTGCAGGTGAATTTATTAGCGGAGTAATTCTGTTTGATGAAACGATTCGACAGAAAACGCGCGATGGTCGCACTTTCGTCGACGCGCTAGAGCAGCAGGGGATCATTCCTGGAATCAAAGTGGACAAAGGCGCCAAGGCGCTGGCGAATTTTCCGGGCGAGAAAATCACCGAAGGACTGGACGGATTGCGCGATCGGCTGTCGGAATATCGGCAATTGGGAGCGCGCTTTGCGAAATGGCGCGCAGTGATCGCGATTGATAAGAATATTCCCACACGTACATGCTTGGTTAGCAACGCTGAGGCATTGGCGCGCTATGCAGCACTTTGTCAGGAAACCGATTTGGTGCCGATTGTCGAGCCCGAGGTGCTGATGGATGGCGTGCATACGATTGAGCGGCACTTCGAAGTCACCGAGCAAACGCTGCAACTCGTTTTCGGCGCTTTGAATTCGCATCGCGTTGTGCTGGAAGGAATGCTGTTGAAGCCGAACATGGTGCTTTCGGGAAAAGAGTGTCCGCAGCAGGCTTCAATGCAGGAAGTTGCCGAAGCTACGGTGCGCTGCATGAAACGCGTCGTGCCCGCTGCAGTCCCTGGCCTGGTTTTTCTCTCAGGCGGGCAAACCGACTTGCAAGCCACTGAACACCTCAACGCGATGAATCGTCTGCCGGACCTGCCGTGGCAGTTGAGTTTTTCCTATGGTCGCGCTTTACAAGCTCCCGTGCTCAAGGCCTGGAAAGGTGAGCCCGCGAACGTGGCCAACGCGCAACGGGCATTCCATCACCGCGCCTTGTGCAACAGCAAAGCCCGCTTCGGAAAGTACACCGAGGAAATGGAAACCGCGAAGGCTGCAGCATGACGCCAGGAGGCCGTCTCATAACTTGGCAGCGCTTGTAGCCACGGCGCTGTGTCGCCGTGTTGGTAGATCAAGCGGTGAGCGCCTCGACACAGCGAGGCGACTACAACGGCTCCGGGAACGCACCGCTTATAGTAGCCGCCCTGACGAACTCATTTAGATAATCTCCAATGATCTACACCTGCCCGATGGACCCGCAGATCGAGCAGGATCATCCGGGCAATTGCCCAATCTGCGGGATGACGCTTGAACCGAAAACGATCGGGGCGGGGGACGAAGGAGAACAAAAAGAAATCCGCTCGCTCTCACGAAAATTCTGGAGCGCGCTCATCCTCACAATTCCGGTGCTGCTTATCGCGATGGGTCACGCGATTCCGGGACTGCACGTGGAGGCAATGATCCCGAAACAAATCTCGAAATGGATGGAATTTGCCCTTTCAACCCCAGTAGTCCTTTGGGCTGGCGGCTTTTTCTTCACACGCGCCTGGCAGTCGATCGTCAATCGCAGCCTCAACATGTTTACCCTGATCGCGGTTGGCGTCGGTGCAGCCTACTTCTACAGCGCTGTTGCAGTAATTGCGCCAGGGATTTTTCCTCAGTCTTTCCGGAGCAACGGTGAGGTTGGTCTCTACTTTGAAGCGGCAGCGGTCATCACCACGCTCGTTTTATTTGGTCAGTTGATTGAGGCGAAAGCCCGCAGCCGCACCGGGCAAGCTGTAAAGGCGTTGCTGGGACTTGCGGCAAAAACGGCGCACCGGGTTCGCGACGGCCAGGAAGCGGAGATCGCAGTAGATAAAATTCAGAAAGGCGACCTGCTTCGCGTTCGACCCGGCGAAAAAATTCCGATCGATGGTCTGATCACGGATGGCACAAGCAATATCGACGAATCGATGATTACCGGCGAACCGATGCCTGTGAGCAAAGGTCCTGATGACAAAGTGATCGGCGCGACACTGAATCAGACCGGCTCGTTTTTAATGCGCGCCGAGAAAATCGGTCCGGAAACGCTGCTCGCACAGATCGTCCAAATGGTAGCGGACGCGCAGCGCACTCGCGCACCCATTCAGAAACTCGCTGATACGGTGTCGGGTTATTTCGTGCCCGTGGTCATCGCTATTGCGCTGATCACTTTTCTGGTGTGGTCAATCATCGGGCCTGCGCCGGCGATGGCTTACGCTTTGGTCAATGCCGTCTCAGTCCTGATCATTGCTTGTCCTTGCGCCCTTGGGCTGGCAACGCCGATGTCAATCATGGTTGGCGTGGGACGCGCCGCACAAGCAGGAGTCCTGGTCAAAAATGCGGAAGCCATCGAGACCGCCGAAAAAGTTACGTACCTAATCACAGACAAAACCGGCACCTTAACGGCCGGCAAGCCAGAAGTCGTCAGCCAGATTGGCACGGACGCCACGGCTAAACGCGATGTTCTACAGATCTCAGCATCGTTGGAGTCATATAGTGAGCATCCGCTGGCGCGGGCAATTGTAGAGGCCGCGAAAAAAGAAAAAATCCAGCTGCGTGATGTAACGGATTTTCAGTCCACCACGGGCGGCGGCGTGTCCGGTAAGCTTGATAGCAAAACTATCCTTATCGGAAAAGAAAAGTTTCTGACCGAGTCGAACATCACGATCCCCGAAGAGCTAAAAAAGGAAGCTTATCGCTTGCAGGAGAAAGCGGAAACCACGGTTTGGCTGGCGATAGATGGAAACGCAGTTGGCGTTCTCGGCATTGCCGACCCAATCAAACCCACGACGAAAAAGGCGATCCGCGAGCTTCATGAGATGGACCTAAAGGTGATCATGTGCACGGGCGACAATCGCCGAACGGCCGAATCTGTTGCGCGCGAACTGGGCATCGACGAGTTCAGCGCCGAAGTGATGCCAGATGAAAAGATCGATATCGTTAGAAAACTTAAATCGAAAGGCGCCATCGTCGCGATGGCTGGGGATGGTATCAACGATGCGCCTGCCCTGGCCGCCGCCGATGTCGGAATCGCCATGGGCACAGGAACCGATGTCGCGATCGAGAGCGCAGGTATCACACTCGTGAAAGGCGACCTGATCGGAATTGTAAAAGCCATGCACGTTAGTCGAGCTGTGATGTGGAATATCCGGCAAAATCTCTTTTTCGCGTTTATCTACAACGCGCTCGGCGTGCCCATCGCCGCCGGCGCGCTTTATCCATTCTTCGGTCTTCTTCTAAGTCCGATGATCGCGGGCGCGGCCATGAGCTTCAGCTCCGTTTCCGTGGTCGCGAACGCACTGCGGCTACGATCGATCAAACTGTGAACGCCTTCGCATCGGAGACCCGTGGAGGTGCAAGGCATTTCACTTCCAATAGCATGAACGAAGCGGTAAAATGCCTAACATCTTTCAATTGAGGTACAGTACCTCAACATTCGCTCTTATGATTACACGACTTTTGATTGCTCTATCAGTTTCCCTGTTCCTTGCAGCACCTTTGCCGCTTTTCGCTATCGGAGAACATCCTGAACATCCGCAGCAGCCACCATTGCAGCTCCCGCCGAGAACAACGACATCTTCGGAGAGCAGCACCCAGACGAGGGAAGTGAGCAAGGCGGATATTTCTGTCGGCATCAAGAGGCACATCGTGAGCGAGATCAAGAGGTCGAGTGACAGAAGGTTTCATGTCAAGTATCGGGGCAAGGATCTCGCGCTCGATCTGATCAAAGTTCACGACGATCGGCTGTCGAATCTCGGTGGCGGCAAATATTTCGCCTGCGTCGATATGAAAGCGACCGACGGCACAATCTATGACATTGATTTCTTCATGGCCGGACAGCCGGGCAGCATGAGAGTCACAGAAAATTCCGTCCACAAGATCAACGGCAAGCCGCTTTACAACTGGAAAGAAGAAAACGGAGTATGGAAAAGAGTGCGGGTCTCGTAAACGCACTGCCGCTGCGCACAATTAATCTGTAGCCGCTGAGCAATTATAGGGCAGGCGCTTCGCCTGCCGATTTCGTGATCTTGGAGTGCGCGGCCATGTCGCTGCACTCCAAATTTGAGACGCTTGACAAGGTCGCCGCGGCGACCGCTTGCCCTACAAGGATTCGTCCGGCAGTTTCACGGCGTGCCAAAGACCTTCTTCGTCACTACGGCGATTGATTACACGAATTCGCCGCCGCACATCGGTCATGCCTACGAGAAGGTTTTGGCTGATGTAATCGCGCGCTATCATCGGCTCAAGGGCGAGAGAGTTTTCTTTCTGACTGGTGTTGACCAGCACGGCCAGAAGGTTCAGCAGTCGGCTGCGAAAGCGGGCGTGCCTCCAGCTGAATTCGTCAAAGGAATCACGCAGAAGTTTGTCGATCTTTGGAAAAAACTCGATGTGAAATACGATGAATGGGCGGAAACAACGAGCGATCGGCACAAGAAAGTTGTTCAAGGGATTTTGCAGCGCCTGTTCGATGCAGGCCAAATCTACAAGGATAAACAAGCCGGTTTTTACTCAGTTCGTCAGGAACAATTCCTCACAGACAAAGAACGCGGACCTGACGGTGAATTCGGACCGGAGTGGGGACAGGTCGAGTTCCGCGAGGAAGAGAATTACTATTTTCGGCTTTCTCAGCACAAGGACTGGCTGTTGTCCTATATCGACAATCGCAAGGACGCGGTGATTCCCGACTTTCGGCAGACGGAATTGCGCAATGCCGTTGAAAAACTCACCGGCGATCTCTGCATCTCGCGTCCGAAATCGCGGCTCGACTGGGGAATCGAGCTCTCGTTCGACAAGGACTTCGTTAACTACGTCTGGTTCGACGCACTAACGAACTATATCAGCTTCGCAGGCTACGATCCGAAGATCGACAATTACGAACGGCAGCCGCAGGAGTTCCGTGATCGTTGGTCGAAGGACACGCTGCAAATTATTGGTAAAGACATTCTCGTTCCTGCGCACGGCATTTACTGGCTGATCATGCAGCACGCCATCGGCTTTCCCAATGAAGCCATGCCGCAACTACTCGTCCACGGCTGGTGGAATCTTGGCGGGGCAAAGATGAGCAAGAGTGCGGGGAACGTTATCGATCCATTTGTGCTGGTCGAAAAGTACGGCGCCGAAGCGCTTCGTTATTATTTGATGAGCAACATCGTCACGGGTAAGGATGCAGACTTTTCTGAACAACGTTTGATTGAGAGTTACAATGCCGATCTTGCTAACTCGTTGGGCAATCTGCTCAATCGTTCGTTAACCATGATTTGGAAGTATCGAGGGGGAAAACTTTCATCAAGGCGAGTTGAAGATAAGCGAATCCGCGACTGTGAGCTCCTCGTGTTGACGGAGATTCACGGATATAAAGAGGCCTTCGAAGGAGGTGCACCGAAGTATCCGACTCTGGAGCCGCATTCTGTAGACCGTGCAGTTCACCACACCCTGATTGTTTCCTTCCACGCCAATCGTCTGGTCGAAGTAACGGCGCCCTGGAAACCCGCAGCAGAGAAATCAGAACAGGAAGTGCTGGATTCAGTTCTTTATTATCTCGCCGAATCTCTCCGCATCCTTGCGATTTTGATTTCGCCGGCGTTGCCGAGAGCAGCGCACGGAATTTTTGATCAACTGAACTGGAAGATGGAGCTGAGCAGAAAAGAAGGACGGTTTTCACTCGCGGACGCGGAGTGGGGCGGGCTGCCGGACGGCCATGTCGTCGGAAAGCCGGTGCCGTTGTTCCCAAGGATTGAGATTTCTGGGCCGACAACGGCGCGCACGGAGTGACGCGCCCTAGCAAATATGCGCAAAGGTAGGGCGGGGCAGTCCTCTGCACGCCGCGATGCTGCGTCACGCGTCTTACCAAAACACACCCTACCAACGCGGTGGCGGCCGGTCATTAGGACGATAAACCCACACCCAATCCTCGGCTCGCTCGCACAATCCTTTGCGAACAGGATTCATCAGTATGTAGCTAGTTTTCTCTTGCAGTTCATGATGGTCGCGCAAGCGGTGATCGAAGAAATCGCGCTGCCAATCCACGCGATGCTTTCCGGCGACGAACTTTTTCCAGTTGGTAACGGTCGTTGCGATTCCCGGTTCACGCGGGAATGCAATGATCGCGTGCAGATGATCCGGCATAAGCAGGCACAGCCGGCAATGCCAGACGAATTTCTCGTGGTTGAACTTCACGGCGGCGAGCACCGCATCGCCGGCGTTTGCGCGACATAGTTGGTTTTTGCCCGGTGGCGCGCAGTTAATGGTGATAAAGAACCAACTGCCGTCGGCGACCCATTGTGGAATTGTGTGAGGCAGCCTTTTGCGGACGGGCAAGCCCATACGCGCAGCGTAGCGAAAGCCTTGCGAGGCAACAAACGCAAAGCGGTAGGGCGCGCAGGCAGTCCTCTGCGCGCCGATGGGTTTAGGAAACGACGGCGCGCACGGAGTGACGCGCCCTACCAAATTCATCTCAATGCAAAGGTGGCGCTGCCTACAACTTGACCGTTGATCTTGATGTCTACCTGATAGGTGCCCACTCCGAGTGCACTCGCGCTAAGGTTGTAGATGTACTGGCAGCTATCAATCCGGAAGTTTGATTCAGTGTCGGCAGGGCGGCTGTAAGTGGATTCGTCAATTTGTTCGTTTCCTCTTCGTTTCAACTGTATCAGTTTGTGCGCCACTGGGCGCGACCGGCATACCGCACGTTGCAGGAAGCGACGCGAAGGCTACCTTGTTTTGATGATTGATTGGTCGGAATGCAACGCGGTGGAGCGCACACCGGACACATTGAGCGGAGCGTGGCGCTTTCGGAACACACGCGTTCCGGTTCGAGCTTTGTTCGAGAACCTCGAATCGGGCGCGACGATCGACCAGTTCGTCGAATGGTTTCCCGGTGTCACGCGGGATCAAACGCTGGCCGTGCTGGCGTTTGCTGAAAAGAGTCTCGCCATTGCCTGAAGCCAGTGCGCATCCTTTTCGATCAAGGAACACCGGCACCTCTGCGCAGATACCTCGTAAACCACGAAGTGAAAACGGCTGCGGAAATGGGCTGGTCGCGCCTAACTAATGGTCAGCTTCTCGATGCGGCGGAGGACAGTTTCGATTTGTTGATCACCACTGACCAGCAACTACGACAGCAACAAAATCTCGCCAGTCGCAGACTTGCGATTGTCGTGTTGCCAACGACGAGCTGGCCCAGACTCGAACCGAATCACGCTACAATCCTTTCCACTATCGAATCGATCACTTCTGGTCAGTACGTGGAATTGCAACTGTAGTTCGTTTGGCACGACGCGGAAGCCGCGCGTTTGGGTCTGCAGATAATCGCGCGCAAAATGTAGAGCGCGTCCCGAGCGATCGGGACGCGCCCGTTTGGATTTGCAAAAGACAGCGCGCACCGGAGTGACGCGCCCTACCAAATTTATCTCAGCGCGAAGGTAGCGCTGCCTACAACTTGACCGTTGATTAAGATGTCTACCTGATACGTGCCCGCTCCGAGTGCACTCGCGCTCAGATTGTAGATGTACTGACAGCTATCAATTCTGAAGTTTGAGCCTGTGTCGGCGGAGCCGGTGTAAACGGACTCGTCGATCGGTCCGATAGTTCCACCGGCCGTTCGGGTCACAGCAATGGTGGCCGCCGGCAGGTCACACGTCGCCACACCGTCCAGCGTCAGAGTGAACTTCACCGGAACAACGCCGCGTCTAACGTTGAAGACACTCGTTCCATCTGCATTGATCGGTTGCTGAATCTGCACACCATATGTCGTGGCGTCACACGCGTCGCCAATGCCATCGCCATCCGTGTCCTCCTGACCGGGATTTGGTATGGACGGGCAGTTGTCACAAACATCACCAATCCCATCGCCATCCGTGTCCTCCTGACCGGGATTTGGTATCGACGGGCAGTTGTCGCAAACATCACCAATCCCATCGCCATCCGTGTCCTCCTGACCGGGATTTGGTATGGACGGGCAGTTGTCGCAAACATCACCAATCCCATCGCCATCCGTGTCCTCCTGACCGGGATTGAATATCGTTGGGCAGTTATCCTGCGAATCGGGAATCCCATCGCCATCGAAGTCTGCGCTGGCGTGAACGGTTTGCACACTGGCCATTGCCGCGCAGAGCAGCGTGACCAGAAAAAGAATGCGTGTTTTGACAGGTACGGTTGGATTTTTCATAAGTTTCCCTTTTTCTTGAGTTCACCCCCTTACAAAGGAAAAAAATCTGGAGCGTTTCAGAAAAAATGAAAAATCTTACGGGTTCGAAGACCACGAATGAAAAACAAAGAGCCGCCACGCGTTTAAAGCGTGGCGGCTCATTGCAAGTTGCTGCTGCCTGGGGACAACAGCAAAAGGCTTATCTAAGCCCGAAGGCAGCACTGCCTACAACATGACCATTGATCAAGATGTCCACGCGATAGGTGCCGACTCCCAGCGCGGTGGCACTCAGGTCGTATACATACTGGCAGCTGGAGATCCGGAAGTTTGAGCCGGTGTCGGCGGGGCCACCGTAAATGGACTCGTCGATGGGTCCGACCACGCCGCCGGCCATTCGGTACACAGCGATAGTGGCTGGCGGTAAGTTGCACGTCGGCTGACCGTCCGATGGCCATTGGTTGAATTCGTCCTGACTCTGTATGGCAGCTTGTCGCCGTAAGAGGAAAGCACGGCGTATGCGTCAGCGATCGTGCTGTTCATAGGCGATGTGTAACTTATCAGCGATGAGTTGATCGGCCAGGATCAGACTGGCATCCGCTTTGGGTCGGGTGCCAATCGGGCGTCCGGGCTCTACAAAGAAGACACAGGTGAGCGTCGCTTTCTGTTGTCAGGAGTTTTTGGTCTTTGCCCTGATGACGTTAGAATTTGGGCTCGTGCCGTTGCCGTTGTAGGCGCGCACCCGGTAATAATAGAACGTATTCCTAGCCAGCCCGGTAACGTTTTGACTGGTGACATTGCCGACATTCCGATCCTGGTACCCCGGCACGTACGTGGCAAAGGTAGTGCTCGTGGAGACGTCCAACCGGTAACCGGTCGCACCGCTTACGCTGCTCCAGTTCGCGATGAAGCTGCTGGCAGTCTCATGGGTGTCATTTAGAGCCACTGGAGCGGCAGGCGTAGGCGCTGCTGTAGGTGTGGGTGTAGGAGACGGCGTTACCGTCGCGGTTGCCGTTGCTGTCGGCGTCGAAGTTGGCGTTGCTGTTGCTGTCGCCGTAGGTGTTGAGGTAGCTGTGGCAGTGGCAGTCGGCGTCGACGTCGCTGTCGCCGTTGCTGTAGGCGTGGCCGTGGCAGTCGCTGTTGGGGTAGCAGTAGCTGTTGCGGTTGCAGTCGGTGTTGATGTCGGCGTGGGCGTTGGAGACGACGTTGGTTCGGCTGTAGGTGTAGCTGTTGCTGTAGGCGTTGGAGTCGGCGTCGCCGGCGCTGTCGGATTGTACAGTTCGGCGGAGGCCAGGATCGCGGACCCATCTTCACCGCCTGCCACCAGCACTTGGCCTCCTGGAGCGACTGACAGGTAGGTCGCCGTATGTGCTTGCCTCGCTGCGGTCATCGATCCTGCTGAGCCCCACGTGCCAGCGGCATAGACCTCGGCAGATGCGAGAGAGGTGCACGTAGCGGAACAGTTGTTCACTCCGCCGGCAACCAGGACCATGTCGAGGCTTGGCAAATAAGCCGCGCCACACATACTTCTTGCCGTGCCCATTGAGCCGGTTGGGCTCCAACTGTCTGTCGAGGGGTCATAGAGTTCGGCGCTCCCGAGCGTGCCTGCAATGCCTTCGCCGCCTGCCACCAGCACTTGGCCAGTCGAAAGCAATGCAGCCACATGAAAAGATCTGGCCGCAGCCATGGAGGCCGCTTGGGTCCAAGTGTTTGCCGAGGGGTCATAGAGTTCGGCGGTGTCGGTCGGTGTCCCGGTGGAATCGTAACCACCGGCGACGAGGACCTTGCCGTTCGCTAGCAGTGTTGCCGTGTGGGCACTGCGTCCGGTGGCGAGGGAAGCGCCTGTGTGAGTCCACGTTCCCCCAGTCGTAAACAGTTCCGCGGTGTTAAGGCCGGTACCTTGTCCGCCAGCCACCAGCACGTTACCATTTGGCAAGAGAGTAGCGGTAAAAAGCCTGCGCGTCTCGTTCATGGCGGTGGTCGCACTCCAAGACCCAGCGTGATAGCGTTCTGCACTCGCGAGCGCGGTGTTACCATCAGCAGTGCCACCGGCGGCCAGAACGTCCCCATTCGAAAGAAGCACGGCCACATGCTGATATCTGTATGCACCCATGGAGGAGCTGCTCAGAGTCCAAATGCCTGTCGAGGGGTCGTAAATGTCGGCTTTTCTCGCTTGCAAAATTGAATCGCTAGTCTTGCCGCCCGTGACTAGAATCTTGCCGTCCGAAAGCTCGACAGAAGCTGCGAAACTCCGATGTATGGACATTGAGCCGGCGGCGCTCCAAGTCCCAGCGAAACTCCGATGTATGGACATTGAGCCGGCGGCGCTCCAAGTCCCAAGCGCTGTAGGCGTCGCTGTCGGTGTAGGTGTTGGGGTAAGTGTCGCAGTCGGCGTAGCTGTTGCTGTCGCCGTAGGTGTTGAAGTAGCCGTTGCAGTCGGGGTCGGCGTAAATGTAGCAGTTGCCGTTGCGGTTGCTGTAGGTGTAGGACTAAAAATACTGATTGTCGCAGCTACAGTGGCGCTGGTCGTACCGCACTCGTTCGTAACATTCAAGCTGATTGCATAAACACCTGGGAAGTTATAGGTATGTTGAATATTTGGTGAGGATTGAGTAACTGGTACGCCGTCAAAAGTAAACGTATAGCTAACGATTGTGGAGGTTGAATCAAAAGAGTCGGCACCGCTGAAATTAACGGGTACCCCGGTAGTGCCACTACTTGGTGCTGTGAGAACTGCGACCGGGCTGCCCGGGCAAGCCTGCACTTCGAATGAGCCGATGTCGGTGCCGTCGCCGCCGGGCGGGGGATTGGGAATCGGAGGGTTAGTGAAAACGAACGTGCGAACAAAACCGGGTCCGCGCTGGTCGGTAGTCGTAGCGATGAAGTTTTTCCCTCTATCAAAGGCTGGGCTGTGGAACAACAGTGCATGCGTGAAAGTGGGCCCGCCGTTGTCCGCCAAGGGATTGAGCATCGGGTCGGTGCTGTTTTGGTCCCCGGTTTGGTTCAGGAAAGTGCTGGCGTCATCGCTGCTTAAATTGTAGCCGAGGGAGGTAACCGCGAAGAAAGGGGCGTAAATGTTCCCGCCTGAAGAGGCATTGAGAATCGTGCTTCCAATTGTCACAGTCGCGCCGTCGCTGTAGATACCGCCGCCGCTCGTGTCGGCCGAGTTGCCGCTCAAAGTGCTGTTTTGACAGTCAGCGTGGCGCTGCCAGCCCTGATGTTGCAGATACCGCCGCCCAAATGCGAAATACCACCGCTCGCGTAGGCCGAGTTGCCGCTCAAAGTGCTGTTGGTGACAGTCAGCGTCGTGGTGTTAGAACTACCATCGTTGTAGATACCGCCGCCAAAAGCATTACCATTACCCCCCGGTAGTGATCCGTTGACCCAGTTGCCGCTCAAAGTGCTGTTGGTGACAGTCAGCGTCGCGCTGTGGAGAGCGCCCCCGGCATTGTAGATGCCGCCGCCGCCAAAGATGGCCGAGTTGCCGCTCAAAGTGCAGTTGCTCACCGTCAGCGTCGCTTGATCATTGTAAATGCCGCCGCCGAAGTCGCTGGCGCCACCTGTGATGGTCAAGCCGGAGATGGTGACGGTTTTACCTGAAACAATGTGAAACACACGAGTCGTAGCGTTACCGTTTACCGCCAGAGTGTTAGCGCCGGGCCCCGAAATGGTGAT
>WNGK01005536.1_pt1 | contig 13367 bp, 15 predicted proteins | sample 5400601 | NCBI WGS metagenome assembly WNGK01 (sample SAMN13153376, study PRJNA577476) | soil metagenome | isolation source: 60 cm soil or saprolite under Garry oak tree replicate 1 | place: USA:California | collected 2016-06-15 | reverse complement strand
GTGGACCCAACTCCCGAAATTGGCTTCATACACGTGGCCGACAGCTGGAAAGTGGATAGTGGACATGGGCTCCTCCTTTCCCGGCGCTTGTATCGCTGTTTGGGCATGGATACCCCTTCTCTCGCACGAGGTGTCTACAAATGATTATTCTCCCCCTGCACACCATCTTAAGGCTTTTAGGGAACGAGAGCAAGGTTCATTTGTTCCCGACGATTTTATTCCAGGAGATGCTGCCCACCAGAGTCAAGGCTCATTTGGCTAGGTTTCTTGGCTTACGGAAGCGTGCGGTATAGGTCCACCATGACCACCCGATAGAGCCTGCGTCCAGCAGGTTGGCCTTGATCGCCAAGTTGCGTATGGTTCTGGGGAAGCGGAAGTCTGGATCCATCAATTGCTCAGTCACCGCCAGCACCCCGCCTGGTTTGAGGACGCGTGCGCACTCCCGGAAAAGCGCTAGCTCATCTGGTGTTTCGCCGACCACGTCGATGAGCAAGACCACGTCGAAGCGACTCTCTGGGAGGGGCAACTGTCGTCCGTCGCCCTGAAGCACCTCCACGTTGGGCACCTGGGCGGTTTGGAGCCGTTCACTGAGTCTCGCGATCATCTCCGGCTGAATCTCGACACAGGTGACGCTGCCTCCTCCCGATGGAGAGACACGTTGGGCCAAGGGAACCGTCACGAAGCCTGGCCCTGGCCCGATCTCGAGGACCTGCATGCCGGGGCTGATCCCAGCATGATCCAAGATTTGCTCTGGAGTGCCGAAGAATTGCCAGCGCAAGGGCATATTCAGGCTTGGGATCGCCCGGAGAGGGGTGAGTCCTGGCCGGACGCGACGCATGATCCGCCCGATCACCTGCGTCAGGAGATAGAGGCCGACGATCCCCAACACGAGTCGACCGAGCCAGCGCAAGGGCCTGATCTGAGAGGCATCCATCATTTTTTTACTCTGCTTCTCTCCTCGTTTCTCCATTTCCGGAGTCTGGGAGCTCTAGCCGATGGCGATAGCGGTACGACTCGCCCACAAATTCCAGAATATGCCCTTTGTGCGTGAGTCTATCGATAAATGCTGCTGTTAATTTTTCTTCTCCAAAAATCTGATTCCATTCACCAAAGCGCAAATTGCTGGTGACAATCATTGACACCCGCTCATAGAGATCTGAGCAGAGCTGAAAGAGTAACTGGGTTCCTTCTCTCGCCACAGGGAAAAACCCCAATTCATCGAGGACGAGCAGATCCAGTCTTTCAAACTTCGCCGTAAAGCGAGAGAGGCTGAGGTTGTGTTGCTGCACCATCAGGTCATCTACGAGCTTGGCTGTTCGGTAGAACCGTACTCGCTTTCCTTGCCGACAGGCGGCTAAGGCCAGGCCAATGGCCAAGTGCGTTTTCCCTAAGCCCGGTGTGCCCAGGAGCAAAAGGTTTTCTGCCCTGGTCATGTATCCCCCTTGCGCCAACTCCAGGACACGCGTTTTCTGGATGCTCTCAACGGCACTGAACTCGTAGGTGGAGATCTCCTTGACAAAGGGGAGTTTCGCCATCTTGATAGCGTGCTCGATCCGTTGGGCTTCTCGATAGCCCGTTTCCGCTTCACACAGTGCCAGCAAGAACCGTTCCGGGGATTGACCGGAGCGCATCGCATCTTTGGCATAGGCCTGGTAGTGTTCCAGAAACATCGGCAGATTGAGCGCTTTCAAATAGGCTTCCAACAACGCTTGATGGCCTTGATCCCTCACGGGGGTCTGGGGTAACTGCATACCGATACCTCACTTTCTTACCAGGACTGTTTCAACAAGCGATCATAGCGAGACAGATCGATGGGCTGATTCCCAATCGCATCAAGGTCAGGGCGATGAGAAAGATCCAGGTTTTGGATCGATGGGGCAGGCTCCCCAGAAGCACTCCCAGTGATCTGACGCAGGCAGTAGAGGACGCCATCGAGATGGATACAGCCCAAGGTCAGGGCTTGCTTAATCGCCTGTTCCATTTGCTCGTGTGTGTAGGTCTGATGCAATTGCAAAATACGCACAAATTCCTGAACGCCCCGCCCATCTGGCCACTTCTCCCGCAAATGAGCCAGCATCTGGTGGTAGGATGCTGGCCAGCCTTTGCGCCATTGTTTCAGTGGCTTGGCGTAATCAAAGGCACCCGGTCGTTGTTCAAGCAAAGGCAGATAGTGCAAGGGATCGAAGATATCTTGCTCACGCTCGTAACAGCGGGGATGACGAGCAAGCAGCTGCATGCCATCCCAGATCTCGACGAGAAACGGATAGGCTTTCAGCGTCACCTCTCGACGTGCTTGATTGACGGGCACGGAGTACCGGTTGGTTTCATAGGTCCCCTGACTGTAGGGAGTCAAGCGAACGACCTTCATCTCACAGCACTCATAGTCTGAGCGGGGCAATGGAATGAGCTTCGATCGTTCGTCTTCCCACGCCTCTCCAATGGTCTGAGCCTCACGCGAAACCCGTCGCTGGTCCTCCTGCCGACACCGTTCGAGCAACTGCCGATTGAGATCCTGAAAAGAGGGGGCTTCGGGCAGCGGCACCATCGCATTTCGACGTGTGTAGCCGACGCCGTGCTCGACCTGTCCCTTCTCATGTCCTTCGCCGACCGTGCAAAAGTGCGATTCGAAGAGATAATGGGAGCGAAAGGCGACAAAAGCCCGCACCTCTTGGCGAGGACGCCCCGCTTTCCCTGTTTTTTCATAGGTGAGTTTGACGGCGGTTCCCAGATTATCATAACTGATGCGATGCGGGACTCCTCCAAAGTGGTGAAAGGCTTGCACATGACCCCACAAGAAACTCTCCTGTTTTTGCGTGGGGAACCCCATGGCAAAGGTCCGCCGTGAGTAACACAGCCGCATGATGAATAACTGGACCTTTTGACGGCGGCCAGCAATGTCAGCCCAGGCCTCTCCCCAGTCCACTTGCGCATCCTGGCCTGGGTCAAATTCGAGCGGAAGAAACACTTCTGGGGTATCTTTCGCCTTCTTGAGAGCAGCGATCGCATGACGGACCGTGGATTCGCTGCCCTGATATCCCTCTTCTCGGATCACCTCAAAGATTCTGTGGGAGGTATAGCGTTGTTTGGGGGGAAGCTGCTCATTTTGACAAAGGAGGGCTTCAACACGACGCTGGTACGGGCCAAAGACGGGAGCAGGTTGGGGGCGAACAAGCGGTGCCGGGAGGGCTTGCTCAGGGGAAAGAGCCTGTCGAATGGTTTGGCGACACCGGCCTTCTTCTTTGGCAAGCTGGCGGATGCTTTTCTTCTCCAGGTAAAAGGCGCGCCGAATTTTCTCGCGGTCAGTTTCGCTCAGCATCACTCCCCCCTCCTTGAGGAGTTTCTCTCAACACGCAATCCGCTCGCGCACGACAAGGATAGCCTGGTGCAGTCGCCACGATCGGCGATCGAGACTTCCCACCTCTCAAGAGAATACTACCAAGACCTCAGACAATATGCAAGGGCATTAGGCCATTTGGGTAGGTGCATCCGGCGCAGGAGGCTTCTTGTTTTTGCTTCCTCGCGGACGGCGCTGCACGGCTGGCTGATAGCGATCGAGATCTGGGGCGAAGAAGTAGAGGCCCTGACCCTGGCTTTTGCGATCCTTCGAGCGTTCTACCAGCTCGCCGTTCTCGTCGTACATGTAGGCTTGAAGCTTACCCGTAGCAACCAGCTTGTGAATCCATGTTTCCGAACATCCCAATCGCCGAGCCGCTCCTTTTGTATTGAACACCTGCATCACCGTTCTGAAAGCCCTCACAGGAGAAGAAGTGCGTCTGATCTGAATTGGACGAAGCTATGGTAGCACTCCTCTTTTGCGTCGGTCAAGATGGTCACTTTTGGCATTGCCAAAGCTGACCATTTTCTGCAAGTGGTCACCTTTTTTCAATGGTCATTCAAAGGGGGGTGGGTAGGTCTAGCGCTGCCAAAAACACCCATCCCTTTCACACCAAAGCCGAAGAGCTCTCGCCGGAACGCTACCTCTTTCAGTGGGATGCGACTCCAGATGGCCAGTGGGGAGCCTTGCACTCGAACGACGTTCAGAGCCTCCTGCGCTTTATCTTCTACGGTCTGGATTTGCGCACCAGGCAGGGCGAGCCTTTCTCGATCTGTACCCATTTGTTACGCCATGTCATGGCGACCACCGCCCGACACGAGCACGAGGTGTCTCCAGCAGCGATTGCTCACGCCCTGCACCATGAACAGCGACCAGGAGTGATCCCAGCCGCAACCGACTACTACACCCAGGAAACAGAAGAGCAGTCGTTGCGGGCCTTTGCCGAGTTCCAGACGAGCGTCGAAGAGTATGCCGCCTCGCTCCTCGTGCATTGGCCAGACGAGCGGGACCTGGAAGACATGGATGAGGACCTGCGGGAGGTGTTTGAGCGCTGGCAGACCCTGCTTGAAACGACGCTGGGATTTTGTGGCAACGTCGATCTGTGCCCACGGGGCTACAATCGCACGCTCTGCATCGGCTGCCCACACCTGGTCCCCGATCCCAGCAAACGAAAGGTCGCGCTGCACTGGCGGGCGGTCTACGCGAAGCTGGCCGAAGAACTGGAAGCACAGGGCAGTACGGTAGATGCCCGTCAGTATCGCCTGTTGGTTCACGACCTCGACGCACATCTCCGCGAAATGGAGATCCTGCAAGCCTCCATCGATGATGGCACACGAAAACCGGTCTTTCTCCAGCTTCCCTCGGCCAAGTATGACACGGACACGGTGGTCATTGATGCGGAAGCGTAAACGAGCCTCCCGGCAGCCTGTTGTTCCCTACCCCGAGCAGCAACTGGTCGGCCTGCGCGAACATGCTCAGGCGCTGAAGCAGCGTACAGTTGATCGACTGGCGGCGGCCATTGCATCGCTCACCGAACAGCACAAGCCAATCTCCGCGAGAACCATCTACGAGGCGTGTGGCCTGGAATATGCCTCCATTCGACGCAATCCAGAGGCGCTCCTCCTGTACCAGCAGCACAGCACATTCTTGAAACGGAAGCGCAAACAGGCAAAGACACCGCATCTCGATACCCCCTCACCGCGTGATCCACTGCTATCGTACAAAAAGGCCGACCTGGTGGCTCGCCTGCGCAAGGAGCAGACACGCCAGGCAGAACGGGAAACGCAGTATGCCACATTACTGCAAGACTACGTCCAGCGCGACATCAAGATTGCTGAGTTGGAGGCGGAGATGGCCAGGTATCGTGAGTACTTCGAGAAGCTACGTATGACTATCCAGCAGCAGGAACATCAGGGGAAGTAGAGCAGGAGAAGCACGAGAGAGGGTGCCAGGAAGAGTCGAATGCTGGCTTGTGGCAGATGGTGATCGTTCTTATTGGAGATTCTTCCATCGCTATCGTCTGGTGAGGTAAGATATCAGAAAAGTTGCACCAAGCAGTAATGACGAACGGCGATTCCTTGGAGGAATGAATCTCATGAGTAAACCACGCGAGCGTTCTTCTGCTTCCCCTACTACTGTCAAACGCAATGGAAAGGCCACGCCTGCGCCTACTGTTCCACCCCAAACAGCAGTGCCTCGCCCTGCAAGTAATGATCGCAACAGGTGGCGTACCTACTGGCAGGCACAAGGCCAGCCGTGGCGGACAGAGCCAGAAATTGAGCCGAAGCGCCAGGCAGAACTTGCACAGCGGCGGGCCATCGTTCCTGATATTGAGAAAGGGATCTATCCCTTCAAAAGCATGAAGTTGAGCCGAGCTGATGTTGAGTGGCTCTTGGCGACGCATGAGAACGGCCGTGGTCCCGTGGATTGGAGTGATGAGCACCAACGGGAGCGCGAGGGTCTGGATTTACGTGCAGCTGATTTACATGGAGTAAACCTTCGTGAACTCCCACTTGCTCGCTTACGCGGTGGACTAACAATGTTTGAATGGCTCACGACTACAGAAGAGGGACGAGTCACGGCGGCCCCATCGATGCAAGAGATCAAACTTTTTGAAGCAGACCTCCAGGGAGCTCTCCTTGTAGGGGCAAACCTCCAGGGAGCTTCCCTCTCGTGGGCAAACCTTCAAAAAGCTGATCTCCGAAGGGCAAACCTTCAGAAAGCTAACCTCGAAGAGACAAACCTCCAGAAAGTCTATCTTACAGGAGCAGATTTGCAAGAAGCTCATCTCGAACAGGAAGACTTCTTCTACTTTGCAGATTCAACTCCTCAGTGGTTAAATCTCGCAGGAGCAAACCTCCAGAAGGCCGATCTCCAAGGGGCAAATTTCCAGAAAGCCAATCTGCAAGGAGCAGACCTCCAGAAGGCCGATCTCCGAAAGGCCTGGCTAGAGAAAACCTCACTTGAGGATGCAGTTCTAAGCGATGAAAGCTTTAGCGGACCTCTCATCGCTGATGTACAATGGGGTGATACCAATCTAGCAGTCGTAGACTGGTCGAAAGTGACTATGCTTGGTGATGAGTGCGAGGCCTATCAAAAGCGCGATGATGTGCTGGATGAACTAACAGGTAGGACAAAAGAGACAAGACTTGGGAGATACGAGAAGGCAGTCCGGGCTAATCGCCAACTCGCTGTTACACTTCAAGCACAGGGACTCAACGAAGATGCGGCTCGCTTTAACTATCGAGCGCAAAATCTCCAGAAGAGTTTTCTGTGGCTTCAAGTGGCTCAAGGGGGCGTAAAATTCAGGCAACGAGTAAAATTGCTGGGCGCATGGCTCTTCTCCTGGTTCCTCTTCCTACTTGCAGGCTATGGCTATCGACCAAGTCGCAGCTTTCTCGCCTACCTCCTGGTCATTTCAGGGTTTGCTGCCGCCTACTATCTCCTCGGATACACAGTTGGACCCGAGCTCTCTCCGCTTGGAGCCCTGGTGTTCAGCATGACCAGCTTTCATGGACGCGGCTTCTTTCCGGGAAACAATATTTCGCTCGATGATCCGCTCACAGTACTTGCTGCGCTCGAGGCATTGGTGGGGCTTATCCTCGAGATCACCTTCATTGCCACCTTGACCCAGCGGTTCTTCAACCGGTAAGCATTTAGTGGCCCGTGTGCGCAAAGGAGAGGCGTGCCTGAAAGAATGGGAAGCGAAGTCAGCCAAGCTTCTGGAAGATTACGTCCAGAAAGATGTCAAAATTGCTGATCGATCACAGATTTCTTCTGCCTGGTCGGCACCAGGGCAGCCGCCCTGTTCTGGGCTTAAAGCGCAGCAGAGACGAGAGCGGCTGGTCGGTGCCTCATGTGGCTGCGCGACCGGGAACTTCGTCTTCGAGAGGGGAAGAGCCTCTCTCTGGTCAAAAGGTGTTCGCCACATTCTTGCGCGTAGAGGCGTTGAAAGCCTTTGCGCGCCCGCGAGAGTCGCTGGCGAACGGTAGCTTCGTTCAGGGTGAGGATCCTGGCCATCTCGCTCGGCGAAAAACCGGCGACGATGGAGAGCAGGAGCGGGATACGTAACGTATCTGGCAATTGTTCCATGCAACGCTGCACGGTATCGCGTTCGGCGATGATCGTTTCCAGATCGCCCGCGTCCTGAATCTCCTCGTACGCCGTGGACGGCACTTCCTCCGTGCGTTCGGTCGTGCTCGGTTCACGCTGAAGCTCGGAAAAAGTGAAGAAGCGGATGGCTCGCTGCCTTCGGCGCTGCATGCGGACCATATTGACCGCGATGCGTAAGAGCCATGCTTTCGCCTGAAACTGTGATCCACTGGCTGCGCGGGCCGCATCGATCTTGCGGAAAGCCAACAAAAAAGTTTCCTGCGTCAGATCCTGACTATCCAGCCAGTTATTGGTCAAGCCAAAAATGACATGGAACACGAGGTTCCCATATTCCTGGATCAACTGTTCAATGGCTTGGCTGGCATTTGTCTCCACTTGAAAACCTCCTGTGGCTCGCCGCATCGTTTACAACGAAATGATGGTAGGAAGAGTCGCCCACTGTGGCCCCGTAAATCAACAACTGCCACTGACAGATGTCCTTCGCAGAGCCATTTGAGCCATCTTCACTGGCCATTTACAACGAATATTTTCTACTCCACAAAATCCTGGGTCAAATCCTCGCTCTCGTGCCAATCGCCCGTGAGCCCGTAGATCACCTGAAACACCAGTCGGCCATACTGGTGAATGAGCGCCTCGACCGCCTGGGCCGCAGGCACTGTCATGATCTCCATCATGTTGCTTTGCCTTTGTGAATGTACTGCATGCAGACGTTCTACTTACACAGATGCTTGAGGAATGAATTCGTGACAATGGTGGAATCGGTGAATGGTGGCCTGGTCTCATGCCTTTATGGTGTGTGTCTGGTCTCTGTTGAAAGAGTACCTGAGAGTGAGGACAAAAGCAAGTCTGTCACTCACGGCATTTAATGGCCGCCAAAAACGGCATAACTTGGCCGATAACCTGAAGCATTCAAGCTCAGTAACAGCAGTGCTAACACAGCATAACCTGGCCGAGAGTGCGAAAATCGGGCATAAAATGGCCCAAAGTACAAGATCCGCAAACGGATTTGATCGGCCTCTGATGGGCTCTCAGCCTTTGATTGCTCAGAAGACATTCAGAAAGGCGGCAAGATTTGAGCACGAAAACGCGATTTGAAAAACGGCCAGAACGCGATATCCTGGCCACCTCGGCCATTAAATGCCGTGAGTGACAAAGTCAGCAGTAGCAATGCTCAGCCGGTTTTCAGCTGCTCCTCAGTTTTCTCAGAGATGGGGAGCTGAGTCTGATCCGACCGGAACACAACGTTTGCTCATAGATTTGAAAAATTTAGAGGCAAGACTTGATATTAGCCCATAAATCCGTCTATACTAGTAGACAGAATAATGTTCCAGAGAGAACAGAGATGATAAATATATCAGACATAGGCAGCGCCCTACTACAGCTCGCACGCGACCCCGCCTGGGGTAGCATTGGCGTTCTCTCTGCCATCGCTATCGCTTTCAAATCCTTACATGACAACAAACCAAGTACCCCTACAAACCAACAACGCCTTTTAAAAAAGATGTAGTACGGGCATTAATATATCACTACAGTATCATAAGAGTTATAGAGTTAGTTTGTTCTGGAAGCGCAGACAAACTAATACACAGCCATCTCCGGTTATACACCCAGACTCTCACACGCAATAACCACGATTTCTACCACTCAAAGACCCGCCAGCGCTGCCCCTTTTCGCCCCGTTGGGGCAGGAAAAGCGATTCCCTGCGCCCCGGATTCCATTTCGGCTAATGCAGGTTAGTGGTAATGCACTTACTCATTCTAACGCACCAGGCCCCATTTGGGAATGCCAGGGGTTCTGCGCTTGGTCCTGTCTCGTTCTCATCCACATTAAAAAAGATGCCTACTAGTATGGCTTCTAGCAGGCATTGGTCTATTCGGACTGTCCGCTTCATTGAAACGTAAGGGGTAGTGGATTACAACTCACATCCCCATTTCCAATGTAGATACGCGCTTGCAACTCATATGCTGTTTTGGTGAATGGGACGAAGGTGAAGTAGACTGTTTCTGTGACGGAGTTGAGTGCAGGTACCTTGACTCCGACGAAACCGCTCCCTTTCGACGGTATCTGTGTATGAGCACCATCCTGAAGAGAAATCGTGGTATTCGTATTGCTGACGCTCTCGTCTCGACTACTGCTAGGGTTTTGCACCGTTATGGTGAGAGTCGTCACATGATTTTTGATAACGCCTGTTGCTACAACGAAACCGAGTGGGCTGGATGGGCAGTTCAGGGGCAGATCGAATGACTGCGTTCCATCTGCCGCCAACACTGGCGTCGGCACGGATGTTGGAGCGAATGTTGGCGTGGGTACCAGTGTTGGAGACGCGGCTGGCCTAACTGGTAGAGATGTTGGAGGAACGGTTGCGACAACTGCGGGGTGCTGTGATGCAATCAGGTACCCGTTCGTTCCAATTGACCCAACAAGAAGGACTACCCCCAAAACTTGTATGCCTATTTTCTTTGTGTGCGAGACAAATGAAAAGGCATTTCGATTTATTTGTAGGATACTCAATGGAATGGCGACAAATGCTAGCACAAGTGTGATAAGAGACACCGCGATGTTGGACTTGCTCAAAACTGCCCATATACCAAAGAAGAGCGAGAATCCGAAAAGGATGATACTCAACCACTTTAAGATTGCTCTTGGTGATTGATTGGGCTGAGGTGTAGATTGTTGCTGTTGAGGCGATGACTGCTGATTCTGAGGTTGGCTCAAAGTAATCCTCCACGTATCTATCTATGTCAAATGATTTCATACCACATCGAATTATACGAAGCAGATAAGTATTTAATAATCCCCTTGGTACTTTTAACTCAGCAGGAAGCAATTCTGAGGGCTTTTTCACCAGGGGCGGATAGATCGGATGGGTCGCCGAACACACGGCTTATCGTAAATAATGGCGCGTGACAACAGAAACCCGCTTGTGTCCTAGTGCCAAACTCACTTTTTCCGCGGCCTGGCGGTCATAGTCCGACCGTTTGAGCCGCCCCGTCGCCGGGAGCAGTGATCGACCAGGCGCGAGCAAGAGGTAGAACGCCTGCGCAAATTCACGGCGGTAGCTATGGACATCCAGGTGTTTCGGAATGCGCTCGAAGACCAACGCGCCCGGGTCGCGGCCAGCGACGACCGCCAGCACATCCGCTTCATGACCTGGCAGCACTGGCACATAGCGTTCGAGGCCCCCCTTGCCGTTGATCACATGCGCCAGCACCCGGCCGTCTCGTTCCTGAATGATATCCCTACAGCGCAGGTCGCGCAACTCGTGTCGGCGCACTCCTGTTGCTTGCAGGAATTTCACCAGCTCGGGCCAGTTCGCTGGTTGGAAGTGGCTATCATGACGCTTCGGCCCACGCGACCGGGTGATGCCAGTCCGGGCCCGGCGAGGAATCTTCACCGTGCTGGCCAGCGCGCGATCATTAAAGAACAGGCGCAGCGCAGCGCGTTCGGCTTGCAAGGTGTACGGACTCTTCGACTCGGCGAGCTGCTGCTGGAGGTAGGCCGTGGCGAGTTCGTCGGCGCGCGGGTCCAGCTGGGGAAGACTGATGGTGTGATGGACTTCACGTGCCCACCGCACAAAGCGGATCGTGTGTTCCTGGTAGGTCGATCTCGTCTTAAAGGAATGAATCATACCGGTTGACACCGACCAGGCCTTGCCCTGCTCTTCGCGAATGGCCTGCTTGGCATCACGCCGCGACTGCCCGATAGCCATTTTGCTATCCAGGCGCTCTACTGTCTCTCGCACAATACTCTTGCGGTGTGCTGCTCCCATGTGCGCGCTTTCAGTCTGTTCTTTCTAATTGTTCTTTATAAGAATGAATGACGTACTTCGCGGACGACGGCCCAGTTTAATCTTGTTCGCTATGCATTGCCGACTGGTTACGACGAGCCGCATACGGGACCTCACTACTCTCTTTTTTTAACCCCAGCTGTCGTATCTGCTGTTTAGAACTCCCTGGCCGGTCGTTCTAACCGTAGATTCCACCTCGACTACATGAAAAGAGAGACCGCACTACAAGGATGCACTCCGGGGCCACACTACCAGGATCGCACTACAGGAACGCTATCCGATCCTGCCCGTGGGACTCTCACCCAGGGCAGGCCTGCACTCGCTAGGCCGCACTAAAAGGAGATGGTACGAGGCAATCCTATAAAGAAGCGCTACCAGGATGCGCTACCAGCACATCTACGAGGACGAGAGCCGCTGCCCGTTGAGGCTGCTGGGGGAGCAAAGACTCAACCGCCATGCAGCCAAGGTGAGCAACGCCTAGTCAATCGAGCTTTGTTTACCGCGAGAAACTCAGCGCAAAGCTCAGGAACCACCCTCGTCGTTTGAAGCTCCGCGAAACACCGACAAGCTTCAGGTGACCAACCTAGCCAGGGTCCCGGCGAGTGACTCAAAGGAGAAACCCAGCGACAGCAGACCCGGTGACCATTCCTCGCTCGATTCCAGGGGTTTCCCACGCTGGCGTAGAGAGCGACCCTACAACTCGTTATTGGACGAGTCACACCATAAGACACTCCTAGCATAACATAGCCTGTGGCGGGGCGTCTATGTTCCCTGGATGCCAGGGGAGACCCCGTACTATCCGATTCCTGCCAGGGAAACCGAGGAAGACTCAAGGAGTTCACAGAGTATCCCGAATCATCCTTGAACGGAAGCGGATTCCCTTGATTTTCCCTGGACAAAGAGGGCGCGTGCAACTTCCAGGGATATCCAACGTTATAACTAGGTGAGAGGTGGATATTCAGGGATGTCAACGGTTTCCAATGGAGAGAGTACGCACACATGGGAGAATACTAGATGGACCGCATATTCAATTTCCGGCAGAGTCAGGAGCTGCTGAAAGTCGATCCGAAAACCTTTAGTCGATGGCTGGCCAAGGCACATATCGACCCCGCGAAGCAAGTGAACCGTGCCGATCCGCGGCAAAAGTGGCTCACCGAAGAGCAAATCCTCATGCTGGCCAGGGAACATGGCAGAGACGTCCAGTTTCCGCCCCCAGATCAAGAGGACGAGCCAGAACCACGGCCAGCCGCGATCTTGACCACGGTGGATGAACGACTCTTCGCATTGGAGCAGAAAGTCACCCATCGCTTTGACCAACTGGATGCACGCCTGGAACATGTGCTGACCGAATTGCAACGCATACTCGCGTTAGCCTCACCACAGGCACGCCAACCCGCCCCGGCCCCCCGGGCGAGGAATGCCGCCCCTGCCGCCTCCGCTTCCACCACCACCCCCTCAACCCGCACCACCACCGCCCCACCCAAGCCTACGGCCAAAAAGCGCGGCAAACGCAAGGCAAAAGCCAGGAAGCTCCTGCCAGGGACGCTGACGCCACTCGCCACATTCCGGCAGCTCCATGGGATTTCCGAGAAAGCGGTGGAAATTGCAGTACAGCGGAACAAACTGGCGGTGGTGCGCGGCGAGTGGGTCTATGAACATCGTCCGATCGGCATTGCACTTGACCGCCCAGGGCAGCAGCAGTTCCTGGCGCTTTTTAGCGAACGCCAGGAGTTCAAACGTTGCGATGACTGCCCACATGCGGTCTGAAAGCCGACTGACCAACTTGACAAATGTTGTATACTGGCGGCGTAGCCGCCAGGTGCTCAAGCATGAGGTGCGCAACTGAAACACTGCCCTCTCTTTCCACTCCTATTCATGATCGATTAGGTTGTCACGTTTTTAGTATATCCCAGCCAGCCCCTCGCTGAGGTACATGTTCTCTGAAATCAATCAAGCACGCTCTCGTCGTCTTCGTTTCTATCTTCTTGTGTATTGTCAAGGCCAACTTACTTTTGACCCATTTCGGCAACTTGAAATGGACCCACCCATACTGTACAGCGAGAAAGAAAGCGTTTTTCAAGGTTCGCGAATTTGCAACCACGCTTATCTGTTCAGCAATGGCGGCGCAAAGT
>WNGK01005530.1_pt1 | contig 13374 bp, 13 predicted proteins | sample 5400601 | NCBI WGS metagenome assembly WNGK01 (sample SAMN13153376, study PRJNA577476) | soil metagenome | isolation source: 60 cm soil or saprolite under Garry oak tree replicate 1 | place: USA:California | collected 2016-06-15 | reverse complement strand
AGCCGCATGGACATTGAGCGCCTTTACCACGAAGAATGGGGCCGCATACTGGCCATCGTGATCCGACTTGTCGGCAGTTTTGAACTGGCGGAAGAAGCCGTGCAGGAAGCTTTCACCGTCGCGCTGGAACGGTGGCCCAGAGATGGCGCCCCGGAAAACCCGCGGGCGTGGCTCATTACTACGGCGCGCAACAAGGCCGTGGACCACGTGCGCCGTAAGGTCCGGCTGGAAGCCAAACGTGAAGAACTGGAACGGCTGGCGGCATTTCAGGAGCAAGCCGTGCCGGAGATTCCCGAAATCATGCCCGATGAACGGCTCAGCTTGATCTTTACCTGCTGTCATCCCGCGCTGTCGCAGGAGTCACAAGTGGCGCTGACCTTGCGGACTCTGTGCGGGTTGTCGACGGAAGAGATTGCCAAGGCTTTTTTAGTGCCGCTTCCCACCATGGCGCAGCGACTGGTGCGCACCAAAGAGAAGATACGAACGGCGCAGATTCCATATCGCATTCCTGACAAATTTGATCTTCCTGAACGCCAGGACGCGGTCATGCTGGTGGTCTATCTGGTATTCAATGAAGGCTACTCCGCCAGCAGCGGAGACAGTCTGGTGCGTCGCGAACTTTGCCGTGAAGCGATTCACCTGGGTCGTATGCTTCTTGAACTCATGCCGGAAAATCCTGAAGTCCGCGGATTGCTGGCCCTGATGCTGCTCCATGACTCTCGTCGCAAGGCACGAACCAGCCCCGCGAACGAACTTATCATCCTGGAAGAACAGGACCGCTCGCTCTGGCAGCAGGAAGAAATACGGGAAGGCGTAGCCCTGGTGGAAATGGCGTTGCGTTCGGGCGTGCCTGGAGTCTATTCCTTGCAGGCCGCGATTGCCGCGCTTCATGCTCAGGCCGCGCGCGCCGCGGATACTGACTGGCAGCAGATCGCCGGACTTTATGAGCTTTTGCTGGCGATCCAGCCATCGCCGGTGATCGAACTGAATCACGCCGCAGCCGTGGCCATGGCCAGCGGACCGGAGGCAGGACTTCGTCTTCTAGACCAGTTGCAGGTTGCCGGTGAACTGGAAGGATATTATTTGCTCCCCGCCGCGCGCGCTGACCTGTTGCGCCGGGCAGGCCGTTGGGCCGAAGCGGCCGCGGCCTATCGTTCAGCGCTGCTTCTGGTGAAGAGCGGCCCAGAGCGAAAATTTCTGGAGCGCCGCCTGGCTGAGGTGGGAAAAAATTCTCAGTAAACCTTTTAGAGATGGAGATAACAGCGTGACTGCGTTGAACGCTTTTGGATTATTTGCCGTGACCGTGATGGTGATCTGTTATGCACTGGAGAAACGCAGCCCTTGGCTCATCGTGGCATTCGCTGTTGCGTGTGCGCTCGTATCCGTGTATGGGTTTCTCCAAGGCGCATGGCCCATTGGCATGGTGGAAGCTGTATGGTCTCTGATCGCGCTCAAACGCTGGTGGGTGGCAAGGACGGCGAACTGATCTTTTTTTAACCAAGCTTCAACTAACCCAAGACAAAAAATGCCGCCGCCGTTACAATGTCCGTGCTCCAAAAATGAGGTGAACGAGATGCGCAAGCAGATTCTTCCGGTCCTGATTTTTACCTGTGTGGTTTCATTTTCTGCCATGGCTTTTGCTCCGGCCCACTATGAGCTCAAGCAAAAATTCGTCCTGGGTGGCGACGGCGGCTGGGACTACCTGACTTATGATTCCGTTGGCAAACGGCTTTTCATTTCCCGGGGCACGCGGGTGATGGTGGTTGATCCGGCCAAAGGCTCCCTGATCACGGAGATTCCTGGCACAGCGGGTGTGCACGGCATCGCGTTGGCCCAGGACCTGGGCAAGGGCTTCACCAGCAACGGCGGTGAAAATACTGTAACGGTTTTTGATCTCAAAACTCTCAAAGAGACGGCCAAGATCAAGCTGCCGGACGATGCCAAGAACCCGGACGCCATTCTGTACGACTCTGCCAGCAAGCGTGTCTTTACGTTCAATGGCCGGAGCAGCAATGCAACCGCCATTGACGCGGTGGCCGGCACCGTGGTCGGCAATATTCCTTTGAGTGGCAAGCCTGAATTTGCCGCCGCCGACGGCAAGGGCATGGTCTACGTCAACATTGAAGACAAGAGCGAACTGGTCCGCATTGACGCCAAAAAAGCCACGGTCGTTACTTCGTGGCCATTGACTGGATGCGAGGAGCCCAGTGGCTTGGCCATCGACCAGAAGAACCACAGACTGTTCTCAGGCTGTGGCAACAAGGTCATGGCGGTGAGCAATGCCGACACGGGCAAAGTGATTACCACGATTCCCATCGGCCAGGGTGTGGACGCAAACGGGTTTGATCCGGAAACGCAGCTCGCCTTCAGCTCTAACGGCCGTGATGGCAACCTGACCGTGGTGCATGAGGACTCGCCGGACAAGTTCAGCGTGGTGGAAAACGCCGAGACGCAGAAGTTTGCCCGCACCATGGCGCTGGATACCAATACCCACAGTGTTTATCTGGTGACGGCTGAGATTGAAGAAACTCCCCCGGCCAAGGAAGGGGACCGTCCGCGCCGCGCCATAAAGCCGGGAACATTCACATTGCTGGTGATGGAAAAGAAGTAGCTCTGAACTAGCGTAATTGGAATTCGGGCGATCCCAGCGTGAGGCCGATGATGGTTGCCAGCGGCTTTGCGGGATCGTCCAGGATGTGGGTGGCCATTCCCGCATCATTCATGCTCTTGCGGATTGCGGCATCAGTATTGCTGGAGAGTTCACCGCCGATTAGCGCATCTTGTACCAGCCTAATTGCCGCATCCGTGCCGCCGCTGGTATTCACCGGAACAATTTCTTCTTTGGGTGAGCGGGCCAGGAGTCCGAGCGCCAGCACGCGCAAAGGATCAAAATTCACGCCGCCCATCCCACGGCTGGTCAGCGAGATGGAGTAATTCAGCCGTTCCAGCAAAGCGTCAGAATTCATCCAGGTTTCAGCCTTGGTGGAATAACCTGTAGGCGGTTGCATTTGATAGAGCGGCATTCCCATTTTGTTGAGCGCTTGGACCAAAGGCATGGGGTTTTGTACCTGCGTTCCAGTTGCGCGAATGGCCGACACTACAAATTCCAGCGGCGTCTTTACTTTTTTGCGGTACGCCAACGGCGACCAGAATTCGTCGGCGTGGAACATGGTGCGCAGCACTTCTTTGATGTCGCCATCGCTCTCCAGAAATGTTTGCGCCATTTTTTTTACGAGGAGCGGCGGCGGATCATCGGCGACGAATCTGCGTGCCAGCTTGGTGCAGACAAACTTTGCTGTGGCAGGGTTCTTGGAGAGCATGTTCAAGACCTGCGTGCCCTCGTCGATTCCGTTGGCAGGAATCGTGGTTCCCAGAATCACCTTCTCACCAGGTTCATGCTTCTTGGGATCGAAGGTAAAGCCCCAGCCCTGGTCGAGCGGCTGAATCGTCCATCCGGTAAAGACGCGTGCTACCTGCGTGACGTCGGCCTGAGTATATCCGCCATCCACGCCGAGTGTGTGAAGCTCCATGAGTTCGCGGCCATAGTTTTCATTCAGGCCTTTATTCTGCGCATTCGGAGCAGGAGGCTGTCCTGGCTTAACGCCGGCAGCTTGCGAAGCCGGGCCAATGCTCGCCGAATTGTCCAGGTAGAAGAGCATGGCGGGAGACTTGGCCACAGCCGTAAGCAGGTCTCGGAATTTGCCCAGCGCGTTGGGGCGGATTGCATCCCGCTCATAGCTGGTGACGAGGTATTGGTCCTGGTCTTTATTAATAAAGACGTTGAAATGGTTGAACCAGAAGTCCGTCATTACTTCCTGGAGCTGGCGTTCGCTGTATACCGCGCGCAGGATTTTGGACTGCTGCAACTCCACCACCACCACGTTGGGTGGGCCGTTCATCGCCAGGTACGTTTCTCTCTCCGCCGGAGAAAAATCAGCGAATAAGCGGTCGCGAAGATCGCCCGGAGCATACTGGGCGAGCGCGCGACGATCGTCAATGGGGAGCTTCATCAGCGCGGTCATGCGGTTTGCTTTGGGCAACGAGAGCAGCATGTCGGCAATATGCCGCGCGGTATCCTTGGCAGCATCTTCCATGGCTTTTTGTGCGGCATCGTCAGGCGCCGCCGTAGTAGCAGCATTATTCTTCTGCTGGATCTTGTATTTATCCACCAGAACTTCCCACAAGCCATACTGCACTGGATCAGAAGGCAGAGGCCGTTTCCCCTCCGCTGCTTCCCGGATCATTTGATTGGTGGGAAAGGCCTGGACCAACTCTCGCGGTTGCATGCGAAGGGTTCGGTAGGGGCCCATTCTTGCGTCGACGACGGGGTCAGGAATCTGTGCCGGATCAAGCTGCTGCGCGATCCAATGATCGACGCCCACTGCCAGCACTTGTTCAATATCTCCGGGACGCGGGCCGAAGGTGAGGCGCTGTAGTGCGTGCAACGCGCGATCATGTTCGGAAAGTGTTTTTGCTTTTTGCGCGTTCTTAGGCTTCTTATCGGCAGCGTACAGAGCTTGAGCAACGCATGCCAACACCAGGCAAACCAGTACGAGCGTGCGCTTAGGTAAACAGGCTCGATTCATACGCATATTTTCATTACAACCCTGATCAGCAAAGAATGTTGCGTGAACTTCAGCTTTGGCCAATTCATTTTCCAGTTGTGCCGGCGTATTTCTCCGGCAGAGGATGGCTCGCATCTTCTTCCGCCCAGTAAACCGACAAGATCCACCAGCGGGTCCCGTCATGAATCAACTGGAAGCTGTTGATTCCCCGCGCGAAAGGCTTTTCATTTTTTGCGTGGCGCGATTCATACGTGCTCCAAACGTGGGCGATGTGGTCAAACACCTCAATGCGGTTGGCCGGGCTGCTTTCAAAAAAGCCTTGCTTGAGAAAGTATTCGCCGGCCCTTTGCGAGTATTCGTCAGGAGTCATGGTCCTGGCTGCGACCACTCCTTTGTCATTGCGGCGGCTGGAAGTTAAGCGGCCGTCGGGATGATAGAGCGCGCGAAAGCGGTCCCAGTCACGCTCGCCGGCAGGCCCGGAGATTACATCGTAAACAGCGGCAATAATGTGCTCAATGCTGTCAACGTCGCCGGGACGAGCCGCTGGAGTTGTTGCCGACGCCGGTGGCGCGGCGGCAGGCGTTTGTGGCGAAGGCTGCGGAGTGGAGTTCTGCGCCATGGCGCTGCTCAAAGCACCAGCAAGAAGAGTTACGGTAAACAAGTACGTTATGAGTCTTTTCATGATGAATCATTATCGTCATTCCGCGGAAACTGTAAATGCAAATCTTGGTTGGGGCCGCTGCGGTAAAACTCCGGCTCAATGCTCCCAGAGCTCCTGGCTCATGGGCGCGTCTTCCTTGGGATGCTGGCGCTTCCACCAGACCAGGTAGTGCAGGTTGCTGCAAAACGCAAGGGAAGCGCTCTCCACGAGGGCGATTGAGATGCCGTCTTCCACAACGATGCCACACTCATTGCAGATACCGCCGCCGATCATTTCCGGCTGCACGTCGCCGTGCCAGGGGATGCGACGGTATCCATTTTCATAGAGACCTGAGGCATAAACGGGGCCGATGGGGTCTCGCGTATGGGAGTGCCAGTTCTGGCAGTAAGTCCAGTGGTCGCCAACCATGTACACCCCGCGCGGATCTCGCAAAATGAAACTTCTGTTTCATCCGGCGTTGGGTTTCTCCAAACACCGCGATTACGGCGATTGAAGCCGCAGGTCCCACAATTGTCAGGCCCACCGTTTGGCATAAGACTCAATTCTCTTAGCTGCGGGGCACGGACCGCAAGACTCTACCCAGAGGATCACCGTGCCGTGGTGAGCATCACGGGGCAGGCGGAAGACCATCCACGCAACGCCGGATGATCCCTATTTGTTGCTCGTTGGGGTTGATGAAGCGAAATCCATACTGGAACCCCTGATGGTACCGGACTTCCGCCATGATCTTCAGCGGTGCGGGCGTTTCCGGGAGTTGAAATACCAATTCTACAATCTCGTCGATCTGCATATCGCCGGCCACCGTGGCGGCCATCCCACCGGCGCTGATGTCCTTAGTCCGGCCATAGAGAGTTTCGACGGTTCGGACGGTCAAACGCAGGTCAATCTGAAAACGTGGAAAGGCGCGCTTGATCGCCCAGGATTGCTGCATGTTCGCCATGTCCGTTGCGCCCAAACCTTACCACAAGCGGTCCGATGGCTAGATAAATAAACTCTTATGGTTGTTTATCCTTTAATAAGCTTGGTCAGGGCCCAATCCGCGTGCTCAGCGATTACTGGGTCGGCGTCGGCGGCCATCTTTTGCAACTCAGGAATGAATGTTTTGTTTCCACTGTTGCCCATGGCGATGGCAACATTCCGCTTCAGTCCCGCGTACTTGGTTCGCTTTACCGGTGATCCGCGAAACTTACGACGATAGCTTTCTTCATCCATCTGGGCCAGCCACTTCAGGTCAGGATGGTACAGATCTTCCCGCGGCTGGAATTCAGGCAGGGAAGTTGGCGGAGCATTACCGGCTTTGTTGTTCCATGGGCAAACATCCTGGCAGATATCGCACCCAAAAATATGATGGCCCATGGGAGCGCGGAGTTCTTCAGAAATCACGCCTCGTTTTTCAATCGTCAGATAGGCGATGCAAAGGCGGGCATCAAGTTTGCCAGGACTAACGATGGCCTGCGTGGGGCAGGCGTCAATACAGCGACTGCAACTGCCACAGCGGTCAGCGGCAGGAGTTTCCGCCGGAAGCTCTAACGAAGTAAGGATGGCTCCCAGGAAGACCCACGAACCGAGTTTCTGGTTAATGATGCAGGTGTTCTTGCCGATCCATCCGATACCGGCATGTTTGGCATAGACCCGTTCCAGGATGGGGCCGGTGTCAACATAGCTGCGGGTTTCGATGGCAAGACCATGCTGGGCTGCAAGCTGCTTGATGGCTGCTTCAATCTGTTTCAGACGAGGCAACAGGGCGTCATGATAGTCCTTGCTTCCCCAGGCGTAGCGTGAGATCCATCCTCGCACGGGATCGTTGACTTCCGTGGAGTATGGTTTGTCAGCGCTGTAATTGAGAGCGCAGACGACCACGGAACGCACCCAGGGCGCCGCGTTACTGGCAGACATGCGTTGCAGTTCGCCCGCATCGGTGCGCTTCTCCAGATACTTCATCTCACCCGCATGACCTGCATCGATCCACTGGATAAAGGCGTCCAGTTCGGGCAGGTCTTCTTTGCGGACAGGGGAGATGCCGGCAAGATCAAATCCCGCCGCCATCGCGGCGTCTTTGGCTGCCTGTGCAAGTTGCTCTGGTGAAATCACGCCTGACTATTATCTCGCAGCGTTACGGCCGTTGGGAAAGGCGTCCCGCGTTAGATGCCCAGTTTCTTGACTTCCTCGTTGTAATACTTGCGATAGAGGATGTCCCATTCCTGGGTGCCTTCGGTGATGGTCCGTTTCTGGCTCTCGATTTTTTGCCGGGCGGCAACATCGAGTTTGGCCTCAGCCATAAGCAATTCTTCCAGGATGCGGCGGGCTTCCATGCGAATGGTATTGGGGTCTTCAATGAAGTCCACCTGGTCCAAGGTAGCCAGGGCATCGGCAACACTGTGGGCAAGCCGGTTGACTTTGTCACGTGAAAGTCTCACAGCACCGCCTTATATTTGCGCACCAGTTCGCCTTTTACTTTTTTGAACATCTCCTGGTAACTGGCGCCGGCCTTGCTCATTTCGTCCTGATATTGTTCCAGGATCAGGCGCACTTCATCATTAATGCGGTCTTCAAGCTGGAGTTCTTCCAGCAACGCGGTGTTTAGCGCCGTGGAGACAGCAGGGACGTCATTGGTCTCAATAAACTGTCCCGCGATAAGTTTTTGGGCCACCTGCCGGGCCAGATACCCGACATATTCCTTAGAAAAGAGCATGTGAGTTTAGATGGATGTGCTTGAAACCAATAGTGTAGCACACGACGTAAGGATACTCATTGCTGCTACCTCATCGATCGGTCCACACAACGCTTCTCATTTCGCCGCCAACTCCAATTCAATTTTCTTCGTCGCTGGATCCAGCTTTGCAATACGGAAGCTGCGAACCTGTCCTGCGCTGGCCGGCTCCGGTTTAGAGGAGCTTCCGCTTGAAGACGCGCCGCCTTTCCAGCGCGCCGTCAGCATGGAGCTCAACGATGACAAATCCGCTTTGGCTTCAGCCCGCGTCGTTTTCTCAGCAACCTGCTCCGTCTGTTGCGCCGACTGTTTTTCTGGGGCCATGCGGCACGTGCCAAACACGCCGCCTTCACCCAACTCCACACGCGCACGTCCTCCGGAAACCTCGGTCATGCGGCCTGTGACGACATCGCCTTCTTTGTGTTCGGCAATGTATTCGTCCAGCCGGCTCGGCGTCATTTGCTTCATGCTCAGGCGCAGCTGCCGTTTTGCTTTGTCCACATCCAGCACCTGGGCCTTCACCGTTTGCCCAACCCTCAGCACGTCCTGCGGATGATTGATCCTGGCCGGTTTGTTTTCGGAGAAAACGCTTTCCGCATAACTGGTTTGCGAATAACCGCTCTGCGGAGTTTCACCTTTTTTCTCTACGCTGATCTCGCTGATGTGAATCATGCCTTCCACGCCTTCAGCCACCTGCACAAAGGCGCCAAACTTCGTCAGGCTAATCACCGGTGCTTCCACTACCGTGCCCACGGCAAACTTCTGGGGCACTTCCGCCCAGGGATCCCCAAGAGCCTGCTTCAGGCCAAGGCCGATGCGACGTTCTCCGGGATTCACCGTCAGGATCACCGCTTCCACTGTGTCGCCCTGTTTCACTACGTCGCTGGGCGTCCGAACTTTTTTGCCCCATGACATTTCTGAAATGTGGATCAGGCCTTCAATGCCTGCCTCCAGTTCGACAAATGCGCCAAAGTCGGTCAGGCGGGTTACGGTACCGCGCACGCGTTCGCCGGTTTTGAATTTTTCTGGTGCAGCATCCCAGGGATGCGGTTGCAGCTGCTTCATGCCCAGTGAAATGCGGCGTTTTTCGGAATCCACCTTGAGAACTTTGGCTTCAATCTGCTGTCCAACGGAGAGCACATCCGCCGGCTTGTTGACGCGGCCCCAGGCAATATCACTGACGTGCAACAATCCGTCCACTCCGCCAATATCGACGAACGCGCCGTAATCGGTCAGGCTGCGCACCTCGCCATTTACGGTTTCGCCTTCACGGACTTCAGAGTACCGGCGCTCTTTTGTGGACCGCTCTTCTTCTTCGGCAATGGCGCGACGGTCCACCACAACATCTTCCTCGGTCACATCCAGCTTGATGATGCGGCAGCGGATCTCCTGGCCCACCAATTTTTCCATCTCGGCAGCGTCACGTACTCCGCTGCGTGAGGCCGGCATGAACGCGCGCACTCCCACATCCACGCTTAACCCGCCTTTGATCGCGCCGGTGACCATTCCCAGGATCGTCGCTTTATCGGTGAATGCCTTCTCCAACGACGACCAATCCGTTGGCCGCTCGATTTTGCCCCGGGAAAGTTCGTAATAGCCTTCCGGATCACGGCCTTTGACGCTGACGCGCATCTTATCGCCGGGCTTGACTGTTTCACCGGCGTTCTGGAAAACAGACAGCGGAATAATGCCTTCCGTCTTGAATCCGATATCGACTAAAACCGAATCGGCGGTGATCACAACGACAGTGCCTACGAGTTGTTTATTGCCCGCTTCCGATTTGTGCGAATGGCTCTTCTCGTACTGAGAAAGAATGTCGCGGAACGAATCATTCGGTTCGGAAGTGGTTTCGGCAACGGGTTGGGATGCGGGAATGTTTGGTTCGGACATGATGAGGTCGGTCTCGCGTGAACGAGTACTTACTAGAATAACACTTGGACTGCGTGTTCTTTGGTGTCCATGCATGGTTAAGAAATGTTGGGGTTTCGTGCTCCCGTTATTCGGCCTGATTCGTCCGGAACTGCCAATAGGCACACGCGCCTGCTCTCGAGTAAAATAGAGATACTCCAAGTATCTGAAAACAATGCCTGCATTCGCATTGTGCGGAGAAGAGAAACGCTACGATTCACGCGAAATAGACCGTGATTACAGTCTCTAAAGAAGATTACTTGAAGGCGATAGCAGAAGCCGAAGCGGAAGGGGAATCCGTGATTTCCGCCACGCTTGCCCACTGGCTTTCCGTCACACGGCCAGCCGTGACTGCGGCCTTGAAGCGCTTGACCAAGGACGGCATGGTACGCGTCGGTAAAGACGGCCGCGTACAGTTGACGCACGATGGGCGCGGAGTCGCTGAGCGGACGATTTTCCGTCATCATCTCATCGAACGCATGCTGACTGAGGTTTTTGAGATGCCTTGGTATGAGGTCCATGAGGAAGCGGAGCGCTTGGAGCACGCCGTGTCCCAGGCATTCGAGAAGAAATTAGTGGCCAAGCTCGGCCAAAAAGATACGTGCCCCCACGGCAACGGATTGAGCGTGCGCAGCGATTCAGAACGCCGCCAGCATGGATTTTGCCTGCTCAATGAAGCCCCGGAAGGACGCAAGCACCAAATCAAGTGCGTGTATGAGCGCGATCGCAAGCTGTTGGAGTTTTTTGACCGGGAAGGCATTGTCCCCGGAACATTAGTATCCGTTCAGTCACGGAATTACGATGGCACCATTACAGTGGCGATTGGAAAAAAACAGGTCCGCCTGGGCCTGCCGGCGGCAACAAAAGTCTGGGTAGCGCGAGCTTAAGCCAGCACCTCACACACCTCCAAGAGTATTCCTAATGGGCTTTTTCGCCTGTATCTTTTTGTTCATGGATAATATAGTATATATCTTGCAGTTAACCATGGTTAATTGGCATGCCCTCTTGCTGACCGCAACCACGTTTAGCTGGCGACAAACCAACGCAGTGTGTTCCAGACAATGAGATGGAATGGCTTAATTCCGGGCGGCAAGGCGTCACCCACGGCTGGGGCGCCCGTGGCGCATCGGATGAATGCAGCACCGGAAATTTGGCGTGGTGAAGTGATGCCGCCGAGCCTGCCGGAGGTGTACCGCAGCCTGCATGTGCCCAAGACCGGCTCATTCCTGAAAAAGATGCTGGCATTTGCCGGGCCCGGATTCCTGATATCTGTTGGCTACATGGATCCGGGGAACTGGGCCACGGATTTGGCAGGCGGGTCTAAGTACTCATACACGCTCCTTTCCGTCATCCTGATTTCGAATCTCATGGCAGTGCTGCTGCAAAGCCTGTGCGTAAAACTTGGTCTGGCCACTGGACGCGATCTTGCCCAAGCCTGTCGTGCGCGCTACAGCCGTCCGGTTTCACTTGGGCTTTACGGGTTGGCTGAAATCGCGATTGCCGCTTGTGATTTGGCCGAGATCATTGGTTCCGCCATCGCGCTCAACCTTCTGTTCCACATCCCGCTGCTTTGGGGCGTCTGCCTCACTGGTCTGGATGTTTTTCTGCTGTTGCTCTTACAGGAGCGCGGGTTCCGTTATATCGAAGCGCTGGTAGTTTCCTTGATCGCGCTGGTCGGCGTGTGTTTCGGTTTAGAGATTATTTTCTCTCACCCGGACCTGGTCGGCATCGCCAAGGGATTCATCCCGGCGACTCAGATCGTGACCGACCCTGGCATGCTCTTCATTGCCATCGGGATTCTTGGCGCAACCGTGATGCCCCACAATCTCTATCTGCACTCGGCGCTGGTGCAGACACGCAAAGTTGAACGGACGCCGGAGGCATTGCGCGAAGCCGTGCGCTTCTCGCAGATTGATTCAGCGGTGGCGTTGACGATCGCCCTGTTCGTCAATGCGGCCATCCTGATCGTTTCCGCTGCAACTTTTTACCGCGCGGGCTACACCCATGTTGCGGAGATTCAGGACGCACACAAACTGCTGTCACCCTTGCTCGGCGTGACCGGCGCCAGCACAGTGTTCGCTGTGGCCCTGCTTGCGGCCGGACAAAACTCAACATTGACCGGGACCCTGGCCGGGCAGGTAGTGATGGAAGGCTTTCTGAATATTCGCCTCAAGCCGTGGCTGCGGCGCGTGATTACTCGCGGCGTGGCAATCGTTCCTGCCATCATCGTGACCGCGGCGTACGGAACGTCAGGGACCGCGAAACTTCTTCTCCTCAGCCAGGTCGTGCTTAGCATGCAGCTCAGCTTCGCGGTGTTTCCTCTCGTCATAATGACCAGCGATAAGAGCAAAATGGGCGAGTTTGCAAACGGAACCTGGTTAAAAACTCTTTCCTGGGGTGTTGGCGTCTTGATCGCTGTTCTGAATGGCTGGTTGCTGCTTCAGGCGTTTTCCGGCAAGTTCTAAGATACTTCCTGAGAACGCCTGTGAAGACCCAGGACAGATCCTCAAACTGAAGAAGCTGACGTAAAGCCTGATTGCCCTGGGTCGCCGCATCTTGCTAAATCTTGCAGAATGGTCGCGCCTCCCACTCAAATCCGCGTGCTCACTAGCCCGTTCCCCAGACGCAGGTGCGGTAGAAGATTCAAGGACTTAAACGGCTTGCTGCTGGTGGTGGAGCCAACTGTGTAGATTCTTTGGTAGGAACCGCAGGCATAGCCAGTAGAATCTCTTTGGATTGGTGTGCTGGTAAGGGCAGTGTGAATGAAAAAGAGCGTATTACGCTGACTGCTAAAGGGCTAGACAATGAATAGGCTAGACAATGAATAGACGATTGGCTATCGGAGCTGTATTGATGCTGGCCGGTAGTATGCGGGCCAGTTGTTTTTCTACAGAAGTTCCTAAACAAGGAGTCATCGTTAAGGATGTCATTAAGGGATCTGAAGCCCAGATGGCTGGGCTCCAGGACGGCGACATTCTCCAGAGATGGACACGTGGAGAAGCTCAGGGCGAGGTTCAATCCCCCTTCGACTTGTACGCTCTAGAGATTGAGCAAGCGCCACGTGCCACGGTAACGCTTGAGGGGCTGCGAGGCACGGCGAAACAAGCTTGGGAGTTAGGGCCCAACAAATGGGGTCTTGAAGCCGAGCCGGAAATGCCGGAGGCACTTCTGTCTGCGTATCGCCAAGGCCAGGAGTTGTCCAGAGACGGCAAACTGGCTGAGGCCGCGGCGCGTTGGACGATGGCCGCAAATGAAGCCGCGCAATCCAAACCCGTCTGGCTTGGCCCGTGGGTGCTGTTCCAATTCGCTAGAGTCCTGGCGAATGCTCGCCAATGGAAAGAGGCAGACAGTGCCCATCAGCGGTCGATCCAGCAGGCAAGCGGAACAGCACCTGCTGTTGTCGCTCTGTTACTCCGCTCCTGGGCCGCTACCTATGGGCAGCGTGGTGATTGGCGCAACGCGGAGAAATACTATCGGCAGGCATTGGCGGAGAGCCGCAAATCTGGGCCGGAAACCTTGTTGTCGGCTTC
>WNGK01020429.1_pt1 | contig 13377 bp, 9 predicted proteins | sample 5400601 | NCBI WGS metagenome assembly WNGK01 (sample SAMN13153376, study PRJNA577476) | soil metagenome | isolation source: 60 cm soil or saprolite under Garry oak tree replicate 1 | place: USA:California | collected 2016-06-15 | reverse complement strand
CGACTGGCATTCGTAAGTATGGTGAGTTCGTCGAGCGCGCCGCTGACTTGGTAGTTGGCTATGGGGGATCACTCTCAGGTGAGCATGGCGACGGGCAATCTCGGGGCGCATTATTGCCCAAAATGTTCGGACCCGAGTTGATGGTCGCGTTCCGTGAATTCAAAGCGGTCTGGGATCCCGACAACAAACTGAATCCACATAAAGTTGTTGACGCCTACCTCCCCACCGAGAACCTGCGTTTGGGAGCCGACTACAAGCCCCTAGAGCCACAAACGCATTTCAAATTTCCTGATGACGATGGGTCCTTCGCGCAAGCTACGCTGCGATGTATCGGATTGGGAGCGTGCCGCAAGAGTGATGGGGGTTCGATGTGTCCAAGCTACATGGTCACTTTGGAGGAAGAGCACAGCACCCGCGGGCGGGCGCACATGCTCTTTGAACTGCTTCAGGGCGAAGTGCTGGCCAAAGATTGGCAAGACGAACACGTCAAGAAATCGCTCGACCTATGTCTGGCGTGCAAGGCGTGCAAGTCGGAATGTCCAGCCAACGTCGATGTCGCGACGTTCAAGGCCGAGTTTCTGTCACATTATTACGAAAGCAAAAGGCGTCCGGTTCAGGCTTATGCTTTTGGCATGATCGATCGCTGGGCGCGGCTTGCATCTTTCGCGCCACGGTTAGTGAATTTTCTTAACCATGCCCCGGGGATCAGCTCGCTTCTGGAAAAAGTGTTGAAACTGCCGAAGCAGCGACGAATACCTAATTTTGATGAATTGAGTTTTCAGAAGTGGGCGAAAACCGCACTTCCTGGGCTGGAAGGTGGGACCGGAATTGACCCCGATTGGTCTACCTCGGCGCAGAAGGAAGTCATTCTATGGCCCGATACATTTAACAATTATTTTCATCCGGAAACGGCCCGGGCAGCGGTGGATGTACTCCGTCACGCGGGGTTCAAGGTGCTTGTCCCGCGTCAACACTTGTGCTGCGGACGTCCGCTGTATGACTTCGGCATGCTGGATCGAGCCAAGCGATACCTGAGGAAGGTAATGCAAGTATTGGGCAAGCAGATTGACAGTGGAATTCCAATAGTCGTTCTCGAGCCAAGTTGCGCCTCAGTCTTTCGGGATGAATTGCGCAATCTGTTTCCAGCAGATCCTCGCGCCACTCGGCTGCGGGCCCAGACTTTCCTTCTCAGCGAATTTCTCGAAAACCACGCCCCTGGCTTCCGTCCTCCACAGTTGTCAAAGAAAGTGCTGCTTCATGGTCATTGCCATCACAAAGCATTAATGAAGATGAAGGATGAAGAGTCGCTGCTGCGGAAAGCGGGAGCTGATCTGCAATCGCTGGATTCTGGCTGCTGTGGCATGGCGGGTTCTTTTGGATTTGAAAAGGACAATTACAATGTGTCATTAGCGGTAGGAGAGCGGGTCTTGCTGCCCGCCGTTCGACAGGCCGCGCCAGAAACTTTGATTGTTTCCGATGGCTTTAGCTGTCGAGAACAAATATTGCAAACCACGGGGCGGAAAGCACTTCATTTGGCGGAAGTGTTGCAACTGGCACTGGATGCTCACGCACTCAGGTCGGAGCGGCCTTGAAGGCGAGCCGGGCTCTCGGCCACAAAATATGCGCGACATATGGCTCAACCCGACTCGGACCTCGAACTGGGACAGCGATCCTTCTTCTGGAAATCCGCTGCGAGGCGAGCAACTCGATCTGCTTCTCAGCCTGATCGCCGACCATTACACTCCTGGCTCGACAATTCTCGACGTCGGGTCCGGCTCTGGCCTGATTGAAGAACAACTCTTTCAGCGTTTGCCGGAAGCCTCGGTTGTCGGCATTGATTATTCGCCCGCAATGATCGCCATGGCTATGAAGCGACTGGCAGGAAGAGAGAAACAGTTTGTCACCGTGCAACATGATCTTTGCAATGTCCAAGGTGCGAAACTTCCTGAAAGCGACTACCGCGTTGCGTTTTCCGTCCAGACGATTCATAACCTGCCAACGGAAAGCCAGCGGAAAGTGATGTCGTGGGTGTACAAAGTCCTCACTAAGCCAGGCTTCTTTTTCTTTCTCGACAGAATCGCCGTGCCGGGGGCCGACTCATTCTCCTGCTATCAGTCGGTGTGGAAGAGGCAGGAAAGGCTTTATTCGAGCTCGATTGATGAGGGTCGATCGCTTCCAGAACATCAGCAATATCTCGACGAGCAGGGCGACTCACCTCTTACCTTGCAAGAGAACCTAAAGATTATTGCCGATGCGGGGTTCCAGGCGAGCGCGCTGGATGTTCGTGGAAATCGAGCGTTGATTGCATGTGTCAAAACAATGGCATCGGGATAATTTCAAAACTTCATGATTCAGCGCGCCATGCGTATGGAGCCATTCTTAACGTGATTTTATGTTGCATTCAGCGTACGTTAATGTGCTCCGAATATCGTCGTGAGGCTCTCTCCTGGAATTGTTTATTTGTGTGTCCATTAGCAGATTATTCAGACATCATTGAGTCATGAAAAGACGTGACTTCGTTTCGGGATCCGCTCTCGCAACGGTTGCTGGTCTGCTCTCGAATGCGAAGGGATATTCTTCCGAGGCGCCATCGCCCTGCCCGGCGCCATTTCCAGACGTGGAGGGAGTGACCAAGTACGTTGCCCAGTTTGTGGCCGACACAACCTTCGCACAGATTCCGGACGATGTTCTCGAACTAGGCAAAAAGTCGATCTTGGATGGCTTAGGTCTGGCGCTTGCCGGTTCCGTGGCTGAAAGCGGACCGCTTGTTCTGAAATATTTGCAATCGCTTGGTTTCGAGAAAAGCGGCCCACGCGTTTTAGGAACCGGCACCAAATCCCCTCCTCGCTTCGCCGCATTCGCCAACGGTGTTTCAATTCATGCCGCTGATTTCGATGACACACAGTTGGCCGTTGCGGCCGATCGCGTCTATGGCTTGCTTGTTCATCCCACTGCACCCGTTCTGCCCGTGGTTCTGGCATTTGCGGAATGGAAGGGAGCATCCGGACGTGACCTCATGCTTGCCTATCATCTCGGCGTCGAAGTGGAGTGCAAAGTCGCAGAGGCGATTTCGCCGCGTCATTATGAAGACGGCTTTCATTCGACCGGCACTTGTGGCCCGCTGGGCGCGGCCGTGGCGGGCGGAAAGCTCGTCGGCTTTGACGCGAAGCAAATCAGGCGAGCGCTGAGCATCGCCGCTAGCCAGGCAGCCGGACTGCGCGAGAATTTTGGCACAATGACAAAGCCGTTTCATGCCGGGCATGCGGCGGAGAGCGGAATTGTGGCGGTTGATCTTACCAATCTTGGCTGGACCGCAGCCGATCAGATTCTTGAGGCGCCGCGCGGTTTTTTCCATGCGTACGGGGGAAGCTATGATCCTTCAGCAATTGTTAATCACCTGGGGAAGCCTTGGACCTTCAGCTCTCCGGGTATCTCGATCAAACCATTTCCGTCGGGTTCTCTAACCCATCCAGGCATGACGGAATTGATGCGTCTGATTCGCAAGGAACACATCAAGGCGGCCGACGTGGAACGTGTCGACGTGGGCACGAACCGCAACATGCCCAACGCGCTCATTCACCATCGACCCACTACGGGTCTGCAGGCGAAATTCAGTATGGAGTTTTGTCTAGGTGTGCTCTTGCTGTATGGCAAGGCAACACTCGTTGAATTTCAAGACGAAGTCGTTAACCGGCCAGAAGTCCAAGCTATGCTGCGACGGGTCAACTTCTATGTCGATCCAGATGCTGAGAAGGCGGGATTCGACAAGATGACTACCATTCTTCGAGTCCATTTGAAGGATGGACGAACGATTTCCGGTCGCGCAGATTTCGGGAAAGGCAGCCCAGCCGATCCCATGAGTTACGAAGAGGTCGCGGAAAAGTTTCTCGGCAACGCCGCATTTGCCAAGTGGCCTAAGGAAAAGGCGGAAACGATAGTCAATCTAGTTCGAACCTTGGAACGCGTCGATGACGCACGGAAGCTGGTGGCGCTTTGCGGAAAGTAAGCAAGAATGCGGTGAAAAAGAACGCCAAAAAGAAGTACAAGATCGCGGTCATCCCGGGCGATGGAATCGGGCGCGAAGTCGTCCCCGAAGGCATCCGGGTGCTCGAAGCAGCAGGCCGTCGCTATGGCATTGACTTCTCCTGGCTCCACTTCGATTGGAGCTGCGAGACCTACCTCAAAACCGGTCGCATGATGCCGGCGAACGGTCTGGAACAATTGCGAAACTTTGACAGTATCTTCCTGGGCGCAGTCGGCCATCCCAAGGTGCAGGACCATGTTTCGCTCTGGGGCTTACTGATCCCTATCCGGCGCAGATTTCAGCAATACGTGAATCTCCGCCCGGTGAGGCTTCTCCACGGGATTGAATCGCCGCTAAAAAACTGGGGTCCGGGACAAATTGATTTCTGTGTGGTCCGGGAGAACAATGAAGGCGAATATTCCAATATTGGCGGAAGGCTCTTCGAGAACACGGATGCCGAACTGGCTGTTCAAGAATCAGTATTCACAAGACGAGGATGTGACCGGATTATGCGTCACGCTTTCCAGTTGGCACGCAAGCGCAAGAGTCACGTTACGTCGGCAACCAAATCCAACGGCATCATCCAAGACGTTCGGACGGATCAGTATCACATCGACATCTTGACTGCGCACTTCGTGCGCCATCCAGATTGGTTCGACGTCGTCGTGGGATCCAATCTGTTCGGTGACATCCTCTCGGACCTGGGTCCCGCCGTCGTAGGTTCAATTGGCATTGCCCCGTCCGCAAATCTCAACCCTGAGCGTGAGTACCCTTCCATGTTCGAGCCAGTGCACGGCTCGGCTCCCGATATTGCGGGAAAGGGAATTGCCAATCCCATCGGCCAAATCTGGTCAGGAGCGATGATGCTCGAGCATCTCGGACAACATGAGGCCGCGATGTCTGTAGAGAAGGCTATCGCTTCCGTACTCGAGCATTCCGGCCCTCGTACAGCTGACATCGGCGGGAAAGCCCGTACCACGGATGTTGGGTCAGCAATTGCCAGGATCACAGACTAAGCCCAATAGTCAGCAGCATCCCGTTGCACACGTCTTGCTTCTCAGTATCGATGGTATGCACGCGCTAGATCTCGCGCGGCTGACCAGAGAGCGATCTGATTCGGCTCTCGCGCGGCTAAGTGCGCACGGAATCACCTACACTAATGCTCACACGTCTTTTCCCTCGAACTCATGGCCAGGGTTGCTTTCTATGGTCACCGGGGGATCTCCCAACTCCACAGGCGTGATATTCGAGAATAACTACGACCGCAGCTTGTCCCCTCCCGCTTCGGATTGCTCCAAGGTCGGAACTGTTGTGATCTTCGATTCCTCGATTGATAAGAATCCGAATGCTGTCGATGGAGGTGGAGGGATTGATCCGGAAAAGTTGCCTCGTGACCCAAAAAACGGATGCAAGCCCGTGTTCCCGCATAGCTTCATCCGGGTAAACAACATTTTTGAAGTTATCAAACAGGCTGGTGGCCGGACCGCCTGGAGCGATAAACACCCCGCATATGAGTTTTTGAATGGACCTTCAGGTACCGGCATCGATGACCTTTACACCCCTGAAGTTCATGCCAACCGAGTCGGCAAGAATATTCAGAAGATCGAAGCTTACGACGACTTAAAAGTAGATGCCGTACTCAACCAGATACATGGCCAGGACCACACCGGAACGAAACACGTAGGGGTACCGGTGATTTTTGGCATGAATTTTCAGGCAATCAGCGTAGCGCAAAAACTGGAAGGCAACGGCTACCTGGATGCGAACGGAACTCCCAGTCCCGGATTGCTGGATGCATTTACCCACACCGATCAGTCGATTTCCAAGGTGCTCGGCGCTCTTCAGCAACATGGATTGATGACATCCACTTTAATCATAGTGACCGCCAAGCACGGGGATGTTCCGATAGATCCAACGCGGTTGAAGCATGCCGACTTGGAACTGATTCCAAAGACTGTGTCCGTAATCGACAAAAATTTGCTGGCAGGTCTAAACCAGGATGGAAGCATCGCGATGGTCTGGCTGGCCGATCAAAAGCGAACCGCCGAAGTGACCGCTGCCCTACGAAAAATTCAGGTTGAGGCAGGTATCCAGGAAATTTATTCCGGCGATTCTTTGAAGTTAAGATTCAATGATCCGGACTCGGACCCTCGGGTTCCGGACATTATTATCCAACCAAATGCAGGCCAGATATACGTTAATCCCGGCAGCGGTTTCATCGCCGAGCATGGCGGCATGACCGACGCGGATCGGCACGTGCCTCTTCTCATCTCGCACCCATGGTTGGGACGTCAGGAAATCAAGTCTCCGGCAGAAACTGCTCAAATTGCTCCTACGATCCTCAAAGCACTGGGGTTGGATCCCAATTATTTGCAAGCCGTGAGACAGGAGAGAACCTCGTCTCTACCTGGATTCGATGAGGCAATGCATAAGTCCGAGCGTTAAGACGCGCGAGTTTTGCGTGTCCTGCAGTCGTCTCCTCCGCCTACCTCTTTAGACTCGAACCAACCTCACGGAATTACTTTGTACACCCGCACTTCCGCCATCTGCTTCTCGTGATGCGGAACCGCCAAGTAATAGAGTTTCAGCTCTGGGACCAGGATCGCGGTTTTCGCCCGGAACGAAGTCGGTATGTGGCCAATCTGCTCGTAATGATCAGGGTCGCGCTGCTGGAACACATCAATGAACTGGCTTGCGGCGAAATAAATACGCCTACTCGCGCTGTCGAAGGCCATGTCGTCGACCATCTTCTTGCCCTGCTCTGCAATCGACCAGGTCGCCAGCAACTTATGATCTGCCCGATTAAACACCTTGATCTCATTGTTTACCTCGAACATTCACGAACATCCGCGGCCCTGACTTCTCTCTAGCGCCATAGCCTCCACGTCAGGACAATCCACATTGATTTCCCAAACCACTTTTCCGCTCATGGTATCAATCACGCTAATGTAGGAGTTCGGAAGGTGGGCGTCATCGCCGCCGTTCACCACGTACATGTACTTGGTCGCGGGATCGTAGGTGCTTGCGTCCGCACCTTCGCGGAGCGTGACGCTGCCCGCCGGCTCAAAAGACTTAGTATCGTAGATTCTGACCTCTCCCAAATCCCCATCGACTACGAACAACTTGTTCAGATCGGCGCGATAGACCATCGAATGTGGCGCCTTCAGATCGGTAATCGTGTGAATGAGCTTATTCGTCTTCAAATCAAAGACCAGTACCTTCGAATTCTCCTCTGCGGTGGCAAACAACCGGTTTCCCGCAAGATCCACGCGAAAATGGTCGAAGTCGCCGTCATGGAGATTCAGCAATGGGATGGCCTGCGCAAGTTTCAACGGCGTCTTTTGCTGAGCCCAAGCATTGACTACAACTGTGAGAAATATTGCAAAGAGAACCATTGCTTTCGTTTTCTTCACCATCGCCTCCAAAATTTTAGAAATAATTGCCGCAAAAAGTCCCGATTGCCTACCTGACAAAGCACACGCGCTACTTAGACTAGTCCGACAAACATGAAGGCAGCCTTAATAAGACATTCTGCTCAACCCAAATAAAGGAATGGTTCCGTTGCGGCTGGCTAACTGCATCATGCGGTTTGCGGCAGGGGACGGCGTTTCGTCACTCCAACTGCGAGCATGAATGCGCCCGAGGCAAACAGGCTTATTACCAGATACCACAATCCTGGGGCGAACGAATGCGTACGATTTGCCAGATAGCCAATCACGAAAGGTCCGGCAAACCCGCCCAGGTTCCCCACCGAATTGATCAAACCAATCGACGCGGCCGCAGCCGACTCGCTCAAAAACAGCGTGGGCACTGCCCAAAAGCAGGGTTGGAAACCGTAAAAACAAGCCCCGACCAAAACGAATAGCGCGATTGAAATTGCCGGTCTGGAGGAATAAATCACCGCGAGCGAAAGGGCCACACCGCAGAGAATGACCGGGAGGGCGGCATGCCACCTGCGCTCGCCGGCTCGATCCGAATGCCATCCGTTCAATTGCTGGGTTACGAACCCTGCAACATACGGCATGGCAGCCAGCAGGGTTACATTCATATCGCTTAGCCCGGAAAGGCGCTTCACGATGGTGGGCAGCCAAAACGCGATTCCGTAACTTCCGGTCATCGCACAGAAATAGCACAGTGTAAGCAGAAGTACGTCACGATTCCGCAGCGCTTCCCACACGCTGAAAGAATGAACCCGTTTCTTAGCCTCTTTCTCTCGCCGCAGTTGCTCGGTAATCCATGATCGTTCATCCTCCGGCAGCCATCGAGCTTGTTCCGGCCAATCCGTAAGGTAGAAAATCGTAATCACTCCGAGTAGGACTGCCGGAATTCCCTCGATGATGAACAGCCATCGCCAGCCTCTCATGCCCAGCCACGAAAGCCCGAGCAACAGGCCCGCAAGCGGCGAACCGATTACGTAAGAAAGCGGATTGGCAGCATAGAAAACGGCGACCGCTTTGGCCCGGTCCTGGTAACGGAACCAGTGGGTCAGGTAGACGATCACTCCCGGCAAGAACCCTGCTTCGGCGGCGCCCACCAGAAAACGTACCCAATAGAATTGTCGAGGCGTGTGAATGAAGGCCATCAACACTGTCACGATTCCCCAGGAAATCATGATGCGAGCGATCCAGCGCCGCGCACTCCATCGCTCCACGATCAATGCACCCGGAATTTCCAGCAGGAAGTACCCAAGAAAGAAAATGCCGGCGCCGAAGCCAATCACGCTCGGACTGAAACCCAGGTCGGCCGGCATCTGCAGAGCCGCTGCTCCAATGTTCATGCGATCCAAAAAAGCGATCACGTACAGCACAAACAGAAACGGGAGCAGGCGCCGCGCAATACGGCGTCTTGCGCGTGCTCCGACCTCTTGTTCCGAGGCAGAAAACGCTACGGTCTGTGTTGGTTTTTCAACAGACTCAGACATGCTTCTCAGCTTTAGTGCAGAACCAAGGTATTCATGCGCTTCGGAACTTCTCCGACCGGAATCAACCCCACCACCTTCAGCGTACTTATATCGATCGCAGTGACCGACTTCGTACCAGAGTTCGAAACATAGACCAGCTTGCTGTCTGGAGTGAAAGTGATCCACTCGGGCACGGCACCTGAAGGTGCACGTCCCAGCGGATGAACTTCGGTCAGTTCGACCGATCCGATCAGTTTGAGTTCCGGCAGTGAGTATGCAAAAACAGCATTTGCGAAAGTGCTGTTCACCCACAAGGATTTTCCATCCGGCGAAACTCCGATCCCATGGGACGGAGTACCTTCTCGTCCCTCCGCGACTCCAAACCCAGGGGTTTTATCCGGGAACTTGATCCTTTCCACTTCCGCGCGCTTGGCGAAGTCGACCACCGCAAATCCGTTGACCCGGGAGAGTTGAACAAAAATGCGGCGCGTCGAACCGTCAGAGTTGGTCTCGAAAGCCATGGGCCGCACTGGCTGTTCGAACTTTACCTCCCATATTGCGTGATCGCTTTGAAGATCAATCACTGTGGCGGCTTTGCTTTCCAAAGATCCGCTCACCGCGTACTTGCCATCGGGAGTGACGTACACATTATGGACGCCACCGTCCACGGCGATGCTCTTCACACGCTTAAGCGAAGTTGTGTCGATCACATCAACAACGCCTGGCTCCGAGCGGATCCCCACCAGCACCCGGCGTCCATTTTTCGTGATCGTTAGGTTGTTGGGACGTCCGCTCAGCGGCACTGTCTGAAGAATGTTCCCGCTGACTCGATCCACGACATCGAGCACGTTCCCCGATTCATTGCTGATGTAGACTCGCGAACCATCGGGAGAAAACCCGATGCCATGCGGTAACTCGATCCCATGGATCACTTGTACGACTTTATTGGTTGCAGAATCGATGACATCAACTGTGTCGCCGGCGCTGTTGGTGACATAAATCAGCGCAGATTTGGACGATGCTGGAGGATCGACCGCTCCAGCACGCACCCATTCAGCCATCACAAGCCAGGCGGGATCGTTCTGAGAGTCAAATTGCCTGCCGCCGGAATGAAACGGATCTCCACCCGCTTCCGGCGCCAGTGGATGCATCAACAGTCTGCTTGCAATTGGGTCCCCGGGAACGACCTCCTGCAGAGCGCTCTGGAAGTTTCGCCGTGACTGCTCTTCCGTCCAGATGGTGGTTCCTGGGGGCATGGGTTCGAGATAAAAAGGTCTTCCCGGCTGACTGTGGCAGCTGTAGCATCGCGCGTGGCTGGGCCTCGTCTTCAAAAAAATCGGCTCGACCTTACTCTTGAAAACATCGAAATCCAGGGTATCTTTCTTTAACGCGGGGGAAATTTGCTGCTGGCTCGGAAATCCTTTGCTGATCCAGTCGGCAATCATCCGCCACTCCGGGTCGTCCTGCGATTTCCAGAATTTTCCGCCTGTGTGGGTCGGATCACCACCTGCTTCCGGTGACAACGGATGAAGGAGCAGTCGGCTTTTCAGCGGCTCTGCAGGAGTCACTAACTGGGATACAACCTTGAAGTTCTGGCGCGATTGTTGCTCGGTCCAAGCCGAAATTCCTTCTGGTAGCCGCTGCAGATGCAATCGCGTGACCATGACCGAATGACAATCGTAACAACGCACGCCACCTTCCCGAGGCTTGAGGAAAATAGGCTCAATGCGAGTGCGATACGTCTCAAAATCAAGCGATGACTGCGTTTGCGCAGTGCTATTTGCTTGATTGGCACGTGCTGCAGGCGCAGCTTTGGCCAGTTCTCTCGCCGCCAAGAGTAAGCCACTTATAGCGGCGATCAGAAACATTACAACCTTCGCTGTTTTCAGGTGGCCCATTCAACCCTGTTGTTTCAACGCGCCGTTTCGAATAGAGTACTGCTTCGCGTGATCAGGTCCCCGAAGCAGGGGACGAAGTTCGCGAATGTCCTTCACGGCATCGAGTGCTAGCACGCGATCGATCAGCTTCGAGCATGTGGCAGCGCCGAGGACGCCTGTCATCAACTCACGCGCCTTCGCGACCACCTCGCCTGGTGTCATCGGATTATCAGGAGTGCCGCGCACATGCTCGACACGCTCGCTGAGTTTCGTACCGTCAGTTAGCGTAACTTCAACGATCGCAACTCTTACCGGTATCAGCTTTTCTAGTTCCTCGTCAGGAACCAATTGCACTTTAGCACGCTGGTGAAGCACCGCTGGATCCTGCATGCGCGCCTGATCGTGCGCTGCGCGGAATGAGACCGTCCCGTCGAGCAGCATCACCGCAACCAGGTGTTGCAGACAAATATCCGGCATATCGCGGTTGTTCACAGTGTAGGCTGCGCTGGTGGCGGTACGTACGACCACCTTCTCTACCTGGTCCGCCTGAAACGGTTTCCGCTTTTGCAGATTTTCCAGTGCGTCCAGCGGCGCCTGAATGGGACCTCCGGTTGTCCACTTCTTCAAGGTCGTGAGCATCACCCCGTAGACCACGCCGAGCTGGTCGATCATCCCCGCCGGATCCGCTTTCGGATTGTAGGTCTCCACGAAATTGTTGGGGCCGGACAGAATATCGTTTACGCCACTCCAGCCCTGGTGAACAACCAGGGCAGCGTTGACCCCATTGCGTGCCCCCATCGCGCCAAACAGGAAAGCCTTTTCGACGTGCTCGGTGTCGCGACGCCAAGCCCCGATCCCGGCGCCGGCCTGCTGTGCTGCATAATCGAGCAGCCAGCGCATCTGTTGGGCGCTGAGACTAGCGACGCAGCCGGCGGCGGCGCTCCCTCCCACGGTTCCGACCAGGTTGTGCGTTTCTTTCATGCCGGGGCCAACCGTCTTCATGGCCCGCAAAGCGATGTCGTAGCCCAGCGCCACAGCGCGCAAGAAATGTGTGCCGCTAATTCCGAACTGCTCCCCCGAAGCCAGCGCCGCGGGCACGACGGCGCAGCCCGGATGCGCCCCGCCCGTAGTGAAATCGTCGTCGGTTTCATCGGAATGAGCAAGCTCTCCGTTTGCGAATGCCGCCTCAATAGGTCCGCAGAGAATCGGCGAGGCCACTACCATGGCTATCTTCTGGCCTCCGTAACTGCGAGCGAACTGGATGGCCAAGCGTCCGGGGAGCAACTCGGATCCAGAGACCATGGCCGCGAAGGTGTCCAGAATGTGATGCTTTGTCTCCTGCACCACTTTTTCCGGCAGGGCACGGTTGCGAGCCTCAGCCATATATGCGCTGAGCTTTGCCATCACAGAATTGACATCTTGGTCAGCGGTCGCCGCCATGCGTGGAAACGCTGCAGCGGCGGTTATCCAGGCCGCGTGCTGCAACCAACTACGCCTGCTTAGGATGGGACGGACTTTATGCTCCATGGATCTCCCCTTTTTCGACCCGCAGCCTCGCCCGTCATGGTGTAAGGACCACGCAAACAAACTGTGTGTCTCGATCCATCTGCATCGAACAGATTGGCAAATTGACCGGAGTGTAACTTCGAAAGTACGCCGGCGAAGTACGGCGCCGAAGAATGTTTGGTTGTTCTTATCCCTCTTAACCTTTGTAGCAGGACATGTAGCAACTCAATTATTCGTACGCAAGAGACGAATCCTGGCTGAGACGCGAGCAAATGGAGACAATGTTCCTCGAATATGAATTGTGCATAAACGGAGAATGAAAATCTTTTCATTGATCGCGCTGGTACGGCGTGGGGTGCTCGCTTCTTGGTGCGTCCGAGAGGTGGCAAGTAGGTCAGTTCAGACGACAGCCATCAGAAGCGCAACTCGGGCAGATTACGCGGCTCTCAGACTCTTTGCATTTCCGTTTACAATCTCGGCGACGTAATCCGCACAGCATTGAAGGCTTCGCAGATGCCTCGCTGTTGGTATCTTTCTATTTAACTTTTCCCCGACGGAAATATTGCAAATATGCGATGATTATGCGATGGCACGAAGGGCCTACGAAGTTACGCCTTTTGTGTTGTGATAGAGGAGAGGTGGCCGAGTGGCTGAAGGCGGCGGTTTGCTAAACCGTTATAGGGTCTAACAACTCTATCGAGGGTTCGAATCCCTCCCTCTCCGCCAGATCTTTCGTAATCTAGCAGTTACGCGGTGTGATACCTAGAATGATTCTGTTTCTAGGAGTCACATGAACCGCACCGTCAATCTCACCAAACGAGTTCAAACCTCTAGAGGCTTGCGCTACTGCCCGGTTGTTTTGGCTGCGAACGGACGGTTGCGGGCCGATCTGGTGATCATCAATGGTCAGGAAGAACGGCACCCAGAAGGGGCATATTACCTGGAGTGGTGGGAAGGGGCGAAGCGGGTACGATTGTCGGTCGGCAAGGATGCTGCCGACGCAAATGCTCGTCGATTGCAGAAGGAAGCTGAATTAAATGCTGTTAACCACGGCGTTGCCGTCACCCAGA
>WNGK01005529.1_pt1 | contig 13377 bp, 9 predicted proteins | sample 5400601 | NCBI WGS metagenome assembly WNGK01 (sample SAMN13153376, study PRJNA577476) | soil metagenome | isolation source: 60 cm soil or saprolite under Garry oak tree replicate 1 | place: USA:California | collected 2016-06-15 | reverse complement strand
AACGAATCGCCCCCCAGGTCGAGAAACCGGTCGTTGATGCCGATCCTTCCCAGCTGGAGAACCTCCATCCAGATCGCCGTGAGGGTCGACTCCGTGTGGCCTCGTGGCGCCGCGTACGGTACCGGCAGCACCGGGCGGTCAACGCTGGGGACGGGCAAGGCGCGCCGGTTGACTTTGCCGTTGGGGAGCAGCGGGAAGTCTTCGAGGAACACGAAGCTCGACGGCATCATGAACTCCGGGAGCGTCCGGGCGAGGGCCCGGCGGAGCTCATCGATGGTGGCGATCTTTCCTGGCGCGGTGACGACATAGGCGACAAGTCGCTGCTCGCCGTGGCCGTCGGGCTGGGCATGCACGATCGCGGCCTTGACCGGCGCCAGCTTTGAAAGTGTGGCCTCGATCTCTCCCGTCTCGATCCGGTGGCCCCGGATTTTCACCTGGAAGTCCTTGCGCCCCAAGTGCATCAGACAACCATCGGGACGCATCACGCCGAGGTCGCCGGTGAAATAGAGCCGCGCCTCTCCTCCGTCGGGATCCGGCAAGAAGGCCGCTTCCGTCAGCTGCGGCTGCCGCCAGTAACCGACGGCCAGATACTTGCTCCGCACGACGATCTCCCCTGTCTCGTCAGGGCCCACCTGGCGGCCGTTCTCATCGAACAGGAGCACCTCTTTGTCCGCCACCGGGTAGCCCACGGGGATCTTGCCGTCGCCACCGTGCCACTCGTGGCCGATGAAGTGCCGCCGGATGCTGAAGGTCTCCGTCGGGCCCATGACGTGCATGAGCACGCACGGCGGGGGAAAGTGGCGCTTGAACTTCTGGACGTCGTCGCTGTTGATGGCTTCGCCACCCAGACGTAGCACCCGCACGCTGGGAAACGTCGCGTCGCCCGGCAGCGTGTCGACGAAGGCACGGAACGTCGTGGCCAGGGTGTGGATCATGCTGATCTCATTCCCCCGAACCCATGCCCCCAAGGGCATGAGGCCTTGCCCCGGAAGGTCGTAGGGAAAGACGGCGGCCCCGTTCATGAGGGCGCCGTACAGATTCCGGATGGAATTGGCGAAGCTGAATGAATGCCAGACCGCCAGGCGGTCCTCGGGGCCGATACCCGCGTCGCTGGTGTAGTTGCGCACTTCAACGAGCACATTGCGATGGTTGTGGAGCACGCCTTTGGGATGTCCCGTCGACCCTGACGTGTAGAGGAGGAAGGCAGGCGTCTTGCCCCCCACGGCACTGTCCGGGTTCGCCACCGCGGTGCTCGGACCGATCTCGTCGCAATTGACGACTTCGGGGCCTGCCTGCGCCACCTGGTGAGCGAGGGCGACATGCCTCGTATCCGTCAGGAGCAGAGGGGCCTGGCAATCTTCCAGCATGTACACGGTTCGTGGCTGCGGATACGACGGGTCCAGGGCGACATAGATCTTCCCGGCCTTGAGCACCCCCAGGATCGCCGCGACGATCGCCGTGCCCGGCTGAAAGAGAAGGGCCACGGTGGTCTCACCACTTCCGAGCCGGGCCAGCAGGATGTGCGCAATGCGATTGGCGGCCTGGTTCAGCTCCCCGTAGGTGAGACGGCTATCACCGCTGACCACGGCGATGCGGTCAGGATGCCGAGCGGCGTGCCCTTCAAACAGCGAGGCAAGCGAGGCTCCCTCGTCGTCAAAGGCGGCACGTGCTCCCGCATCCATGGCCGTCATGCGCGATCCTCCTCCGCACCTTCGCCGGATTGCTTCGCGCGAAGATGCCGATCGAGATGGCTGAGGGCTGAGTACAGGATCTCGTTGATCGGCGCTCTCTTCCCGGACTGCTGAAGAATTCTTACCACGGCGCCATTCAGCGCCTCGTGCTCGAGCGCCTTCCCCGCCTCGAGGTCCTGGAGCATGGAGGGCTTGACGTTTCGCAGGGCAATGGACGACGTCAGGACTTCCTGCGCCGTCGAGGGGGGCAGGTCAATGCCCCGGCACCGCGCCGCCTCCCGAACTTCCTCGACGCAGCCCCTGACCAGTGCCTCCAGAGAGGCCGCATCCAGGATGTCGCCGACCGTCATGTGGAGCAAAGACGACAGCGCGCAAAACGGGGCGTTCCACGCCAGCTTTTTCCAGAGCACCTCCTGGATGTCCGAGCTGACGTCGCACGAGATTCTTGCCTGAGCCAGGATCGAGTGAACGGCGCGGACATGGTCTTGGGCACCCGCGTGCAGGGACCCAAGGACGATCCGGCCCCCGCCACTGTGCTCTATCACTCCAGGCGCAGAGATCCGAGCGGCGATATACGCCACGCCGGCCAGACTTCGGTCACCACCCCAGAGCCGCGCGACCTTGTCCGCATTGTCCACACCATTTTGAAGGGACAAGACCGCGGTTTCTCGGCCCATGAAGGGCGCCAGAGACCTCGCCGCCTCTTCGGTGTCGTGAGACTTGACGGCAAGGAGGACCAGGTCAACAGGGGCAACCTGATCCGAGCTGGAGATGAACGGCGCATGTATTTCCAGGTCTTCCTGAATGCTTCTTATCCTCAGGCCATGCTTCTGCATCGCCTTCAGGTGTTCCCCGCGGGCGATGAAGGTCACATCCATGCCGGAGGCTGCCATTCGGGCCCCGAAATATCCTCCGACGGCGCCTGCCCCCATCACCGCGACTCGCATGTTCCCTTTCCGCTGTCGTTCTCAGTCATGGCCTGTCTCGCCCGAGGGTCCTCTCTCGGGGCTTGGAGCGCGCGCTCCTCCCGGCGGCCACTGCCAGCAGGCGAGGCGCGCTGGCCCGTCGGTAGCCAGGGCGCCGGCATAGCCCTCGCCCGGCGCCAGCGCAAAGAGCTGCCAGCGCGCCGCCGCCGCCGGCTCGTCCCGGGTTGCCAGTAGGGCCGCCGGACGACCGGGCGCCAGCGCGACCTCGAAGCGGTCGAGGCCCAGCGCGATGCCCGAGCCGCGGGCCTTGATGTAGGCCTCCTTGCGGGTCCAGCAGGCGAAGAACGCCTCCACCCGCTCGTCCGGGGGCAGCGCCTCCAGCGCCGCCACCTCGCCCGGCGCGAAGAAGCGCCGCCCCACCTCGTCCGTGGCGAATTCGGGGCGGACGGCCTCCACGTCCACGCCGACCGCGCGCGCACGGGTCACGGCGCAGACCGCGAGATCGCCCGAGTGGGAGACGTTGAAGTCGAGCCCGGCGCGGGCGGCCGCCCCGTCCAGGGCCGGCTTGCCGTGGGGCCCGACGCGGAAGTTCAGGGACGCGGCGGGGACGCCGACGTAGCCGGCGAGCACGGCGCGCACGGCGCCCCGCGCGGCAGTCCAGCGCCGCCGGTCGCGCTCGAAGTGAAGGCGCGCGGCGCGCTCGCGCTCGTCGGGCGAGAGCGCCGCCGCTCGCTCGGCCTGTTCCGCGTCCGGCACGGCGAGGGCGATGCGCCAGACGTGCACGCACGCCGCGTCGAGGCGAGGTGGCCCCAACGGCGCCGGCGACCACAGGGAAGATGCAGAAGACGGAAGCGCCACGGGCTTCACGAGGCGGGTGCCGCGCGCGGCCGAGCGGCGAGGCAGGCGCGCAGCCGCTTCGCGACCTGCGGGCCGTGCTCCGTGATCGACGTCAGGTGCGCGCCCGGGACCGTGTAGACGTCGACGCGATCGGCGACCAGCGGCCACCACAGATCACGCCGGGGGCTGGGCCGCTGCTCGGGGACGAGCACCGCGACCGATCCCGCGTAGCGGCCGGGCACGTGGCAGCGCGTGACCCGGCGAAACGCGACGACCCGTTCGCTGTCCTGCCAGGTGGGGACGCTCGCGGCGAGATCGAGATCTTCGCCCCCGTGCCCGCGGGCGCCCGCGTCGCCCGGCGTGGGGCCCACAGGCCGGCTGGCTCCCGAGTCGGGCACGGCGTGGCGACGCCAGCCAGCTATCCTCCAGGCCAGCGCCGTCGCACGGTCCCGCAGGCCAAGAAAGAGCGCGGCCTCGGCACTCCGGTCGAGCCGGGCCAGCCAGGCGAGCGCGCGGGCGAGACGGCTCACGAGGCGAAACCGGGCATTGCGCGCGGAGCCATCGATGATCACCAGCGCGTCCACCTCGTCCCCTTCGGCGACGAGGCGCCGGGCGACCTCGAACGCGAACATCCCCCCGTTGCAATGCCCGCCGAGGCGATACGGACCGCGGGGACGGACGGCGCGGATCGCAGCGACGAGGTCGGTCACCATGGCCGCCATGGTGTCCGGGACCGTCCGGCTTGTGAGCGGATGCGGGTGCACGGCGTAGAACGGCTGCTCGGGCGAGAGGCCGCGGGCCAGGATCCGGGAGTAGAACCCGCCGCCGCGGTAGTCGCCGTGGAAGAAGAAGAACGCGGGCTCGGCGCCGCTCGCGCGCACGGGGACGACGAGGTCCGGGCCGATGGTCTCCTGGCGCTGCACCGCGGCCGCCAGCCCGGCCACGGTCGGCGTCGAGAAGAGCGCAGTGAGCGGCAGTCGGCTGCCCACTTCCGCCTCGAGTCGATGCATGAGCTGCACGGCGAGCAGGGAGTGGCCACCGAGCTCGAAGAAATCGTCGAAGACACTAATCTGAGGCACCGTGAGCAGCGCGCGCCAGATGACGGCAATCTGCCACTCGAGTGGGTGGCGCGGCTCGACGTATGCGGCAGCCTGCCCCGCCTCGTCGGGCGGGGGCAAGGCCCGGCGGTCGAGCTTGCCGTGCGGCCCGAGGGGCAGCGCGGGCAGGGCCACGAACGCGGTGGGCACCATGTACTCGGGCAGCGCGCGCCGGAGGACTGTGCGGAGATCTGCGGCCGACGGCGCGGCGCCCTCAGCGGGAACGACGTATGCGACGAGCCGCGCATCGGGAGCTCCAGGCGGCCACGCGACCACCGCAGCCTGGCTGACACCAGGGCATTCGCGCAGCCGCGCCTCCACCTCGCCGGGCTCCACGCGGTTGCCGCGGATCTTCACCTGATCGTCCACCCGACCGAAGAGCTCCAGCACCCCGTCCGGGCGCCAGCGCCCGCGATCACCCGTGCGGTACATCCGCGCACCCGGCTCCGCGTCGAACGGATCGGGGAGAAAGCGCTCGGCGGTGAGGTCAGGGCGGCCGAGATATCCGCCCGTCACGCCGGCCCCGCCGATGTAGAGCTCCCCGGGCACTCCGATCGGGGCCGGCTGCCCGGCGAGGTCGAGCACGTAGACGCGGGCATTCGCCATGGGCCGCCCGATCAGGGCGGCTTCCCGCCCCTCGTCGGCGGCCCCTACCCGATGGAACGTGGTGGTCATCGTGCACTCGGTGGGGCCGTACTGGTTCACCACTTCGCCCGTCGGGCACAGGGCCGAGCGCGCATCGTGGACGTCGGCCAGCAGGAGCGGCTCGCCCGAGCTCAGCACCAGCCGGAGCGCGGCGGGCGGACCGCCGGTGTCGCGGGCTGCCGCGCACAGCGTGCGGAGCACGGAGGGCACCACCGAGAGCAGCGCGGTCACCCGATGCTCGTGCAGCCCGCGCACCACGGCGCGCCCGTCGCGAACGTCGGCGTCGTCGAGGAGCACCAGGCGCGCCCCCGCCGCCAGCCCACCGAAGATCTCGCGCACCGAGGCGTCGAAGCCGACGCTGGCGATCGGCAGGACGACGTCGGTGGGCCCCAGCGCAAACTCCCGGATCAGATAGGCGAGATAGTTGACGACACCTCGGTGCGTCGTGAGGATGCCGTTCGGCCGGCCGGTCGAGCCCGATGTATAGGTGGCGTAGGCCACGTCGTCCGGTCCAGCGCCGCCCTCGGGGCCCTTCACCGCGTCACCGGCCCAGGCGGACGTGTCGTCGAGCGCGACGCTCTCGATGCCCTCGAGGGGCAGCCGCGCCCGCATACGTTCGTGAACGAGCACGAGACGGGGTCGCGCATCCGCGAGCATGAAGCCCAGCCGATCCTCGGGATAGTCCGGGTCCAGCGGCAGGTAGGCCGCGCCGGTCTTCAGCACAGCGAGCAACGCCGTCACCAGCGCGGGCGATCGCTCTGCGCACACCCCGACGAACGCGCCTGGACCCACACCTCGGCGACGCAGGAGGCCGGCCAGCCGGGTCGCCGACGCGTCGAGCTGCGCGTAGGTCATGCGGGTGGCTCCGGCCACGATGGCCACCGCGTCCGGCGTGCGCGCCACCTGCGCCTCGACGAGGCGCGCGACGGTCGTCGCCTCCGGCGTTGGAGCTACGGCGCGATTCCATCCGTCCAGCACCTGCCGTCGCTCCGCTTCGCTCGTGAGTCCGAGCGAGGCCAGGCGGGCGTCCGGGGCCGCGACCATGGCGGCGAGCAGCCGCTCGAAGTGCTCGAGCAGCCGGGCGATCGTGCCCGCCTCGTAGAGCTCCGTGCTGTAGCGGGCCGTCACGTCGAGGCCCTCGGGCACCTCGGCGGCGTACACCGTCACGTCGAACTTCGCGCTCTCGCTGCCCACGGGGAGGCGCTCGACCGCGAGCCCGCGCAGGGCCGGCAAGGTGGCGCGGGCATCCCGCAGGCCGAACATCACCTGGACGATCGGGTTTCGATTCAGGGTGCGCTCTGGCGCCAGCTCCTCGACCAGCTTCTCGAAGGGCACGTCCTGATGGCCGTACCCCGTCAGGGCGACCTCGCACACCCGGCGCAGGTGCTCGCGCACGGTGGGATCGCCCGAGAGATCGCCCCGCAGCGGCAGCGTGCCGACGAAGAAGCCGATGAGCGGCTCGATCTCGACGCGGGTGCGGCCCGCGATCGGTGAACCGACCACCACGTCCGGCTGGCCCGTGTAGCGGTGCAGCAGGGCGAGGAAGCCGGCGAGCAGGGCCATGAACAGCGTGGCGTTCTCGCTCCGGCCGAGCGCCTTCAACCCCTCCACGAGAGCCCTGGGGAACACGCGCGCCTCCCGTGCGCCCTGATAGGTGGGCACAACGGGCCGTGGCCGATCAGGGGGGAACGTCACCTCGGCGGGCAGGCCGGCGAGCTGGCGCCGCCAGTAGGCGAGCTGACGATCGAGCCCGCCCCCCGCGAGCTGGCGCCGCTGCCACGCCGCGAAGTCGCCGTACTGCACGGCGAGCGGCGGCAAGGGCGACGGCCGGCCGGCGGAGAACGCATCGTACAGGACCGCGAGCTCGCGGAAGAGCACGCCGTCCGACCATCCATCGGAGGCGATGTGATGGGTGACGAGCAGCAGCACATGGTCGAGGGGGCCCAGGCGGATCAGCCGCGCCCGGATCGGCCAGCGCGTGGACAGATCGAAGGGCCGCGCCGCCGTCTCTCCCAGCGCCTCCGCGAGCGCGGCCTCGCGTGCGGCGGCCTCGAGCGCGGACAGATCGAGCGCCTCGAGGTCGAGCGGCCTTGGCGGCTGCACAACCTGGTACGGCTCGCCCTCCGCCAGCGCGAACACGGTGCGCAGGGCCTCGTGCCGCGCGACGATCTCGTCGAGCGCGCGAGACAGGCTGGCGCTGTCGAGCTTGCCCTCGAGACGCAGGGCGGTCGGCTCGTTGTACGCCGGCGAGCCCGGAAAGAGCTGATCGAGGAACCAGAGCCGTTGCTGGGTGAGCGAGAGCGGGCAGCGCTCACCGTCGGCCCGCGGCAGAATTCGCGTGTCGGCAGGCGCCACGCGATGGGTCAGCAACCGGTCCTCGAGCCTGACCCTCCGCTGCTGCTCAGTCAGGTCGCCCCGCTGCCTACCCGCGGCAAGCGCCTCGTCGCTGTCGCTCATCCCCGACTCCGATCGTCCCGGGCCCCGCTGACCCTGCGCATCCACTCGTCGCCGAGTCCGAGCAGCGCGTTGAGAATGCAGTCGAGGTCATGGGCGGGCGCGGCCGACGAGCGCCAGGCATCGGTGGAGCGGACGAGCGGTTCCAGGGTTGCACGGTGCGTAGAGGGCACGTGTGATCGTCATGCAATCTGGATACCATGTTCCATGACCCACATCTTCTAGAAGTTTACCTCAGTGTCGTCGCGGCACCTGCCGCAGCTTCCCGCACTCAAGCGACGAAGGAGGGCATCGATAAGCCGCGGGCTCTATCGAATCACGCTCAGAGACCGACGAGGACGGTCCAGGTGGCGTCCCTTCCGGCTCTCCTTGTCACAATCCCGAGCGCGTCACTGAACAACCTCGTCCGCCCGCTGCAGCAGCGATTGGGGGATCGTGAGCCCGAGCGCCTTCGCGGTCTTCAGGTTGATGACCAGGTCGAACGTCGTAGGTTGCTCAACCGGAAGATCAGACGGCTTGGCGCCCTTCAAGATCCTGTCGACGAAGGTGGCGGTGCGCGCCTGAAGACTGGACGTAAATGCGTCATAGGCCATCAGGCCACCGGCATCGACCATGGGTCTGTAAGGGTACAGCCCCGGCAATTTGTGTTGGGCCGCGAGGTGGACCACTCGTTGGCGCTGAGCAACGAATATGCTCTCGGCCGTCGCAAGGACTCCTTCGGCGCGCTCCCTGGCTCCAGCGTCGAACGCGGCGGGAAGGTCATCCGGGGTCCGAATGTCGCGGACCAGCAGTTTCACTCCCAGGGAGTGGGCCGCACTTTCCAGTTCCTTTACCTGGGGCGGCGCAATCGGGTCTACGAGATACGAGAGCACGAGCACTCGCGAGATTCTGGGCACGACCTCCTTCAACAGCTCGAGACGCTTGGCAGCAAGCCCGGAACTCATGGACGTCGTCCCGGTGACATTCCCCCCAGGTCGGGCGAGGCTCGCGACGAGCCCGGTCGCCACCGGGTCGCCGAGACCGAGCATGACGATCGGGATCGTGCGAGTTGCCTTCTTCGCGGCTTGAGTGGCCGGGGTGGTGGTCACGACGATGATGTCCGCCTTGAGTCGCACGCAGTCGGCGGTGAGGGCGGGAAACCGCTCGCCCCGGCCCTCCGCGGAGAGGTAGTCGATGGTGATGGTCTGCCCATCCACATAGCCCAGGTCGCGCAGGCCTTGGAAGAACGGGTCAAACCTGCTCGACTGCGGCGTACCTGGATCGAACGTCAGGAAGCAGAGCCGAGGGATCCTCCTCGCCGGCTGCGCCTCAGCGGCGAGCGGCATGGCGACCATGGTGAGGACGAGGACGACGCCTAGTGCAGCGCGCACCATCATCATGCCGCCACCCCCGTGCGGGCTGAGCACGCCGGCGATCATCCGCCAACCGTCGATCCTGCGCAACCTGATCTGCCCGCTGGCCACGAGACTGAAGAGCAGGACCACCGAATTAGTCTCGTCGGTCAGCGGACGAGCGAGAAGACACAGACACCCAGCCAGACGACCGCGAACACGAGCGGCGAGAAGAGCAGATACCACTTGGAGGAGATGGCGCCGAAGGCCCGGAGGAGCGGGCGGGCGCGCTGCTGGGCGGCCGCCGTGTCGAGGATGGCGAAGCGCGGGTCGCCGGGGTGGCGGCGCTGCACCTCGGCGATCTTGATCTGCCACACGTCCTGGAACAACGAGGTGCGCCCGATGGAGAACATCCAGATGAAGCTGAAGATCGCCCCGGCCAGGTAGACGTACCATTGCTCCGGGTGGAGTCCCCCGGAGATATTCACCGTCGACACGAGCAGCGCGTTCACGGCAAGGAGAACCTGCAGCTTCGTGGTCTTGATGGGATTCTCCTTGGCCCACAGGTCCAGCAAGCTCTTGTACGTCTCGTAGTCCATCTCGACCTGTCGCTCCTGCTCGGTCATGAGCATGCACCCGCCTGAGGGGAGATTGTCCGTCCCGGCTCGCCCGCCATGCGGGCATGCTAGCCGAGCGTCGAGTTCGTGCGCAAGCGCCCGCCCGTGCTACGGGTGGCGCGGGCGGTACATGCGGTCGTCGTAGCGGAAATCGCGCTCGATGACCATCTGGACCGCCGCGAACTCCCGGTGCGCGGGATTGATCACCGCGTTCCGCTCCTCGGGCACGAGGGCGGAGGGGACGTGGAGGATCAGCGAGCGGAGCTCCCGCGCCCACGCCGTCCCGAAGTCCATGCTCGCCGGGGTGGCGGGCACGAGATCCCAACCGCGGGGGAGCTGGGCCAGGCTGGGGGTCTCGGCGGAGTGCTTGGCGGGCAGCTCGAGCCGCACGAGCACGAGATCGGGCGGGGTGATACCGGCGAGCTGCACGAACTTCTCCAGGGCGGCAATCGCGATGGTGCCCCCCGCGTAGATGACGGCGGTGCCGAGGTGGTTCCAGCGGCCGCCGCTGTCCCGGGCCCCCTGGCCCAGGCGGTCAAGGGCAAAGGGACGCCGCGCGATCCGCCAGACTACCGCCCCGGCCACTACAAGACGCCACCGGCGTCGATCGCGTGAAGAAGTCGCCGGACCTCGCCCGCGCCGGGCTCCGTGTCCAGCATCGACAAGGGCGTGGCGCCGGCCAGGGCCAGGTTGGCGCTCTTGAGCCAGTGCGTGGCGGCCTCGCGCGCGCCAAAAGTGGCTTGGGCCAGGCGCGTGATGTCGGCCACCCGCACCACGCGCTCGGAGGCCGCGGCATCCAGGTTGCGATTGTCCTTGATCAGCTTGTGCGCCGTGCTCTCGGGTGTGTGCAGGAGGGCGAAGATGACCGCCTTCGGCACCTCGAGGTACGCGACCATGTCGTCGACCACCCGCGCGCCCACGCCGGCGCGGATGATGTCGATCTTCTGAGCGGTGGGCGTCTCCCGGGCGACGAACAGCATGAAAGGGGGGATCTCCTGCTTCCGCAACCCGCCTGGGCGCCCGCGAGGCCGTAGCCGCGCATGCTGGCGGACGGTGCCGGCCCCCGGGGACCGCTTCATGGGCTTGCGTCGCTTGGCCATCGCTGCTCCTTTGTCGTGTCCAGGGTAGCTCTCAAACGAGAGTGTTGCAACTCCTGATATGTAGCTCGGCAGGTCGTGACCACTGAGGGAGCCGCCCAGCAAGCTGTCATTCCGCGTCACTAATCGTGACACTCACCGTCACGCCAGCGTCGGCCACTGTCAGCGAACTGACGGATAAGCTTGCATATCCGGCCCTGGCACCCACCATGCACTAGAGCCGCGCGAACTCTACTTCACGCCACTCGGCCGACGGGCCGACGAATGGGAGGCCTCAGATGTTAGGGCGAATCAACGGCGCGGTCAGGTTCAGAGAACCCCTCAGCTTCCACACCTCGTTGCGGATCGGTGGTCCCGCGGAGTTTTTCATCATGCCGCAGGACCTCGACGATCTCCGCTATGCCCTGGCGTTCGCCGAGCAGGAAGACCTCCCGCTCATCATCATCGGCGGGGGCAACAACCTGCTCGTTTCCGATCGCGGCCTGCAGGCCGTGGTGGTGAAGCTGCAGGGCATCCTCAGCCGCGCGGAGTTTTCCGGCGACGAGGTGGCCGTGGGGGCGGGCATGCCGCTCTCCGCCCTCATCAGAGAAGCCGCCGCGCAGGGCCTGGGCGGCCTCGAGTACCTGGCGGGCATTCCCGCCTCGGTCGGAGGCGCTCTGGCTACCAAAGCCAAGACGGCGGAAGGCTCGCTCCTCCAGCACTGCACCGCCATCTACTTCGTGTACCCCGACGGGACGATGGGCGAGCACCGGGCCACCGGATCGACGGGCGGGCAGAGCTTCGATCTGCCGAAGGGCAGCATCGTCGTGGGCTGCCGGCTCCAGCTCGAGCGCCGTCCCGCCATGGCTGTCCAGAAGGCCTTGCAGCACCGACTGAAGGTGTGGAAGGAGACGCAGCCCTTCGCCCTGGCCACTGCGGGCTACGTCTGGAAGAACCCGCCGGGCGATCGCGCGGCACGTCTCGTCGAGACCGTGGGCCTGCGCGGCAAGCGCGTGAACGGCGCCGAGATCTCGTCGAAGGCCGCCAACCTGATCGTCAACCGTGGCGGGGCCACGCATCACGATGTCCTCGCGCTGATGGAGATGGTGCGCGAGCGCGTGGAGACGCGGCTGGGCATCACGCTTCGCCCCGAGATCAGGCTGGTCGGCTTCCCCGCCGGCGTGCCCTTCGAGGCGCAGCCCATGGAGCTGTCCGCCGCCCGCTAGCTCGACGCTGCTCCTGGCGGGTGATGTGGGCCCGCCAGCTCGGCTATCCGAAGCACGTCCCCTGGACGCGACTCCCTCCCCAGTTCCGATTCACTCTCGTCGGTATCGCCCGACCGGGCCCTTCGCCACCGAACGACGAATACGAGCCCCAGCCCGGAAAGACAGAGGAACCATGACTCTGGCGCGGGAACCCTTCTTGTTGCGTAGACACCGTGGGTCAGGCTCCCGAAGGGATCGAGGATCTGCCATTCGTTCGTGACCCCGTCGCGGAGCGCCAATACGGCGGAATTGGTGGGCGTGAGAACATCCGTCTCGACATTGTCGTTGTCATCGGGATCGTCGACGGCGGGAAGGGACACGCCGAACAGATTGTTGAACTCGCAATCGAGCGGAGCGGCAGGGCGGCAGATCGTGGCCTCAAACGCTATGAGGAGTCCGGTGTTGGAGTCGAGCGTGTAAGAGCCCGTCCAGTTCACCGGGCCAGGAATTGACGCGTCGTCGAACTGAATGACGAAATTCAGCGGAGTCGCGTTCAAGGCGGGAGCGGAAAGAACCATCAGGGCTATCGCCAACCCAGTGGCGAGCAGAGTGCTGGCGGCTCTTGACGGCATGGGTGGCCCTACTTCAGGCGCGGATCGAGCGCGTCGCGAAGGCCGTCACCGAAGAGATTGAAGCCCAGCACGGTGACGAAGATGGCCAGCCCCGGAAAGAGCGAGAGCCAGGAGTTGGCCTGGATGAAAGCCACGTTGGCCTTGAGGTCCCAGCCCCAGCTCGGCGTGGGCGGCTGCGTGCCCAGGCCGAGGAACGACAGCGTCGCCTCCACGATGATCGAGGTGGCGATGCCCAGCGTGGTCGTCACGATGATCGGGGCCAGGCAGTTGGGCAGCACGTGGCGCAGCAGAGTCGAGGGGTCGCGCACGCCGAGGGCCCGGCACGCCTCGATGTATTCCTTCTCCTTGATGGAGAGCACGCTGCCACGCACCAGGCGCGCATAGATGGGAATGCGCACGATGGCGATGGCGCCCGTGACCTTCATCGTGCCCAGGATGCCCGCGGTGGGGGTGAAGATCACCATCAGGATGATGGCGAGCAGGTAGATCGGAAAGGCCAGGATGAGGTCCATCAGCCGCATCAGTGTCGCGTCCGTGCGGCCTCCGTAGAACCCGGCCATCAGTCCCAGCGGCACGCCCACGAAGAGGGCGAGGAGCACCGAGGACACGCCCACGGCCAGCGAGATCCGGCTGCCGTGGATGATCCGGCTCAGCATGTCACGGCCGAGCTGATCCGTGCCGAGGGGATACTCCCAGCTCGGGCGCTGGAAGGTCCGGGTCTGGTCGGCGGTGGTCGGGCTGTGGGGCGCGAGCACGTCGGCGAAGATGGCCACGACCACCAACAGCACCACGATGGCCGCCCCCACCAGCGCGGTCCTGTTGCGGCGGAGCCGGCGCAGCCCCTGTGCCATCGGTGACTGCGAGCG
>WNGK01009192.1_pt2 | contig 13385 bp, 13 predicted proteins | sample 5400601 | NCBI WGS metagenome assembly WNGK01 (sample SAMN13153376, study PRJNA577476) | soil metagenome | isolation source: 60 cm soil or saprolite under Garry oak tree replicate 1 | place: USA:California | collected 2016-06-15 | reverse complement strand
CACCTTCTCCAAATCTAGGGAAGTACATCGGGCCCCCAATGTCAAAACCATAATAGTGCTGCCGCAGTAGTGGTATTGGCGTGCCATTGAAGTTGTTAAAGAACGTGTTGGCGTTGTAGCTCTCATTTAGCACCTGAAGGAAAGCGCCGCCATGGAAATCGTTTGTACCACCCTTGGTGACCAGATTGACCTGTGCGGCGCCGCGCCCTGACTCCGAGCCAACTGTGCCAGTGGTTACGCTGAATTCAGAAGTGGAGTTCAGCGATGGAGTGGTGATCGCGAAGAACGAACTCGTCTTGACGAAGTTGTCCATCGCGTTGATTCCGTCCTGTGTGAGATTGACTGCAGTCTGCCGAAGGCCGCTTACCGACGCACCTCGGGTGTCGGTTCCGATCACCGCGATACCGGCCTGCAATGCAGCAAGCTCGACAGGGTTTCGACCACCAAGTGGAAGATCAATGACCTGTCTGGTATTGATAACATTGGTAAGGCTTGGGCTGGCCGTGTTGATGATCTCCTGGCTAGCCGTGACCGTGACTGTTTCACCCGTCAGGCCGATCTCTAACGGTATGGCGACTTGAGCAGTAGATGCAACCGAGACAACAATATCGCGAGCCACCGCCTTTTTAAAGCCTCTGGCGTCAACAGAAATCGTGTATGTGCCTGGCTGCAGAGCTTGGAAATCGAATGTTCCCGTACTGCTGGATACTGCACTGCGCTCGGCGCCCGTTGCGGTGTTAACAACCGTGACGGTCGCGCCGGTCACACTTGCGCCATTGGGATCGCTGACAGTTCCGGTAAGACTGCCCGTCGTTTGTTGACCCAGGACAGTTAGTGCTAACAAGCACGTCAAAAGTACAGCAAGAGTTATCGATTTCATCGCGCCGGTAACACGGGAATTAACGGCAAACAGATTGGTAAACATCGGTCTCCTCATGGCAGCTCCTCCAGATTTGTGGTTTAGCGCAGCGATTTTTCGCACTCGGCTAGAAGGGATAAAACGAATTCCAGACTCGCACTGTCGAAATGGATTCGCAAGAAATGTGCCGCCATACTTCAGTCTCAGACCCGTTGAGTTTTCGCCAGTTATGCGCAGAATCACATCTTAGAGCGGAAGGTTCATTGAGAATTTTGGATAGTTCTACAAATCCTTGAATTTACGAGAGCTTTCAAGGAGCCCCCAGAGGCTGGTAGATTTCGAATGTCGCTTGAGCTCTTCAATGCTTGAAGGTCGTTTGCGCGCTTATTGATATCAGTTCGGCCGGCGGCATTGCCAAAGGCCACTTGGGAAATCCGGCGGGTCAGAGTCAGTCATTTCCGCAAACCAACATTGAAGGTCACACGAGGCGACCAGCGATAGTCATCATCGATGAACCCGGCATAGTCCGTGGCGACAAAGTTTCGCGCCGGATCGCCGAAAGCCGACTGAATGGCCGTGACTCGCCCCCGCAAGAAATTCTGAAATGCAGTGCACTCATTAGTATTCAGCGTGCAACTAGTGAATGGATTCGGTGCTGGCGTTATGCCAGAGGATGTAGCGCCCGTTGTTAGCGCCCCGCGCACCGCAAAGTTATTAAAACGGTTCAACTGATACTGCACGCGTTCTCCGCCTATACGCAAGCTGTGCTTACCATGCGTCCAGGAGAAGGTATCGACGATGTTGTAGGTATTGGATACCGTGCCGCGATCGTCGTTAACGCCCGTGCCGACAGAGAACAAACCAGTGATCGAGAATTGGTATATTCCCGGGAACTGTGAACTGTTGTCGCGAGTCGCATTGATGTCCGAAAGATTGATCGAATCGGTCGGAATGTTGGCAAAGGAGAAGCGGCTGAACCCAGGCCGCAATTCGTTGACCTTCGTGGGGCTGAAGATGTGAGTTTCGGTAATCGAAAGGAATCGATTGAACTGCGTATCGGTGCGCGGGAAAGCCAGGCTGCTGGCCGTGCCATAGGGCTTTGCCACCGCGCCGTTGTCCCAGAACCCGGTCAACGGGCAGCGTACGAGCAACAACAGCATCACTAGTCTATTCCGTGGCAGTCGAGTGGCCGCTTTGTATAGCCGGCCAGCGTGGTATCCTGCGATTCCCACCGTTGATGCGATGGAAACTATCGTCTTCCTTGAGCGAGACACGGTTCAGGCAGACTTTCGCCGGCCGCACTTTGCGCATGAGTGGGTCGAGTATGCCGACTCGCAAGCCGATCAGGTCGTTCGGCGACTTGCTGGGGCGACGATTGTGATCAGCAACAAACTGGCTCTGCGTGAGCGCGAGCTGGCGCAGGTCCCGCGATTAAAGCTGATCGCAATCGCGGCGACGGGATTTGATTGCGTCGATCTTGAATATTGCCGCGCCCGGGGAATCGCGGTCTGCAATGTGCGCGGCTATGCGGCGAACTCGGTTTCAGAACATGCGTTGATGTTGATGCTCGCACTGCGGCGCAACTTACTCGCGTATCGCCAGGACGTCGAAGCCGGAAAATGGCAACAGTCGAAGCAGTTCTGCCTGTTGACTCACCCGCTCCAGGACTTGCGCGGAAGCACGCTGGGCATTGTTGGTTTCGGAGCGATCGGACAAACGTTGGCCAGACTCGCTGAATCCGTCGGCATGCGACTCTTGATTTCTGAACGCAAGGGCGCTTCGGAAATTCGGAAAGGCCGGACGAGCTTTCCAGACGTTTTGAAACAATGCGACATTGTGTCTGTTCATGCTCCGCTGACCGCAGAAACACGCGGCATGTTTGGGCGCGCCGAGTTTGAATTAATGAAACAGAGCGCGCTTTTGATTAATACTGCGCGTGGAGGATTGATTCAGGACGAAGCTTTGATTGAAGCTTTGCGCGAAAGTTTGATTTCAGGTGCGGGAGTTGATGCTCTTAATGCCGAGCCGCCACCTGGACAACATCCATTGCTGGACCTGAAACTGCCGAATTTGATTGTGACGCCTCATGTGGCGTGGGCCAGCAATGAAGCAATGCAGGCGCTGGCTGATCAGGTGATCGACAACCTCGAAGCCTTCATGCGGGGTCAACCGCGAAATCTTCTCACTTAACTAAACCGTTTCACCCGCGCTTGTCTGGCCCTCGTCGTGGTGATCGGCTGTCGTGTAGAGGTTAAGAATTTCGCGGCCCTGACGCGAGCGCGGATCAATCGTACGCAGATGCTTCCGGCCCTGCATCTCCCATATCGCCGTCACGACTCTTTGGCTTGACGATTCAGCGGCAGCCTGCGCCGCGGACTCAGTTTCGGACATAAAGACTTCGATTCGCTCCTGTTTTCGGATTTGTAGTAGGCGGGAAAGATTCTGGCACAGCGCCGAAGCCGATGTCTAGCAAGCCAGACAAAGCGAAGAACAAATCCCACTCAGTCGCCTGAGCCTGCGATTGACTAGCCGCCGAGTGACTTCTCGACCGCGCGGCGCGCGGAAACAACGCCCCATCCCTGCCGCTCGACATCAATTCCCGCGACCCGTTCGGCAGTGTCGATCAAAATGCGCTTAATTTGTTGCGGCGTGAGATTGGGATTTGCTTCCAGCATGCAGGCGACGATCGATGAAACGATGGGCGCGGCAAACGAGGTCCCATCGACGTACTTGTAATGCTGATTAATGACATTGCCCTCGCGCAGCTTGATCGAGATGAGTTGTCGCAATAGAGGAATGCGCAGGTCCGCGGCTTCATCCAGGTCTTTGTCGACACCTCGATATTGCGCGATCAAGGTCCGCAGGTCCTTATCCGGAGTGAGGTCCAGCTTCGAATACAATTCGGCCTCTTCTGCGGTTGGGGTTTGGGGCAGAATCGGCGCCGCAACCCAGATGCCGGGCGCAATGACCTCCGGCTTTTGCAAACCATCGATCGTTGGTCCGTAAGACGAGCGATACATGCCCCGGCGCGCGCGATCGAGCGAGTTTTGATCATCCAGACCACCAATTGCGATACACGAAGGCGCGCTTGCGGGTGGCAGAACCGCATGTCCGGGCAGGTGACCGGCGTTCCCGACCGCGCAAACCACCGTCAGCCCGGCGCAGGTGCATTGCTCGACCGTTTGCGATAGTGAGTTCGTCAGATAAGTCTCTTCAAAATCGCCACCGGCGGAGATGTTCACAACCCGGATTGAATGTTTTTCGACATTCTCGAGGAGCCATTCCAAACCGCGTTGGATCTGCTGTTCAGTGATTCTGCCGGTGCGGCCGATCTTCACCAGCACCAGGTACGCGTCCGAAGCGATGCCGCGATAAAAACCGCCGGCCAGGCTGCCGTTACCCGCGGCGACGACTGAGGTCATCATGCCGTGCCAACTGGCGGCATCATTCGTTTCGAGCGAGGTCTGATCGCCTTCTTCGGCGAAGATGCTCTGGTAAGCGAGAATCCGATTTTTCGGCGTCGTTAGATCGGGGTGAGCATAGAATCCCGAGTCGAGAAAAGCGATGGTTACGTTGCGTCCGGTGAATCGTTCGTCCGCGTCCATTCGCAGCGGCGTCGGCAAAACAAATTGGTTCTGTTCGAAGACCGAAGCGTGCGACTCAATTTGTTTGTGCGCGCGAGTGAAAAGTTCCACACAGCGCCCGCAGGCCTCAACGGCGTCGTTTGTCCTGGCGTTTGGCCTGATGATTGTTTGCAGATTGGCCGGCAATCCGGCGAGCGAAAAGAGCTCGTCCTGCACCGACCGATCACAGACCGGACAAACGGCCCCCGCGGACTCGCCCATCTGCTTCAGCCTGTCGGCCGTTTCGACGATGTTTTTCATCTTGTCAGTAAGGTTTGTTGCGGCTTCGGCGACAAGCACTCTCGGCCTCGATGATAGATCTCAACCTGCTAACATTCACAATCGCTTTCTTGCGTGCTTCAGTTCCGCTGCCACCCGCTCAGGAGCCGTGCCGCCGATTTGCGATTTCGTCGCGAGCGTTCGGTCCAGCGATAGAGATTCGAAAACGTCCTGCTCGATCAAGGGCGAAAACAAATTGAGCTCGTCGAGAGAAAGATCCTCCAGTTCAAAACCATGGTTAATCGCGTGGGTGACAATGCGTCCAACTGTCTCGTGCGCTTCGCGAAAGGGCAGGCCTTTGCGAACGAGATAATCCGCCAACTCGGTTGCATTCAGAAACCCGCAGGCAGCAGCGGCGCGCGCTTTCTCTTCATTCACCCGAATATTCCGGAGTACCGTGGCCGTAACTTCCAGACACGCGCGCGTAGTGTCAACGGTATCAAAAAGCGCCTCCTTATCTTCCTGCATGTCCTTGTTGTAAGCGAGCGGCAGGCCTTTCATCACCGCCAGCAGCCCGATTAGATGACCAAAGATGCGTCCGGCTTTTCCGCGGACTAATTCCATCGAATCCGGGTTCTTCTTTTGAGGCATCAGGCTCGAGCCGGTTGCGACAGCATCGCTTAGCTCAAAGAAGCCGAACTCGGTTGTGGCGTAAAGAATGATGTCCTCGGCAAGACGCGAAAGGTGCATCATGATAAGCGATGCAGCGCTGATGAACTCAATGCCAAAGTCACGATCGCTGACAGCATCAAGGCTGTTTTGTGAAACCGATGCGAAACCGAGCGCCCGCGCCACCTCATCGCGATCAATTGCGAACGAAGTCCCGGCGAGGGCTGCCGAGCCGAGCGGCATGACATTCACTCGCTTCCGCGTCTCAGCCAGGCGCTCGCGATCGCGCGCGAACATTTCAAAGTAGGCAAGACACCAATGGGCCATGAGTACGGGCTGCGCTCGCTGCAAATGCGTGTAACCCGGCAACACAGCGTCACAATTTGCGTCAGCAAAATCGAGCAGCGCAGTTTGAACACCTTTCACTGAAGCCCCGATGCGGTCTATTTCCTCTCGCAACCACAAACGCAGGTCGGTGGCTACTTGATCGTTCCGACTGCGTCCGCTGTGGAGCTTCCCACCGGTGTTCCCGATCATTTCAAAGAGCCGCGCTTCAACAAACGAATGCACGTCTTCAGCTTTCACTTGATCGAAGTAATCCGCGTTGCGGCTCTGTTCAAGAATCTGATTCAGCGCGTTCTTGATTTGGTTCGCTTCAGCCGGCGCCAGCACGCCGGCGCCCTGTAAGCCGTCGCAATGCGCAATGCTCGCGCGGACGTCGGCGTCGAAGAGCCTTTGATCGAAACCAAAAGAACGATTGAAATCTGCAAAGCCAGGATCTATCTCACCTGTGAATCGTCCGCCCCACAGGCCCTTGTTTTTTCCGTAGCCCATATTCTTTTCAGCCGCGCGTGGGCGCATCGACGGAGTTTAGACTTGACGAACCTGCATAGTCAAGGCTATTTTATGCATGTATGCAGAGAAAATGCAACTATCCTGCATTAAGGCACGTCTGAATATTTGTGGGGCTTAGAGTCGGGATTGTGCCCGACCGAGCAGGCGGTAGTCCGCCCCGAAACGTGAATATTAATGCTGAAGCGGGAACGCCAAAAGAAGATTCTAAATCTGATTCGGGCTACGCCGATTGGCACACAAGAGTCTCTGCGTGCGCATCTTGAGCGTGAAGGTGTTCCAGCTACTCAGTCGAGCGTCTCGCGAGACCTGGAAGAGCTGGGGGTCGTCAAACATCGGGGCCGGTACGCTCTGCCCCACGCGAATGGAGATTCGACGCGAGGATTGCTGAGCCTCGACGTTGCCGGAGAGATTCTGGTGATCGCGAAATGTCTGCCTGGTCGCGCGTCAGCCGTTGCCGTGGAGATCGACGACGCCGCGATTTCAGAAATTGTCGGCACCCTGGCAGGAGAGGATACGATCTTCATCGCGGTGCGTGATCAGAAATCGCAGCGTGCGGCGATGAAGAGAATTTGGGAGTTGGTTAGTGGTTAGTTGTCAGTAGTCAGTTGTTAGTGGTCAGTTGTGCACGAGTGAATAGAGAAACCACGATCAATGAACAACGAACAACTGACCACTAACAGCTTTAGAAACAAAATGACTCATAAGATCAAAAAAATCGTTCTCGCGTACTCCGGCGGACTTGATACTTCGGTCATGCTGCGCTGGCTGAAGGAGAAGTATCAATGCGACGTGGTCTGCTACTGCGCTGACGTTGGTCAGGGTGCAGAGATGGAAGGCCTGGAAGAAAAGGCGAAAGCGACGGGCGCATCGAAATTGTACATCGAGGATCTGCGTGAGGAGTTCGTACGAGATTACGTGTGGACCGCTGTTAAGGCCAATGCGATTTATGAAGGCGTGTATTTGATGGGCACATCCCTGGCCCGTCCGATAATTGCCAAACGTCAGATTGAAATTGCCCGCCGGGAGAATGCTGATGCCGTCGCCCACGGCGCAACCGGCAAAGGAAACGATCAGGTCCGTTTTGAGCTGACCTACTACGCTCTGCAACCGGATATCAAAGTGATTGCGCCGTGGCGCGAATGGGAGTTCGGCGGGCGCACAGACTTGATTGCTTACGCTGAAGCCCATGGCATTCCGGTCAGCGCGACGATTGACAAGCCATACTCGACAGATCGAAACCTGATGCACGTTTCTTATGAGGGGGGCATTCTTGAGGACCCCTGGTCGGAACCTCCCGAAAATATTTTTCAGATGACGCGGTCACCTCAGGACGCGAACGACGAACCTCAATATTTGGAGATCGGTTTTCAGAAAGGCGAACCTGTATCAGTCGACACCGAACAGTTGGCTCCCGTCGCTTTGCTTTCCCGGCTCAACGAGATCGGCGGCGCGCACGGAATCGGTCGGGTCGATCTGGTCGAGAATCGGTTCGTAGGCATGAAATCACGCGGCGTGTATGAGACTCCCGGGGTCACGATTCTGCACGCGGCGCATCGGGCGCTCGAATCGATCACGATGGATCGAGAAGTAATGCATTTGCGCGACTCGCTGGGCGTCAAGTTCGCGGAGAATGTCTATTACGGGTTTTGGTTTGCGCCTGAATTCGACTTGATGCGGAAACTGATTGACGAGACTCAGCAGGCCGTGAATGGGCAGGTGCGCGTGAAGCTTTATCGCGGGAATGTAATCGTGGCCGGCCGGCGCTCGCCGAATTCGCTCTACGACGAGCGGGTGGCGACGTTTGAGGCTGACACGGTTTATAACCAGCGCGATGCAGAAGGCTTCATCAAGCTAAACGCGCTGCGGTTGAGACTGCGAGGAGGCGCCGGAACTAATTGATCGTATAGAGGCGGCGGGCTAGCGCAGGGATTGATCTCCGGCGGCCAGTACGGCCTTAAACATAGTGGTGTTGAGATGCCAGACGCACAGATGATTAACGTAGACAAGATCGGATCGGCGACTTCGCCGCTTAACCTGGCGCGCAATCTCATGGTGACCGGCGAGACCCATTCGCCCTGCGCGGGCGATGTAGTCGTAGTGCGCGTGCTGACTGATAACGCGACGTACAACATGCTGGAACTGCCCACGGGAAGACTGGCAAAGGTAAATCCCGGCGACGTTTTGGCGGGAGTGTTGGGCCGTCGCCGCGCGCTTAAGGGTTTTGTGGGTGATGTTCCCGAGACCGTTGCGGCGGGCGATGAACTTCACCTGCTCAACCTCGGCGGCGTGATCGGAAGTTGCAGCGGTCATCATTCAAGTCTCAACGATGCGATTAAGGTTGAAGTCATCGGACTGGCGACAAACGGCGGCGGCGCCATCAGGAATATCCGTGACGTGGCCCTGCCTTTGCGCGACACACTTGGCCCAACTGCGCCACTGGTCGTGATTGCCGGAGCGTGCATGAACAGTGGCAAGACCTACGCCGCTACGGAGATTATTCAACAGGGGACACGCAACGGCTTGCGCGTGGCGGCAGCGAAACTATCGGGCATTGCGTGCTTGCGCGACACTCTTAACATGGCCGATCACGGCGCGATTGCCACCGCCAGTTTTCTCGATTGTGGTTTGCCGTCAACCGCCGGCGCCGGCGACCTGTCGCCGGTCGCCAAAGCGATAGTCGCACGACTGAATGAAAGCGCGCCTGATTTAATCGTAATTGAACTCGGTGATGGAATTCTCGGCGGATACTCAGTCGAATCTATTTTCGAAGACGCGGAGCTGCGCGCGGCCATGACGGCGTTGGTTTTTTGCGCCTCGGATTACGTGGGCGCGTGGGGCGGGATCGAGCTGTTTCGCCGGCGCGGAATTGAGGTTGATCTCGTCGCCGGTTCAGTTACTGATTCGAAGATGGGCGAGGATTACATCGAGCGTGAGTTCAAGGTGCCCGCAAGGAATGTGCGGCGGAATGGCGCGAAACTTTTTGAGATCGTGCAACGCAAAGTTTCGAGTTCCGGGTTTCGAGTTTCGAGTTCAGAAAACAATTTGTTGCCAATCGAGTTGGCGACTGCTGACGCGACCGGAGGCGATAAGCAGTGAACTCGAAACTCGAAACGCAAAACTCGAAACTATGTGTCGCCATCTTCGGCGGCTCCGGTTACGGCGGCTCAGAATTGCTGCGCATTCTGTTGCCGCATCCAAACGCCGAAATTCTGTTCGTTACTGCTAACGAGCATGCCGGCAAGCCGGTCAGCGAAGTTCACCGAAACCTTTTGGGCCTCACGGAACTGAAATTTATCAAAGCGACCGAAGATCTCGAGAGTCTCACCAGTCTTGATTGCGCATTCTTTGCTTTGCCGCACGGCCAGGCGATGGACGTCGCGCCCCGGCTTCCGGCAAGCGTGAAACTAATCGATCTTTCCGGCGATTTCCGTTTGCGTGACGGTGAAGTGTTTGCCGCACATTACGGGCGCGAACATACGGCCATGAACGCGCAAGCTGAGTTCGTTTACGGCCTGACTGAGACAAATCGAGAGGCAATCAGGAAAACGCGCTGCGTGGCGAATCCGGGATGTTTTGCGACCGCGACCCTGCTGGGAATCGCGCCTCTGGTAGCTAATAATTTATTGAGTTGCCGGGTGATCGTCGACGCTAAAACCGGTTCTTCGGGTTCGGGCGCAAAAGCTGCGGCGAATACTCATCATCCCCAGCGCAGCAATTCGTTCTACGCTTACAAGCCTTTCACGCATCAACACGTGCCGGAGATTGAGCAGGAACTAAGATCGATCGGCGACTGGAAGAATGAACTTATTTTCATGACGCATTCGCTGCCCGTTTCGCGCGGAATCTTTGCCTCGATATATACGGAGACAAAACGCGAAGTCACCGAGGCTGCCGCGCGTAAAATGTTCGCGGACTTTTATCGCGATTCCTTCTTCGTGAGGCTGGTCGAAGGCTCGCCCGATATCAACTGGGTAAAGACGACAAACTTCTGCGACATTGGATTTGCCGCGCGCGGAAGGCAACTGGTTGTGTTCACGGCGATCGACAATCTGGTGAAAGGCGCGGCCGGCCAGGCGGTGCAAAATATGAATCTGATGTTTGGATTGGATGAGACGACAGGTTTGATTTTAACTGGCAGCAATCCATGAGCGCCAACTTCAAACCTGCGGCGATCAAGCCGGCGATCGCGTTTGCCGCATTCGATCGAATTGATGTTCGCCTCGGAACGATAATCTCAGTTGAAGATGTTCAGGGCTCGGACAAACTACTCAAATTGACAGTTGATTTTGGCGATCATCGACGCACCATCCTCGCGGGAATGAGGCAAGAACGTGAGAATCCGCGCGCACTCGAAGGCCAGCAGGCTTTGTTTGTTATCAATCTCGAGCCGAGGAAAATGATGGGCGAAGTATCGGAAGGAATGATTTTCGACCTTGGTTATGCGGATGGCATTAGACCGGCGCTCGCAATTCCGGAAAGACGCGTGCCGAACGGAACCAGAGCAGGATGAAACCAGAACCATTAATTAGTTTGAAAGATATAACGTCGCTGGAAGAGCAATATCAACTCGCGACTTACAAAAAAATGCCGGTAGTCGCTGAGCGGGGCAAAGGTGCCTGGTTATATGCGGCTAACGGCGAGCGCTATCTTGATCTCTACGGCGGTCATGCGGTTGCCGGCACCGGCCATTGTCATCCGCACGTGGTGAAAGCGATCCATGAACAAAGCGACAAACTGCTTTTTTATTCGAACCTGGTTTATTCAGAAGCTCGCGCGCGCGCAGCACAGAAACTAGTTTCAGTCGCTCCTGATTCTTTGACCAAAGCTTTCTTCTGCAATTCGGGAACTGAAGCAAACGAAAACGCCATGCGCATGGCGCGCATGATGACCGGCCGCGAAAATATCATTACCTTCGACGGCGGATTTCATGGGCGCACCGCTGACGCGATCAGCGCGACGTTTCTTGGCAAATATCGCGAGCTCGGTAAGCCCAACGTGCCCGGGCACCTGCGGGCGGAGTTTGGCAATATCGACTCCGTGCGAGAGCTGGCCGATCAATCGGTTGCCGCAATCATGCTCGAGCCTATTCAATCGATGGCCGGGGTGAAAACGGCGGCGCCGTCTTTCTATCGTGAACTTCGCGAGCTTTGTGACGAGCGCGCTATCGTCCTGATTTACGACGAAGTGCAGACCGGCATAGGTCGGACAGGCGAATGGTTTTTCGCGGGCAGTGCGGCCGGAGATACGGTTGTGCCCGACATAATTACGCTCGCGAAATCCCTGGGCAGCGGCATCCCCGTGGGCGCGTGCGTAGTGAGGGAAGAAATCGCTTCGCACATAAAAGAAAATGATCTGGGGACGACTTTCGGCGGTGGCATGATCGCAATGGCCGCAGTCACAGCGACGCTCGAAGCGATCGAAGATGATCAAATGCTGGCGAATGTCTGCGATGTTGAAGCGTATTTGCGCGAGCGCCTGAAAGAGATCGAACAGGTGGTGAATGTGCGCGGTCGAGGCTTTTTGCTGGGGCTTGAATTCGCGGAACAGGCCAGGGCGATTCATGAAGCGTTATTGCAGCGCAAGATTATTACCGGCACCTCCAGCGATCCAAAGGTGCTGAGACTCTTGCCGCCGCTGTGCCTCGCTCGGGCAGACATCGATTTGTTTGTTCAAATTTTGAGACAGGTTGTTTGAGCCACAGAGAACAGAATTATTCAGTGCCCACGCATTTTCTAAGTACCGGAGATTTGTCGCCCGCGGAAATAAATGAATTGATTAATTCCGCGCTCCAATTCAAACGCGGTGACAACCCATCCCAACCGCTCGCCGGTCGTTCCGTGGCGCTCGTCTTTTTCAATCCCAGCCTGCGCACGCGCGCATCAATGCAGGTGGGAATTTACGAGTTGGGTGGTAATGGGATCGTTTTGGAGCCGGGAGGCACGAGTTGGACACTGGAACATCGTGAAGGCGCGGTGATGGACGCAGACAAGACTGAGCACGTCGCGGAATTTGTGCGCGTGCTTGGCCGATATTGCGTGGCGATTGGCGTGCGGACCTTCGCAGCTTTGAAGAACTGGCACGAAGAGCGGACCGATCCAATCCTAAACGCGTTCGCCAAATACTCTGACGTCCCGATCATCAACCTTGAGTCGGCGATGCATCATCCCTGTCAGTCGCTGGCCGACATCACGACGATTCGCGAGAAGCTCGGCGACGGTCGTAAGAAGGTTCTATTAGCCTGGGCCTGGCATCCGAAGCCTCTGCCGATGGCGGTCCCAAACAGTTTCGCTCTGGCCGCAGCACAAGTGGGTCACGATCTCACGATTGCGTACCCGCCGGAGTATGAACTCGATGATGAACTGATGGAAGAAATTAGCAGGCAGGCAACCGCGGCGGGTGGCAACATCACGATTCAGCATGACGCCGAGAAGGCTTTCGATGGCGTCGACGCTGTTTACGCTAAAAGTTGGGGCAGCAGGCATTTTTATGGCGCGCCGGAAAAAGACATCGCCGCGCGCGCCCAATATCGCGGCGAATGGATTGTCGACGAAGCGAAGATGAAACGAACTGGCTCCGCGATTTTCATGCACTGTTTGCCGGTGCGCAGAAATGTGATTGTAACTGATGCGGTGATCGACTCTGGTTCCTCGGTGGTCATCGAAGAAGCAGAAAATCGTTTGCATATACAAAAAGCGATCTTGGCAAAATTGATTGAGGAGTAGTTTCACGCGAAGACACCAGGACATAAAGAAAGGCGCGCAAGTAAGACAGATGACCGACACCAGCGAAGTTGGAAGCCAGTTGCGACTGGACCTCTTGCGCGAAGCGCTGCCTTACATCCAGCGCTTTAAAGGCAAGACTTTTGTCGTTAAGTTTTCGGGTAAAGTCACCGAAGACCATGATCGGTTGATCTCGCTCTGCGAAGAACTTGCTCTGCTGCATCAGGTTGGCATTCGTGTCTGTGTAGTCCACGGGGGCGGGAAACAACTGAGCGATCTGGCCAGGAAGTTGGGCATCGAGCAAACAATCATCGAAGGCCGACGCGTGACCGACGACGACACTCTGGAAATGGCAAAGATGATTTTTGCGGGCAAGATAAATACAGACATTCTCGCCGCGCTTCGTCATCGAGGCGTCGAAGCGGTTGGCCTCTCGGGGGT
>WNGK01008151.1_pt1 | contig 13385 bp, 8 predicted proteins | sample 5400601 | NCBI WGS metagenome assembly WNGK01 (sample SAMN13153376, study PRJNA577476) | soil metagenome | isolation source: 60 cm soil or saprolite under Garry oak tree replicate 1 | place: USA:California | collected 2016-06-15 | reverse complement strand
CGAAACAGGGTCGCGAGGAGATCCTCGCCCGGAGCATCGGCCGGAACGAGCTGTACACGATGCAGACGTGCCTCGCCTACGTCGACGCGCAGCGCGAGTACTACTCGGAGGATCGCCGGGGCGGCGGCATCCTCCAGTACGCGCAGCAGTTCGCCAGCACTCCTGGCAAACGCAACGGGCTTTACTGGCCCACGAAGCCCGGTGAGCCGCTCAGCCCGCTGGGCGACCTGGTCGTTCGGGCGCGGGCCGAAGGCTACCAGCGTGACGCATCGGGCGGGCCGACGCCGTTCCACGGCTATCTCTACTGGATTCTGACCGCGCAGGGGCCCGCCGCCAGGGATGGCGAGTACGACTACATCACACGCGGCCACATGATCGCGGGGTTCGCGCTAGTCGCGTTCCCCGCGCAGTACGGCGCCTCGGGGGTGATGACCTTCATCGTCAACCACGACGGCATCGTGTACGAGAAGGACCTCGGACCGAACACACGCTCCATCGCCTTCGCCATGCGAAAGTTCAACCCTGACGAGACCTGGAAGAAGGCGGAGGTCCAGGAGGTCGCCGCTCCCCAGTAGCAGGTTTCGTCTAGGACGCGGACGCCTCGCCGGCGTGGAGGCGAGTCGACACTGGGATCAGCGGAGGCCGCATCAGGCTCTCCTCGGTCGGGACCACGTGCGGCAGCTCCACCAGGGCGATTCGTACCTTTCCCTGCTCGGCCAGCATCGAGACGACCGACCGCACCGCGTCCTCCGACATGCCGACGCGCTTGGCGATCTGGCCGGGCGTGAGGCGTCCGCCGCACTCCGCGAGAGCAGCCAGCACCGCGTCGTCGATTTCCGCCCAGGGATTGCCTTCGAACGGCCGGCTGTCGATCTCGATGAAGAGGCGCGGCTCTTGCGGCGTCGCGTGCCAGATCACGGTGGCGACGACGCCGGTCCGCGAGTCGAGCCCCTGCCACATTCCGCCGCTCGTGGCGTGGCTGCGATTGTCCTTCGCGATTTCCCGCTTGTATTCCTGGAAGCCATCGTCCGTGAGCGCCCGCACCACGCGGTCGGGATCGGCGACCCACGCATGTTCCTCAATCCGCCAGCTCATCAGACCCTGACGCTCGAGCTCGTTCAGGTGCCGCATGGCGCCCTCCCGCTCAGGGCTTGCGTTCGACGACCATCGCGATCCATTTGTCCGTTGGTGACCTCCGACCGGAAGTGCTGTCGAAGTCGAGGCACCAGGCAGGCCGGTCACGAGGCGTCCGCCCGCGTCGGTCATTGGACATTGCATTCCGAGGTCACCAGGCGACCATGCGTTCGCGACGCACCACTGCGAAGCGTGCCATCACTTGGACTGAGTCGTAATCCCGGCTGATGCCGAGGAGGTTGTACAGCCCACCGTACCGCACGTCTCCCCCGGCGAGCGCCCGCAGTCGCCCGTCGGCCATGACGATGTATCCGTCGAAATGGGTCCAGAAGGGCTGGCGCCCCCAGCCTTGCGGCTCGCCGAGCCGAAGATGGACGTCGGGAGGAATGCACACGAGACGGAAGACCCTCGAATCGAGGCGCAGGTGCTTTTCCATCACGTCGGCGCCGTGAGCGAGCAGGGCCTGCTCGATCGCGATGCGAGGGAGCCCGCGACGGCTCGGGAGTCCCAGGATCCCGAGAAGCTCCGACGGCGGCGTCTCGTCTCCCTCCTTCGGATCGGGAAAGTCCTCGACCAGGACATCCTCGGCGACGAGCTTCGGCAGGTGCCGGGCCCCTCCCGAGTTCACGAGCGGATGAATCATGAGCATCTCGAGCCGTTCCCGGAAGGCTTCGGGCGTGCCGGCAGGCAAGGGCACCTGCTTGACTCCGATACGTCCTCCCGGCTCGTCCGAGAAGACTGGATTCCAGGCGTACTGGCGGAGCGAGGCCAGCTCGACCTTCGACTCGAGGCGACGGGCCGCCAGCCCGAGCCGCCGCGCCCCCTTCAGCGTGTCGTCGGAGTAGGGGGTGAAGAGATCCGACGAGGGGGCAGTCGACATGCTATCCGGCGCTTGCCCGGCCCGTGTACCTTTCCCCGGCGTCACGGCCGTCATCAGCACGTCGGCCAGCTTCGCCAATCCCCGCATCTCGCCGGACTTCAGGGCGCGCCGGGCTGCTTCCCGAGGGTCCGTGGAGACCGCCTGTGTCGCCGACTCCCGAGAGCTGATCAGCTCGAGGGCCTTCAGCGCTGCTGATCGTCCCGTATAGAACTCCTTCCACGACGCATCCGCACGCTCCAGCGCGGCGAAGTGCTCGACGGCCCGGGTCCGCAGCGCCTGCAGTTCCTTTTCGGAGAGCCGCGTGAATGGTCGCAAACCCGGCGAGAAGGGGTCGAGCCTGACGTCGGTGACGGCGTAGACCCCACGACCCGTCTCCATGTGCTGACGCTTGTTCTCCACCCTCTGTCGGAGCATCTCGGCGCGCTCGCTGAGCTCCTTGACCTTCGACCACTCGCCCTTTTCCAGCGCGCGAGCGATCTCATGACGAATCACTCCTCATCACGCTGCAGGCGCTGCCCGGCACCGTGCGCATCCGCCGGCCGCGCCGGGCCCTCAGGCCATGATGTTCACGCCGCCGTCGACGTAGACCGTACCGCCCGTGATCCGACGCGCGTATGGCGTCGCGAGATACGCGCAGGCGAAGCCGACATCGGTGATGTCCACCAACTCGCCGACCGGCGTCCGCTGCGCAGCTTCGTTGAGCAGCAGCTCGAAATCCTTGATCCCCGAGGCGGCACGGGTTTTGAGCGGCCCCGGCGAGATCGCATGCACCCTGATTCCTCGCGGGCCGAGCTCATAGGCGAGGTAGCGGCAGCAGGCTTCGAGCGCTGCCTTCACCGGGCCCATCATGTTGTAGTTGGGCACGACCTTCTGTGCACCGTGATAGCTCATCGCGAACAGCGTCCCGCCGGCCGTCATGAGCGGCACCGCGAGCCTGGCCATGCGGATGAGGGAGTGGCAGGAAATGTCCATGGCCCTCGCGAAGCCATCGGCCGTGCAGTCGAGCAGCCCCGTCTGTAAATCTGCCTTCGGGGCCCACGCGATCGAGTGGACCAGGATGTCGAGACGCCTCCACTCCCGACCGATCCGTTCGAACAGCGCCTCGAGCTCGCCCGGCGCCCCGACGTCGAGGGGCGCGAGGATCTGTGCTTCCAGCTTCTCGGCGAGCGGCTGCACGTGGACCTTTGCCTTCTCGCTGAGATACGTGATCGCCAGGTCTGCCCCCAACTCACGAAAGGCCCTGGCGCATCCGTAGGCGATCGAGTGCTCGTTCGCGATCCCGACGACGAGCGCCTTCTTTCCCTTCAACACCGGACGAGGGACCTCGATCGTCACCGTCCGCCTCCTTCACTCGCTCTCGAGCACGCGTCGGGTGTGACGCGCGATCATGAGCTCCTCGTTGGTCGGAATCACCCAGGCGCTCACGCGGCTGTTCGCCGCGCTGATCCGGGGCCCCCCCCTGGCATTGGCCGCCGCGTCGAGCGTGAGCCCGAGCCATCCGCCGTCCCGACACACCCGCTCACGGATTGCAGCCGCGTTCTCGCCGATGCCGGCTGTGAAGACGAGGGCGTCGAGCCCTCCGAGCGCACCCGCGAGAGACCCCAGCTCGCGTCGGATGCGATACACATAGACGTCGATCGCCAGGCTCGCGCGCGGATCGGCGCTCCCCAGCAGCGCGCGCATGTCGCTCGAGATGCCCGACATGCCGAGCAGTCCGGACTCCTTGTAGATGAGCCGTTCGACGTCGCGCGCGCTCATCCCGCGTTCGTCCATGAGGTAGAGAATGACTCCCGGATCCAGGGCGCCGCAGCGCGTGCCCATGGGCAGACCGTCGACCGCGGTGAAGCCCATCGTGCTCGCCACGCTCCGGCTGGCCGAGAGCGCGCACATGCTCGATCCGTTGCCCAGATGCAGGACGATCGTTTTGCCCGCGGCCGCTGTCGCGTCGAACCGGGCCAACACGGAAGCGATGTACTCGTAGGACAGGCCGTGGAAGCCGTAGCGCCGGATGCCGATCTCGTGAAGCTCCTGCGGCAGCGCGAACCGCTGCGCGACATCCGGATTCGTCCGATGGAACGCCGTGTCGAAGCACGCGACCTGAGGGAGCTCTGGCGCGCGCTCGAGCAGCGCAGCGATCGGGGACAGATTGTGCGGCTGGTGCAGCGGCGCCAGCGGGACGAACTGCTCCAGCGCCTTCAGCACACCGGAATCCACGCGGACAGGCGTGGAGTACTCCAGCCCGCCGTGAACGACCCGGTGACCGACCCCGATCAGACGGTCGCCGACGAGCTGCTCGCGGAGGAAGCCCCGCAAATGCTCCACCGCCTCGTCGTGGCCGAGTTTCACGCCTTCGCCCCACGACCGCTCGGCCACTGTCCGGCCCGACACATCCCTGGCCACGAACTGCGGCGCCGTGGGGAGGCCCTCGACCTGGCCGCGCACGTCCAGGGTGAGGTCGTCGTGACGCACGAGGAACAGCGAGAACTTGATACTCGACGAGCCGGCATTGATGACGGCGATCGCGTCGGGCACGGTGTCCTCAGCGAGCCGCCGCTGGCGCAGGCTTCTCTCGCCGCGCGTTGGCTACCAGCGCCATGACCGCCGTGGACGCCAGGCGGGTACGGACGCTGTCGGCGCGGCTGGTGAGCACGATGGGCACGCGCGTGCCCAGCACGATCCCCGCGCTGTCGGCGCCGGCCAGGTACTGCAGCTGCTTGGCCACCATGTTGCCCGCCTCGAGATCGGGCACGAGCAGGATGTCGGCCTTCCCGGCCACCGGCGACACGATCTTCTTGGTCCGGGCGGCCTCCTCACTGACGGCGTTGTCGAAGGCGAGAGGGCCGTCCAGCGCGCCGCCGCTGATCTGGCCACGATCGGCCATCTTGCAGAGCGCCGCGGCATCGACCGTCGACTGGATCTTGGGGTTGACGGTCTCGACTGCCGACAGGATGGCTACTTTCGGGATCGCGATACCGAGTACGCGGGCCAGGTCAATCGCGTTCTGCACGATGTCGACCTTGTCATCGAGCGTGGGATAGATATTGATGGCTGCGTCGGTGACGAGCAGGACCCGCGGATAGGCCGGCACGTCCATGAGGAACACGTGGCTGATACGCCGGGCGGTCCGGAGGCCCGCTGCCGAGGGCACGACGGCCGCCATGATCTCATCCGTGTGCAGCGAGCCCTTCATGAGGGACTCGACCTCACCGGCGCGCGCCATCGCCACGGCCTTCTCGGCGGCGGCGTGGCTGTGCTCTGTCGGCACGATCCGATAGCCCGACAGGTCGATCTGCTCGGCGTCGGCCACCGCGCGGATCTTCGCTTCGGGCCCGATGAGCACGGGGATGATCAGCCCGCGCCGCGCGGCTTCGACCGGCCCCAGCAGCGAGTCCCGGTCGCACGGATGCACCACCGCGCACGACACCGGCGCCAGCCCCTCGCACCGGCGCAAGAGCTTCGTGAAGGCGTCGTTGTGACGGAGGATCAGCTGTGGCGTGGCCACTTCGTCGTAGGCGATGCGGCGCGTGGGCGCCTTCACCGTCACGGAGCCGGCGACGAGCGCCTGCCCGCCCTGTGCGACCCTGCAATCGAAGACCACGATGGCGTCGTCGGTTCGCTTCTCGCGGGCCGTGACCGAGGCCGTGACCTCGGCTCCCAGGCCGATGACGCCCTCGAAACGAAGGTCCTGGGCGAGGATGCGGGTGCCCGGGCCGGGCAGGCGGCGGTTGAGCAACATCGAGAGGATTGCTTCCGCGCCCACGGCCTGGGCCGTTGCCGAGTCACGCCCCTTGCTGGAGTCGGGGCCGACGTCCCAGGACTCGGTGTCGCCCGACAGGAGCACCATGGCTTGGACCTCGGTCTCGGTCACAGGACGTGAGATGCTCACCGTCCTGCCGACCTCAATCTCGTCGAAGGTTACATTGGACACACCAGTCATGATCGTGTCTCTCCTCGTCGCCCCACCGTCACGCGCTCCGCGGCATCTTCGCAGCCGGGCGCCGCGGTGGTGCCCCGAGCACGCCCAGGATGCTGTCGACACGCGCCAGATCTTCGGCGGTCAGCTTCCGCGCGCGGATCCGATCGTCGCCGAGCAGCCGCTCGATCAGCGTGAGTAGCCGTTCCCGATCGGCCGCGTCGGCGAGGAGCTTCGGGAGCGTGTGGAGCGCACGTTCGGGTTCGTAGCGCACGACGATGTCCTGCTCACCCCGGATGCGCCGCATCTGCTCTCGCGACAGGGCGGGCAGGAACTCTGCGTAGTCCTCGACAAGGTCGCGCCTGAGCTCGAGGCGCGACAGCGGGATCGGCACGTCGACGCAGTTGATCAGGGCGCCGATGCGAGCGAGCGCTTCGGCATACCCGCCCTGCTCGAGGGAAGCGAGGGCCTCCTTCACGAAAGGAAGTTCCCGCGGGTCCATCGGGACGGCCGCGCCCGACGCACGTTCGTCCGCCTCACGCTTGTCGGCGAGATACAGCGAGAAGAGGCTGCCGTACGTGAGGAAGAATGCCGCCTCGCTCATCGCGTCGCGAGTGTCGCGGTAGTAGTCGAGCGCGGCGCTCATCGCCTCCGACATCATCCGCTCGACGCGGCGGGCGGGCTCGTCGGCGCTCACGGCCTGGCGGTGGGCCTTGGTCGCCGCGGCCGCGGGGCCGAGCCACCAGAGCCAGGGGTTGTAGTCGGAGAGGGCCCACCGCTGGAAGCGCAGCGGGTGGAAGGCCCGTCCGAGTTTCGCGGCGTGGTCACTCGACATCGCCTGGACGAGCGGCTGCGCGAAGAGCCGATAGGCGCGCTGATTGAACTCAGAGACCGCGTCCACGGCCTCGAACGGCTTCTCGTCGGCGCGCTTGAACCGGTTCAATCGCTCGACGACCTCTTCGAGCCGGCGCTCCACGAACTGGACGTCGTACTGGACGGCGCCGCCCGTGCCTCGACGCTCCACGATCTGCATCCCGTAGAGGCCGGCGGGAAGCGCCTCGATCGACTTCAGCACCGAGACGATCTGCGCATGCTCCTTCTTCGCGACCTTTCCCGAGACGAAGATGCCGAGGTGACCGATGTCCTGGTGCAGCAACCCCACGATGACCTGGCCGCGGGCCTTGATTTCCTCGGTCGAGCCGTAGACGTCGGCGACCCAGTTGAACGCCTGCTGTGGGGGCGTGATGTTGTCGCCCATGGACGCGAACAGGATGATCGGCGACTTGATCTCGCGCAGGTCGAAGGCCGTGCCGTGCTGCGCACGCACGTCTCCGGACCAGAGCTTGTTGCCGACGAAAAGATTGCGGGTGATCCACTCGATCTCGTCGCGGTTCATGAGGTAGAAGCCACCCCACCAGCGCTCGAACTCGAGAAAGCGTGGCGGCTCGGTGTCCACGTTGGCGAACAAGTGGTAATACTTGTCCCAGAACGTGTTCGCGGGGTTCAGGTTCTCGAAGTTCTGCACGAGCCAGGCGCCGTCGAATTTGCCGTGGCCGAGGTCGGCCGCCAGCGAGGCGAGCCAGGTGCCGCCGAGCAGGCCACCCGCATAGCGCATCGGGTTGTCGCCCTCGCCCTCCCGCCAGGCGCCGCCCCAGTAGGACATCGGAGCTCCGTTGAGCACGATCGGACCGACGTCCTCGGAATCGGCGGCCGCGAGCATCATCGCCGCCCAACCCCCCTGGCAGTTACCGACGATGACCGGCTTCGGGCTCTCCGGATGGAGCGCGCGGACCTTGCGCACGAATACCTGCTCGGCCGCGCACACGTCGAGCATGGTCTGACCTTCCTGGGGCTCGGGAAAGAAGATCACGAAGTACACGGGATGCCCGGCCGCGAGCGCGACGCCCACCTGCGAATCGTCCTTGAATCCCCCGATGCCGGGCCCGTGCCCCGCGCGCGGGTCGATGATGATGTAGGGACGCCGCTTCTGGTCGACGCTGACGCCCGCCGGCGGCGTGATGCGCACCAGCGCGTAATTGACGGGCCGCGCGAACGTGCGCGCGTCGAGCACCGTCTCGTACGTGAAGCGCAAGACGGGCGGCAGGCCCTCGCGCGTGTGCTCCACGAAGGTGTTGCCGCGCTGCCGGAGCGTGTCCCAGAAGAGCACCGACCGCTGCGCGACGTCCACCGCGTACCGGCACCAGCCGATCCAGGCATCCCAGGGCGTCGTGGGCTTCGCGAAGAGTCCCGACACGTGCTCGGCGAACGCGTTCTGCATTCGCTCGGTGAACCGCTCCTGCGCGAGCTTCATGCGTGTGAGGAAAACCCGCGCAACTTTGACCGAGAGATCGTGGCTGCGGCCCAGGTGTGCCGTTGGACTGCTCGACATGACCCACCTCGCTTTCCTCTTGCACGATGCTCGAGCTGACCGTGCCGGTGGTTTCGAGTCTCATGGGAGGCCTCGCGGTTTTCAGCTACGCGCACCCTACGCTGGGCGGCGACCGCCGCCTATGGGCTCTTGGTCGTATTCGGCGGCGACGAAGATCATCGCCGCGCCGCTCCTTGAGCTGTACGGTCGAAAGGGGTCGTCACTCCTATCCGACGGCGAGCACTTCGCGGCTGTCGCGGAGCGTGCGCGTCACCACGGGAACACCACCGTGCTCGTGGATGACGATCAGATCGGCCGTTTTGCCCGGCTCGATGGAGCCGAGCGCGTCGTCGAGTCCGAGCGCGCGGGCCGGATTGAGCGTGACGAGGCGAAACGCCTCGGGCAGCGAAGCGTCACCACCCGTGACCAGATTCGTCACCGCGTGGAACAGCGCAGCCGGATAATAGTCAGAGCAGAGCACGCCCCTGATCACCGGCGCCACCGTAGTTGCGTCCTGCTGCAGTCCTGTGACGCCGATGTGAAGTTTCGGCGACGGGCTCGGCGTTTCCTGTCTCTGGCCGCCGCCGCGTGTCCATGTCATGCTGACCTCCGAGAACGACGCTGGCGGTTCCTTCGATCCCGATGGGCCCGCCGCGCGCGGAGGCGCTTCATGCACTGCCCTCGCTGCCACGCTGAAAGCAGGGACGGCGCGAAATTCTGTGAGGACTGCGGCTCTCGCCTGGCCGTTCGGTGCTCGTCCTGCGGTTCCGAGGTCACCGTCGGCAAGCGATTTTGCGGAACCTGTGGGCACCCGATCGACCACGGTCCAACCGAGCCACGCCTGGCAGCCAGGATCGCGCTCGATGGCGAGCACAAGCTCGTGACCGTCCTCTTCTGTGACATCGTCAACTCGACGGGACTGGCCGAACGCCTCGGGCCCGAGCAGATGCATGCACTGCTCAACCGGTTCTTCGAGCGCGCGCTCTCTGAGGTTCACCGCTACGAGGGCACCATCAACCAGTTTCTCGGTGACGGCTTCATGGCGCTGTTCGGCGCGCCCGTCGCTCACGAGGATCACGCCCTGCGCGCCGTGCTCGCGGCGTTCGGCATCCAGCAGGCCATCGGCGAGCGAGCCGAGGTCAAGGCCGCGAACGGGGAAGCGCTGACCCTGCGCATGGGTTTGAACACCGGCCCGGTGGTGGCCGGGACGATCGGCGACCAGTTACGAACGGACTACACCGCGGTCGGAGACACGACGAACCTGGCCGCGCGACTTCAGCAGCTGGCCGAGCCCGGAACGATTCTGGTCAGCGACACCACCGCGCGGCTCGTCACCGGGGACGTCGAGATGGACGCGCTCGGCGCCCTCCAGATCAAGGGAAAGACGGATTCGATCCAGGGGTATCGTGTGACGGCGATCCGGCCCCGGCGCTCGTCACGGCACGGATATGAACACCGGAATCTCAGTGCCTTCGTGGGACGTGACCGGGAGCTGCGCACGCTCCACGAGCTCCTCGGGCTGGCCGAGGGCGGGCAAGGGCAACTCGTGGGCATCGTCGGAGAAGCCGGTGTCGGAAAGTCGCGCCTCGTCCACGAGTTCCGCCGCTCACTCACCGAGCGACGGGCGACCTTCCAGGAAGTCCACTGCTTCTCGTACGACCGCGCCGTTCCCTATCTGCCGCTCATCGATCTCCTCCGCGACGGCGCCCAGATCACGCCACGAGACAGTACCGACGTCGCCGTCACCAGGGTTCGGCGCACGCTCGAGGAGCTCGGACTCGAGGCCGACGTTCACGCACCGTTTCTCCTCCGACTGCTCGGCATCGACGAAGGCACCGAGCGGCTGGCCGCGCTGACGCCGGATCGGATCAAGTCCGGGATCTTCGAAGCGCTCTGCCAGATGACGCTCATGAGCAGCAAGAAGCGGCCCATCGTCATCCTCGCCGAGGACCTCCACTGGATCGACGTAACCTCGGAGGAGTTCGTCCAGCTCCTCGCCGACGCGGTTCCCGGCGCCGCGATGCTGCTGTTGATGACGTACCGTCCGGGGTACCGTCCGCCACGGCTCGAGAAATCGTGCGCGACCCAGCTGGCGCTGCGGAGCCTGTCCACGGAGGATAGCCGCCGCATCGTCAGCTCGGCCGCTCGTGACGAAACGATGGACGACACGGTCGTCGACACGATCCTCGGCAAGGCCGAAGGCAACGCCTTCTTTCTCGAGGAGCTGACCCGGGCCGTGCTGGAGCAGAAGACCGCGCAAGCCGGCTCACCCACCGTCCCCGGAACGGTCCAAGCCGTCCTGGCGGCGCGCATCGATCGGCTCGACGACGACACCAAGCGTGTGCTCCAGGCCGCCGCCGTGCTGGGCCGAGAATTCTCGCCTCGCCTCGTCGAGCAGATGTGGGACGGCGCCGGCAGCGTGTCGTCCTGCCTCAAGGCGCTGCAAACGCTCGAATTCCTCTACGAGCGGACGTCGCCCGACAACCCCACCCTGGTGTTCCAGCACGCCCTCACCCAGGAGGTGGCCTTCAGCACGTTGCTCAACGAGCATCGACGGATCCTTCACGGCCGCGCCGTCAGCGCCATCGAGCACGTCTTTCGCGATCGGCTGGGGCCTCACCTGGATTCGCTCGCACGTCATGCGCTCGCGGCCGACCTGCCCGGGCGCGCCGTCGAGTACCTGCACGCGAGCGGCACGGCCTTGTTCGCGAAGGGAGCCGTGCGGGACTCTCTCGAACGCCTCGATCAGGCTCTCGAGATGGTGTCGCGTCTCGAACCCACCGTCGAGACGACGCGCCGCTCCATCGATCTGCGGCTCGACCTTCACTCCCCGTTGTTCGTCATCGGAGACCTGTCCCGGGTGACGAAGCTCCACGAAGAAGCCGAGGCGCTGGCTCGCGAGCTGGGCGATCACGCTCGCCTCGGTCGAGTGCTCGTCCGGCTCGCCAATTATTCCTGGGCGGGGGCTCAGTACGCCGACGCCAGGCATCGCTCGACCCAGGCGTTGACCATCGGTCTGAAAACGGGCGACCGAGTCCTCGAAGTCATGGGGCGCTACTTGCTCGGCGAGGTGCAACACGCGTGTGGCGAGTACCCGGCGGCGATTCGTTCGTTTCGGGAGAACGTGGAAGGCGACAACAGCGAGGTCGCCAAGCAGCGCCTCGGGTTCACCGCGTCGCCATACGTCGTCAGTTGTGGGTATCTCGCCTGGTGTTACGCCCTCCTGGGTGACTTCCAGTCAGCACGTGCATTCGGCGATCGAGCGGTCGCCAGCGCGGACGCGTCCAACGAGCCTCAGGCCCGCGTCTATGCCTCCCTCCTCTACGCGCTGATGCTGGACGACACGGGTGACAGTGCGCAGGGCATCGAATGGTGCGAGCGTGCGCGGACCCAGGCCGAAGGTCAGGCGTCGGCCTGGATCGGAGGCGTCTACTCGGTGCTCGGATACTTGCTGGTCCAGACTGGCCGAGTCGCTGAAGGTCTCGGCTACCAGGAGCGCGCGCTGGCTCATCAGGAGCGCATCGGGTTTCGGGTGTATCGGCCCTTGTTCCGTCGCAAGCTCGCCGAGGGTCTGCTCGCCGCTGGCCAGGTCGACCAGGCAAAGCATCACGCCGAGGCAGCGCTCGAGGCCGCGACCGAGTCCGGCGAGCGCGGCCATGAAGCGTATGCGCTCTACGCCCTCGGGTTGGCGACGGCGGACGAGCATCCGCTCCATCGAGCCCGGACGCTGGCCGAGGCCCTCGGCATGCGACCGCTGGTCGCCCGATGTCACATGGAGCTCGGAACCTTCCACGCGCGCGCCGGCAGGCTCGAGCCGGCGCGAGAGCATCTGACCATCGCGGCAACGATGTTTCGCGACATGGATATGCGGTTTCGGCTGGAGACAGCGGAACAGCAGATCAAGGAGCTCGCCTGATAGAGCAACCGGTGTTCATCGTCGGCGCCGGCCCCACCGGCCTCGTCCTCGCCCTCTGGCTGACGCGGCTGGGCGTGAAGGTCCGGATCATCGACAAGACCGCGGAGCCCGGTACCACCTCGCGCGCGCTCGCGGTGCAGACGCGTACCCTCGAGTTCTACCGGCAGATCGACCTCGCGACGACCGTGGTCGAGCGCGGGCTCAGCTTCGTCGTGGCGAACTTTTGGGTCAGGGCCACCAGGGTCGCACGCGCGCGCTTCGGCGACGGAGGCGTGGGGCTCAGCCCGTTTCCGTACGCGCTCATCTTCCCGCAGGACGAGCACGAGCGTGTGCTGATCGAGCGGCTGCGCGAGCTCGGCGTGACCGTCGAGCGCCGCGTCGAGCTCCTTGGCTTCGAGGACGCGGGTGACCACGTGCGCGTACGTCTACGGCGTGCCGACGGCACGGAAGAAGCCTGCGAGGCGGCCTACATCGCCGGCTGTGACGGCGCGCACTCGACGGTGCGGGACGGGCTCGCCATCGGCTTCCCGGGCGGCACCTACGCGCATCTCTTCTACGTCGCCGACGTCGAGGCACGCGGACCGGCCATGGATGGCGAGCTGCACGGCGCGCTGGACGAGGCGGAGTTCCTCCTGGTCTTTCCGCTGAAGGGCGATCGGCGCGCGCGGCTCATCGGAGTCGTCCGTGACGACGCCGAGACACGGCACGACACGCTGACGTGGAACGACGTCAGCAAAGACGTCATTGACCGCATGGGCATCACCGTGGAGCGCGTGAACTGGTTCTCGACCTACCACGTGCATCACCGCGTCGCCGACCACTTCCAGAAAGGTCGCGCGTTCCTGCTGGGTGACGCCGCCCACGTTCACAGTCCCGTCGGCGGCCAGGGCATGAACACCGGGATCGGGGACGCGGTGAACCTCGCGTGGAAGCTCGCCGACGTTCTTCACGGTCGCGCGCCCGCATCGCTGCTCGAGAGCTACGAGCCCGAGCGCATCGCCTTCGGCCGGCGGCTCGTCGCGACCACCGACCGGGCCTTCACCTTCATCACGAGCCGTGGCCCGATCGCACGACGCGTTCGGGTGAATGTCGTACCGGTCGTCGTGCCCCTCGTGTTTCGGTTGAGGGCGGCGCGCCGGTTGATGTTCCGGACGATCTCGCAGACGGGCGTGAG
>WNGK01005527.1_pt1 | contig 13385 bp, 11 predicted proteins | sample 5400601 | NCBI WGS metagenome assembly WNGK01 (sample SAMN13153376, study PRJNA577476) | soil metagenome | isolation source: 60 cm soil or saprolite under Garry oak tree replicate 1 | place: USA:California | collected 2016-06-15 | reverse complement strand
TGGACGGGACTCGATCAACTCGTCGCCGCGCATTCCGCCGCCAAGGCCATCGAGCTCAAGCGCGCGCTGGAAGGCATGCCCCTGCCGCTGCACCCTGGCGCGGAGAAGTACTACAAGGAAGTCAAGCTGATAAAGTGACGCAACTGTCCGAGAGCAAGAGGCTTTAGCCTCAAGGCGATCGGAGGCAGTTGCGTCATCCCGGCGAAGGCCGGGATCCAAGTTCATGCGGCGATCGCATTCAGGTGCCAAATTGGGCCCCGGCCTGCGCCGGGGCGACCAGTGTTGTGCGTCATCCCGGCGGAAGCGGGGATCCAGCGGCGTTGCTGGCGATGAAAAAAGACACTGGATTCCCGCGTTCGCGGGAATGACGTCGTTAGCTGCGAACGCAGCGCGCATGAAACAAAAGGAAGCCGATGTCCGGCCCTGAGCTGCAATCGCTTCCGCCGCAGGCCGCCGAAGCCGCCTTCGACGAAACCGGCGTCAAGCGCGAGCTGAAGGGAACGACGTGGAAGATCGTCGCCGGTGTCGCGCTCGCGTTCTCGAGCTACCAGCTCGTCATCGCCGCGTTCAGTCCCCTTTCGAGCCTCATCGCGCGCTCGCTGCACGTCGGGTTTCTGCTGCTGCTCGCGTTCCTCATCTATCCGATCAGCAGCAAGGCCGACCGCCATCGGATCGCCTGGTACGACGCGATCCTCGGCCTCGTCGCGTTCGCTCTGGCGTTCTACCACTGGATATTTGAAGCCGAGCTGATCCAGCGCGGCGAGCCCATACTCGCCGATCTCGTCGTCGGGACCATCGTCGTCGTGCTGGTGTTCGAGGCGGCCCGGCGCGTGCTGGGTGTCGCGCTGCCGATCGTCTGCGTAACGTTCCTGGCCTACGGCCTGTTCGGGCAATACCTGCCCGCCGCCATCGCGCACCGAGGCTACGGCTTCGACCAGATCGTCGGCCAGCTCTATCTCGGCACCGAGGGCATCTACGGCATCCCGACGCTGGTGTCGGCGACGTACATTTTCCTGTTCATTCTGTTCGGCAGCTTCCTCGAGCACGCCGGGATGATCGGCCTGTTCAACCAGATCGCGATGGGCTTCGTCGGCCACGCCCGCGGCGGCCCGGCGAAGGTCGCCGTCATCTCATCCGGCCTGATGGGCACGATCTCGGGCTCCGGTATCGCCAACGTGATGACTATCGGGCCGTTCACCATTCCGCTGATGAAGCGTTTCGGCTACTCCTCGGTGTTTGCCGGCGCCGTCGAGGCGACCGCGAGCATGGGTGGGCAGATCATGCCGCCGGTGATGGGCGCAGTCGCATTCATCATGGCCGAGACGCTCGGTGTCCCCTACGTCACCATAGTCAAGGCTGCGATCATCCCCGCGCTGCTCTATTACGTCACGGCGTTCTGGATGGTGCATCTCGAGGCCGGTCGCGCCAGCCTGCACGGGCTCCCCAAGTCGGAATGCCCGAATCCATGGCGCGCGATTGCCACCCAATGGCACCTGTTGCTGCCGCTGGTGGTGCTGGTGGTGCTGCTTTTCGACGGATGGACACCCATGTTCGCCGGGTTGGTGGGGCTTGCGTTGACGGCGATCCTGATCCTCGGTGCCGGTATCGTTGCGGGGTTCAACTCGAAGCATTTTCGCATCGTGTATTGGGTGACCCTTGGGGTGGTGCTCGCTGTCTACCTGACGCAGGGCTTCGAGCAGTATGGCGTCTGGCCGATCCTCATTCTGATCGGAGCGCTCGTCGCGTGGAATGTATTCACCCAGGGTGGTCGCGGGACGCTGACGACGATGCGTCGCAGCTTGGTCGACGGTGCCCGCCAGGCAGTAGGCGTCGGCCTCGCCTGTGCGGTCGTCGGCGTGATCATGGGTGTGCTGACTCTGACCGGAGCCGCATCGAATTTTGCCGAGTTCGTCCTCCAAATAGGCTCGAAAAGCCTGTTTCTGTCGCTCTTGCTGACGATGGTCGTTTCCCTTGTACTCGGCATGGGCATCCCGACGATTCCGACGTACATCATTTGCAGCTCGATCGCGGCGCCTGCATTGGCCAAGCTGGGTGTGCCGCTCATCGTGTCGCACATGTTCGTGTTCTATTTCGGCATCATTGCGGATCTCACTCCGCCGGTCGCGCTCGCCGCTTTCGCGGCGGCGTCGATCGCCAAGGCCTCGCCGATGCGGATCGGCTGGAAGGCAACGCATATTGCAATCGCAGGGTTTGTCATCCCGTTCATGGCCATCTACGATCCGGCGCTGATGTTGCAGCCGCTTCCTCCTTCGACCACGGTCGATGTCACCGCGGCGATCTACGTAACCTTCAAAGCGCTGGTCGCGATTGCGCTGTGGGGCGGCGCGGCGATCGGCTATCTTCGCGGCCCGCTCAGCTGGCCCGAGCGTATCGTCGCCTTGACGGCGGCTGCGTTGCTCGTCGCGGCCGTGCCCTGGACCGACGAGGCGGGCTTCGCGCTTGGCGCTGCGTTCACCGCGTGGCATTGGTACCGAAGCCGCGAGGCGCAGCCCGTCAAGACGTGAACCCGGACGCGCAATCCTGACTGCGATCTGCATCATCGCCGCGGGCGTCATCCGCGCGAGCCTGCCCGCCGCCGAGTTCACGCTCGCCTGGGAGCACTCGGTCGAGAAGACCCGCTGGGAAGAGCGCTACGAGATCGACGGCGAGCGCTTGCGTCTGAGTGAGGCGCGCATCCAGGGTTTCGGTGCCGGGATGGAATCGCCCTCCGACGCGCGCCTGGTCGATGGCTGGTGGACCTGGCGCCCCGCGCTCGCCCCTCTGCCCGAGCTGCGGCTCGCGCGCTCGTCCTACACGCGCGACTATCGCCTGTGCTGGAACGCGCGCTGCGCGACGCTCGCCGAGCTTGTCGGCTCGGTCGGCGAGAGCGAGCCCATCACGGTCACTGCCTGCTCGTCACGGTAGCGTCGCCCCGAGCCCACCGGCCACTCAGGCGGCCCCCGACAACTCCGGTCGCGGCGCCCGCCTCTCCAGCGCGCTCACATGCACGGGAAACTCTCCGAGCTTGCGGTCGAGGAAATAATTGCGCAGCGTGCGCGCGATGGTTCGAAACGCCAGCTCGTTCCAGGGGATCGCCGCTTCGTCGAAGAGCCGCACCTCGAGGCTCTCCGGTCCCGGTCCGAAGCCGAGATCGAGCAGACGCGCGCGGAACATGACGTAGACCTGGTTGATCTGCGGCAGGCTGATGACCGTGTACAGCGCTCCGACCTCGACCTGGGCGCGCGCCTCCTCCACGGTCTCGCGCGCGGCGCCGGCCAGGATCGTCTCGCCGTTCTCCAGGAACCCCGCCGGGAGCGTCCACAGTCCGTGTCGCGGCTCGATCGCTCGCTTGCACAGCAGGACCTGACCGTCCCACTCCGGCAGACAGCCGACGACGACCTTGGGATTCTGATAATGCACCGTACCGCAGTTCGAGCACACGTCGCGCGGCAGCGTGTCGCCGTCCGGGATGCGGTGCTCGAGCGCAGAGGAGCCGCAGTTGCTGCAGAAATTCATCTCGCGCGATCGATGATTTCGGGAAGACTCCGCGACCCAGAAGCTTTCCCGAAGGACTTTGCTCTGTGTCTGTCGGTGCTAGACCTTGATGAAGTGCTCACGGTAGTACTTGAGCTCATCGATCGACTCGTAGATGTCGGCAAGCGCCTCATGCCTGCCCTGCTTGACCCAACCCCTGGCGAGCTCAGGCTTCCAGCGGCGGCACAGCTCCTTCAACGTCGATACGTCGAGATGTCGATAGTGAAAGTAGTCCTCCAACGCCGGCATCCAGCGGGCGAGGAAACGCCGATCCTGGCAGATCGAATTCCCGCACATCGGCGAGACCCGCGGCGGGACGTGCTCGCGCAAGAAAGCGAGCATCTCCTGCTCCGCGGTCGCCTCGTCGAGCGTCGAGGCCCTGACTTTGCCCGTGAGGCCGGTCCGCGCGTGCGTCGACTGGTTCCACGAATCCATGGCGGCGAGCGTCACGTCATCCTGATGCACGACCAGCACTGGCGCTTCGGCGATCGTGGTCAGCGCGCCGTCGGTGATGACCAGGGCAATCTCGATGACGCGATCGGTCTCGGGGTTGAGCCCCGTCATCTCCATGTCGATCCAGATCAAATGGTTGGGGTCCTGGGGCATGGGAGCTGGCGTAGAATAACGCTGTGGTGCCGATGACGTATTCTCGCATACCGCTGCGCTTCGCCGCATCGATCCGTGTGATTGCCGCGCCTCGCCGCTGATCCATGACTCCGGGGCTTTTCACCGCGCTGTTCGTCACTGCGCTGGCGGCGTCTGTGGTCGTCCACCTTTGGCTCTCGCGCCGGCAGGTCCGGCACGTGCTCGCGCACCGCGCTGCGGTGCCGGTGCATTTCGCCGACCGCGTCACGCTGGCCGCGCATCAGAAAGCCGCGGATTACACCGTGGCACGCACGCGGCTCGGCCTGATCGATCTGCTGCTCGACACCGTTGTCCTGCTGGCGCTCACGCTTGCTGGCGGGCTGGCGCTCATCGCCGGGTGGCTCGGGGAGACGCGCCTGCCCTCGCTCGCGCAGGACGTCGCGCTGATCGTCGTGGTAGCGCTCCTGGCCGGAGCGCTCGCCTTACCGCTGGCGTGGTATCGCACTTTCGTGATCGAGGAACGCTTCGGCTTCAACCGGACCACCCTCTCGCTGTGGATCGCCGACGTCCTCAAGGGCGCATTGATCGGGGCCGCGCTGGGCGTGCCGCTGGTCGCGCTGGTGCTCTGGCTGATGGCGGTGGCGGGCACGCTTTGGTGGCTCTACGCCTGGCTGGCATGGGTTGCCTTCCAGGTGCTGGTGCTGGCGCTCTACCCGACGGTCATCGCGCCGCTGTTCAACAAGTTCGAGCCTCTGGCCGACGCCGGACTGAAGGAGCGTGTCGAGCGCCTGCTCGCACGCTGCGGTTTCCGCGCCAAGGGACTCTACGTGATGGACGGCTCGAGGCGCTCCGCGCACGGCAACGCGTACTTCACCGGCTTCGGCGCGGCGCGGCGGATCGTGTTCTTCGATACGCTGCTCTCCCGCCTCGCGCCGGACGAGATCGAGGCGGTCCTCGCGCATGAGCTCGGACACTTCAAGCTCAGGCACGTGATCAAGCGCACGGTCTGGTTCTCGGTCGGGAGCCTTGCCTTGCTGGCGCTCCTGGGGTGGCTCGTCGGCGAGCCGTGGTTCTACACCGGCTTGGGCGTTCCCGGGCCCGCGCCGCGTTATGGCGTCGCGCTGGTCCTGTTCATGCTCGCCTTGCCCGCGTTCACCTTCATCGCCTCGCCGCTGGCCGCGATGTATTCGCGGCAGCACGAATTCGAGGCCGATGAGTATGCAGCGCGCAACGCTTCCGCGTCTGCACTCGCCGCCGCGCTGGTCAAGCTCTACGAGGACAATGCGACCACGCTGACGCCGGATCCCGTCCATTCGGCCTTCTACGACTCGCATCCGCCCGCCCCTGCGCGGATCGCGCGGCTGCAGTCTGCAACCGCGTGACATCTTCGACAGCGAAACCCCTATCACCATGACTTCCGAACTTGCCGCACTGGCCGCGCTCGATTGCCGTCCCGGCGCGCCGCGTCTTGCCTCCGATGAATTGAAGACGCGGCAGAAAGCCCTGCCGGGGTGGGACTACGCCGACGATCGCCTCACGAAGACTTTCCGCTTCGCCAACTATTACGAGACGATCGCCTTCGTCAATGCCGTGGCCTACCTCGCGCACCGCCAGGACCACCACCCCGACCTGTCGGTGCATTACAACCGCGTGGTGGTCGCGTACTCGACGCACGATGCCGGCGGCGTGACGCTCAACGACTGCATCTGCGCGGCGAAGGTCGAAGCGCTGGGGTGAGCGCCGCAGGGCCGCCCCAAGGCGCGAATGGCGCCCCCACTTTTGGGGGCAGCGCAGCGGCCGAATTGGCAGATGAGGCCGCAAGCGTGGGGGTACACCCGTGAGCGCCGCTGCGACCGGTCTCGTTACCGCCGCGTGGCGGCGGCACTACGCGGTAAGGCTCGACAGCGGCGCGACGATTCGCTGCGTGCTTCGAGGGCGCCATCTCGCGGTGGCTTGCGGCGACAGCGTGCGCGTCGCGCTCGGCGCGGAGGGCGAAGGCGCGATCGACGCGGTCGAACCACGACACACGCTTCTGTTCCGCTCCGACGCGCATCGCGAGAAGCTGCTCGCGGCCAACGTCACGCAGGTGCTCGGGATCGTTGCCCCGGACCCACCGTACGACGACGAGCTGGTCCAGCGCTGGATCATTGCCGCTGAGAGCAACGGCTGCGCCTTCGCGCTCATTGCCAACAAGTCGGACCTGCCGGGATTCGCCGAGATCAAACCCCGCCTCGACGCCTGTCGCGCGTTGGGCTACACGGTCGTTCCATTGTCGGCGAAGCTCGATGCCTCGCCTGCGCGAGCGTTGGTTGCCGGACAGAAAAGCGTCCTGGTCGGCCAGTCCGGAATGGGCAAATCCACGCTGATCAACGCGCTCGTGCCGGAGGGCAGCGTGCCCGCGCGTGTTGGGGACGTCTCGGCGGCGCTCGGCGCCGGTCGTCACACGACCTCCGAGACGACGCTCTATCCGCTCGATGGGCAGTCGTGGATGGTCGATTCGCCCGGCATGAAGGCGTTCGGTCTCGCGCATCTTTCCGCCGAGGCGATTGCGCATGGGTTCGTCGAGCTGAGACCGCTCTACGGCAAATGTCGCTTCCGCGATTGCCGCCACGCCACCGAGCCCGGATGCGCCGTGCAGGCCGCGGTCGAGCGCGGCGAGGTCATGCCGTGGCGCGTCGCGTTGCTGCAGCGGCTGCTCGCGGAGAGCGAACGGCGAGCACGGAAATGGTAGCCAATAAGTAGGGTCAGACTCGACTTTCCGCGAACGGCTCGATTTATGAAAGGTCGTACAGGGAAACTCGAATCTGACCCTACTTTTACGGGGCCCAATAGGCCAGCGTAATCAACAGCAGCAGCACCAGCCATACCAGCAGCGCGCGCCAGACCAAGCCGACGGCGCTGGGCATGAGCTCGGCGTCGGCGATGTCACCCAAACCCAGTTCAGGCCGGAACTCGGGCTCGCCGGTCGGGCTGGTGATCGGCCCGCCGAGCTGCCCGCCCAGCGCGCCCGCACAGCTGGCAAGGAGGATTCCTTCGTGCAGCGACCCCCACGCTTTCGCCTGCGTGCGCCAGCAGTAGATCGCGTCCTCGAAGTCACCCACGATCGCGAACGTCACCGCGGTGAGCCGCACGGGCACCCAGTCGAGACAGTACAGCAGGCGGCGCACCGGAGCGCCGAATTCCTCCATCTCATGCCCCATCGGTGTCGTCGCGTCACCACGCCAATGCTCGGCGAGAAGGGCGGTAAGCCGGTACAGCACCGCCCCCGCCGGCCCGGGCACGATCAGAAACCAGAATAGCGTTCCGAAAACGTGATGATATGAATCCCTGATACCTTGCTCGATCGCGAGCTTCGGCAGCTCTTCGGCCGTGGCCGCACTCGCGTCGACGCCGCGCCACGCCGCGAGCCGCTTGCGAGCGGCGATCGCGTCGCCGGCACCGAGCGCGTCGGAGATCGCGCTGAACGCATGGCTGAAATGACGGAATCCGACCAGCACGTACAGGATTGCCGCGTTCCAGACCAACGCGAGCAGGGGATGAACACGATCGAGTCCCCAGTACACGGCAGCGGCGATCGCGACCGGCGGCAACAGTGCCAGCGTGGCGGCGACCATGCCCTGCCGTGCCGCTCCGGCGTTGAACCGCCGCTCCAGCGCGCGTCCGTAGCGAACGAACGCACGCTGCAGGCCGCCGCGCCAGCGGAAGGTTCGCCACTGCTCCAGCCCCAGCGCGGCGAGGATGGCGAGCAGATTCACGTCGGAACGTCTCTTAGAACGGAGGACACGGCACCTCGCTCAACACGGAGGACACGAAGAGTTGCATTTTCGGCTATTTGAGCTTCTGACTGCGTTTTCTTCGTGAGCTTCGTGTTGAATGCGGTGTTCTGTCTTTGACCGCCGTGCCCGATCCGGTCGTCAGGTCTTGAGCTCGACCCGATCGCGAAACTGCTCCAGCACCTCGGGGTTGGCCAGCGCCTCGACGTTCTTCACCGGCAGGCTGTGCACGACGTTGCGCACGGCCAGCTCCACGATCTTGCCGCTTTTGGTGCGCGGGATATCGGCGACCTGCACGATCTTCGCCGGCACGTGCCGCGGCGTCGTGTTGGCGCGGATCTGCCGCTTGATGCGATCGATCAGGGCGTCGTCGAGCGTCAGCCCGTCGCGGAGCCGCACGAACAAGACGACGCGCACGTCGCCGACCTCGCCCGGCGGCCAATCCTGGCCGATGACGATGCTCTCGACGACTTCGTCGAGCTGCTCGACCTGGCGGTAGATCTCGGCGGTGCCGATGCGTACGCCACCTGGATTGAGCGTGGCATCCGAGCGCCCGTAGATGATCATCCCGTCGTGGACGGTCAGCTCGACCCAGTCGCCGTGACACCACACGCCGGGGAAACGCTCGAAGTACGCCGCGCGGTACTTGGCACCGTCCGGGTCGTTCCAGAATCCGATCGGCATCGACGGGAACGGCGCGGTGCAGACGAGCTCGCCCTTCTCCTCGCGCACCGGCTTGCCGTTCTCGTCGAAGACCTCGACGTTCATCCCCAGCCCGCGGCACTGCAGCTCGCCGCGCCAGACGGGCCGGGTGGGACAGCCGAGCGCGAAGCAGGAGATGATGTCGGTGCCGCCCGAGATCGACGACAGGCACACATCGCCCTTGATGCACTGGTACACGTAGTCGAAGCCTTCGGGCGCAAGTGGGCTGCCGGTCGAGAGCACGGCGCGCAGCGACGAGAGGGCGTAATCCTTGCGCGGGACCAGCGCGATCTTCTTGATCGCGTCGATGTACTTGGCCGACGTGCCAAGATGCGTCATGCGCTCCGTGTCGGCGAGCTCCCAGACGATCTTTCCCTGATGCACGAAGGGTGATCCGTCGTAGAGCAGCAGCGTCGCGCCCGAGGCGAGACCGCTCACCAGCCAGTTCCACATCATCCAGCCGCAGGTCGTGAAATAGAACAGCCGGTCTCCCGGCTTGAGATCGCTCTGCAGGCGATGCTCCTTCACGTGCTGGAGCAGCGTTCCGCCGGCGCCGTGCACGATGCACTTGGGAACGCCGGTCGTGCCCGAGGAATACAGGATGTAGAGCGGATAATCGAAGGGCAGCCGCTCGAAGTCGATCGGGCCGGCGGTGAAGGGCGCGACGAAGTCATCCCACGACACGGCGCGCGCGTCGCTCGAGAGATCGCCCTCTCCCAGGTAGGGCGCGACGATCACCCGCACGACGGTCGGCAGGCGCGCGACGATCGCGCCGACGCGCTCGAGGATCGGTTGCGGCTTGCCGTTGTACCAGTAACCGTCGACCGTGAACAACACTTTGGGCTCGATCTGCCCGAAACGATCGAGCACGCCCTGAACGCCGAAATCCGGAGACGCGGACGACCAGATCGCACCGAGGCTCGCGGTGGCGAGCGTGGCGATGATCGTCTCGGGCATGTTCGGCAGGTATCCGGCCACGCGATCGCCGGGCTTGACGCCGGCCTCGCGCATACCCTGCGCAACCCGCGACACCGCGGCGATGAGATCGGCGTTCGATACGCGCCGCTTGACCTTGTCCTCGCCCCAGAATACGAGCGCATCGTCGGCTCCGCGCGCCGAGCGTCGCGCCAGCAGATTCTCCGCGAAGTTGAGACGCGCGTCGGGGAACCAGCGTGCGCCCGGCATTTTGCCGCCGTCGACGAGCGTGCGCGTCCCCGCATCGCCGACAAGGTCCCCATAAGCCCAGACTTCACGCCAGAAGTCTTCCGGATGCTCGACCGACCATCGGTACAGCGCGGCGTAGTCCGGGAGCGTAACCGAGTGCTTCGCGGCGATGCGCGCCGCGAACGCAGTCACATTCGCTTGCGCGATGCGCTCGGGCGACGGCTGCCAGATCGGAACGCTCTTGTCCATCTCGAGGCCCTAGCTCTACGCTGCTGCCGGCGCGAGCAGCGCGCGCAACGCTTCCGGCAGCGGCGCCGATTTCGTCGTCTTCATGTCGATCCACACCAGCTTCGCCGAGCCGTCCGCATACTTCCTTCCGTCCATCCAGATCTCGTAGTGGCTGTCCACACTGCTCTTACCCGGTGGGCCGACGAACATCCTGACCTCGGCTTCGCCGGGATACGTCAGAGGAACGTGGAAGGTACAGCTCGCGTTGACGATCACCGGTCCCTGCCCTTCGCAGGCGCCGATTCCGAGGCGCTGCGCGCACGCGTACAGCCACTCGATGCGGGTCTGTTCCATGTAGCGGAAGTACACGGTGTTGTTGACGTGACCCATCGCGTCCATGTCGCCCCAGCGGATGGGCATGCGCGCCGTGTGGACGAGTTTCCGAAGGTGACTCATGGGGCGGACCGGCGGGAATCCCAATTATAATGGGTGGACTGTAACGTCGGGGAATCGGTCCGTGGCTCGCGAAGCGATGGAATACGATGTCGTGATTGTCGGCGGCGGGCCCTCGGGCCTGTCGGCGGCGATCCGCTTGAAGCAACTCGCGGCGCAAACCGGGCGCGAGGTCTCGGTTTGCGTGCTCGAAAAGGGATCCGAGGTCGGGGCGCACATTCTCTCGGGTGCGGTCATCGATCCAGTCGCACTGAACGAGCTCTTCCCCGACTGGCCGGCGCGCGGCGCGCCGCTCGGCACGCCGGTCAGCGAAGATCGCTTCCTCATTCTAACGTCCGAGGACAGCTATCGGATCCCGAACTGGATGCTGCCGCCGCTGATGAACAATCACGGCAACTACGTTGTCAGTCTGGGCAATGTCTGCCGCTGGCTGGGCGCGCAGGCCGAAGCCCTGGGCGTCGAGATCTATGCGGGATTTCCCGCCGCGGAGGTGGTCTACGATGAGCGCGGCGCGGTGCGCGGCGTGGCGACCGGCGAGCAGGGTGTCGCCAAAGACGGTACGCACAAACCCGAATATCAGCCCGGCATGGAATTGCACGCGAAGTACACGTTCTTCGCGGAGGGCTGCCGCGGCTCGCTGTCCCAAGAGCTGATGGCGCGCTTCAATCTTCGCGATGGCGTCGACCCCCAGGTCTACGGCATCGGCCTGAAAGAACTGTGGGAAGTCGCGCCGGAGAAGCATCAGCCGGGGCTCGTCGTCCATACGCAGGGCTGGCCGCTCGATTCGTCCACCGGCGGCGGCTCCTTCATCTACCACTTCGGCGACCATCTGGTCGCGGCGGGATTCGTCGTCCATCTCAACTACGAAAATCCGCATCTCTCGCCATACGACGAGTTCCAGCGTTTCAAGACCCATCGCGCAATCCGAGGCACGTTCGAAGGTGGGAAACGGGTCGGCTACGGCGCGCGCGCGATCAACGAGGGCGGTCTGCAGTCGATCCCGAGACTTGCCTTCCCCGGTGGCGCGCTGATCGGCTGCTCGGCCGGTTTCGTCAACCTGCCGCGCATCAAGGGTTCGCAAAACGCCATGAAGACCGGGATGCTTGCCGCGGAAGCCGCGTTCGCTGCGCTCTCCGAGAATCGCGTGCGCGACGAGTTGACCGGGTATCCGGAAGCGTTCCGAAAGTCATGGGTACACGAGGATCTCTACAAGGTGCGCAACGTCAAGCCCGGACTCAAATGGGGACTGTGGCCGGGCACGCTGCACGGAGGCGTGCACATGTGGTTGAACGACCTGGGCCTGGGCGCGCTGGTCGGGTGGACGCTGCGTCACAGCAGAGCGGATCACCAGTCGCTCAGGAAGGCCGCCGATGCGCCGAAGATCGACTATCCTAAGTACGACGGCGTGCTCACTTTCGACAAGCTCTCGTCGGTTTTCCTGTCGAACACCAATCACGACGAAAACCAGCCCGTACATCTGCAGCTTCGCGATCCGTCGATTCCGACGAACGTCAATCTGGCGCTCTACGATGGCCCCGAGCAGCTTTATTGCCCGGCGGCGGTGTACGAGTTCGTCGACGAAGAAGGCAAGTCAAATGCGAAGCGCTTGCAAATCAACGCCCCCAATTGCGTCCACTGCAAGACCTGCGACATCAAGGATCCGCGCCAGAACATCCACTGGGTGACACCAGAGGGCGGCGGCGGACCGAATTATTCCAACATGTAAGCGCCGTTCGTGGGCGCTCAACTTGCGCCGCCCAGCCACGCCGCACCGCGCACACCGCTCGAATCGCCGTGCTTGTGCTTCGACAGCCGCGTGTCGACACGATCGGAGAATACCCAGGGCGTCCATAGCTGCGGGACGCTGGTGTAGAGCCGATCGACGTTCGACATGCCGCCTCCGAGCACGATCGTGTCGGGGTCGAGAATGTTGATCACGTGCGCCAGTGCCCGCGCCAGTCGCTCTTCGTAGCGGCGCAACGTCGCCTCGCACACGGGGTCGCCGGCGGTCGCGCGCGCAGCGATGTCGAGCGAATTCGATCGCTCGCCGGTGACCGCGAAATGGTCGCGCTCCATGCCCGGACCGGACAGTATCGTTTCGATGCAACCGCTGAGCCCGCAGAAGCAGGGAGGCCCTGGCCGCTCGTCGTCGCGCGGCCACGGCAACGGATTGTGGCCCCACTCGCCGGCGATCGCGTTCGGGCCGGTCAGAACGTGGCCGCGCACGGCGATCCCCCCTCCGACTCCCGTGCCGAGAATCACGCCGAAGACCACTTCCGCGCCTGCGCCGCCGCCGTCGGTCGCTTCCGAGAGCGCGAAACAGTTCGCGTCGTTGGTGATCTTCACCTTGCGGCCAAGGCGTGCCTCGAGGTCCGCACGGATCGGCTTGCCGTTGAGACAGAGCGAGTTCGACCCGCGCAAGAGCCCGGTCGCTCGTGAAATCGAGCCGGGCGTGCCGATTCCGACCGAACCCGTGTCGTCCAATTCCGCTTCCGCCTCGCGAACGAGCCCGGCGACGGCATCGAGGATCCCGCGATAGTCCTCCTGCGGCGTGGCGATGCGACGGCGCAGGCGCTCGCGGCCATCCTGCCCGAGCGCGATGATCTCGATCTTGGTGCCGCCGAGGTCGACGCCGATTCGCAGCATGTCGACCACATGATAACTCGCGGCGAACGGCTGCGGTTCACTGCGCTCGGTGTCAGCTCACGCGCGAATAGCGGACACGCGCGCCGCATACTGTCTCCGCGTGGCGACAGTAGACAGTCATGCGTGCCCGTTTGTACTATCGCCCTCACCTGAGCTCTCGCATACTGGGGTTGCGAAACAATGCATCGAGTCCTGAATTCCCTTGCCAGAGCCGTTGTGTTCGGAATCGTTCTTGCTGCGATATCACCCAGCGTAGACGCGTTGACAGCCCAATGCTCCGGGTTTGGAGCGATCCGCATT
>WNGK01012335.1_pt1 | contig 13386 bp, 22 predicted proteins | sample 5400601 | NCBI WGS metagenome assembly WNGK01 (sample SAMN13153376, study PRJNA577476) | soil metagenome | isolation source: 60 cm soil or saprolite under Garry oak tree replicate 1 | place: USA:California | collected 2016-06-15 | reverse complement strand
TTCATCTCAGGATTACCGCCTCGGCGTTCCCTGAGCGGCCCGCCCGGTGATCAGCCAGACAGGCGGGCGCGGGCTCTCCCGGTTCTCGCGCATGAAGGTTCCGTACATGCCCTGGTTCTGTGACCGCGCGGGGCCCGCGTGCGGCTCGCGATAGCGCCGCCAGCGGTGTTGCCTTCCGCTCATCGGACAGCGTGGGCGCCCCGGACTCGCCATTTCGCGGCTCAACAGCCCGGCCTGCACGTGCCCCTGTCAACGCTTCGCCACGCCCTCGCGGGTCGCCGGCGCATGACTCGGGGCCGCCGTGGGTCGCTAGCCCTTCGGCGCAGAGCTCTTCCATCTCCTCCTCCATGCCGGTTTATCCCGGCGCTTTCCCAACGTAGGCTGAGCCGACGGTTTTACAGAGAGTCGTGGAGTTGGCCTGGGCTCATGCTTCTGAGCAGCCACGGACTTAGCCGAGCGCTCGCGTGTTGTGGCCCCGCGTTTCGCCGTGGTTCCGAAGCAAGGAGTCACCTGGCAGCAAGGGGCGACCCCGGATCGCTTACTCCGGGTAACCGGTGCCATGCCTGGCACCCCGAATCCCTTCACGCAGGTTCGGCCAGCCGGGAACCGCAGCAACCATGCCGCTGACCGCCAGATTCCAGGACGGACAGGCCGGGGTCGCTGTCATCTAGCGTAGATGACCAGCTTGGAAGGCTGCGCCTGCTTGGGCTGTCATTTGCATCAGCCCAGGTGATCGAGGCTGGCGTTTGTCTGCGAGTGACCGCGGTCGCCGGCGGCTTGCCCGTTGATCGGGCACACAGCGCGCACGGCTGCGCCGGTCCGCTGGGACGTGACCGTTGGGTTGACAAGGGCGCCGATGACTTTCGCGTTGTTCAGCGTCTATAGATTCGGTACGTTCCCATGGGCGACCTAAGGGAAGGGCGAATGGCGGCCCCAAAGGCGCCGGAACTGATCACGGGAACATCCCAAGGTGTTCGGAGGAACAGAATGAGAGATACGACAACCGGAAACGGCAAGGTCGTCGTGAACAGGTCGATGTCGCTTGACGGATTCATCGCCGGTCCCGGTGACGCGATGGACTGGATCTTCGACTTCGTGGCGCCAGACGAGTTCCCGGAGATCGCGGCGGCCACCGGCGCCATGCTCGTCGGCCGGCGGACCGATGAGGTAGGTAGCAGGATGGACGCCGACCAGGAGCGGGGGTCAGTATCGAGCGGCGAAGGCTACCCCTTCTCCGGACCCGTGTTCGTCCTCACCCATCGGCCGCCGGACCCGCCGGATCCGGATGTCACGTACCTCGCCGGTGACATCGGGGAAGCGGTCGCCACGGCACTGGACGCTGCAGGAGGCAAGAATCTGGAAATTCTCGGCGCTGACGTGGCCGGCCAGTGCCTGCAGCGGGGACTCGTCGACGAGATCCTGGTATACGTCCTGCCGGTGCTGCTCAGCGACGGCGTCCGGTTCTCGTCCCCTGGCCTCGCCAGGATAGACCTGGAACCGGTCAGCAGCACGCGGTCGGGCGCCGTCACCATCCTCCGGTTCCGCGTCCGCAAGTAGTTCCGGCTTACCCGCCGCAGCGGGAACGTCGCCGACCGGGGCGACATCTGGCTGCGCAGGCAACCAGTGGTGGCATGAAGATGCCCACGGACCAGTCCGCGCAATAGCGGTATCGCCCGGCGGGCTTGTCTGTGTTGCGCAGCCGAAGGCGGGCTTCCTGCATCGTCCCCGTCTTCCTCTTAGGCGCCGATCCCTTGCGAGTGGGCGGCGAGTCCAGGGTCGGCGGACGCCGATCGCGCAGCGACGCCGAGCGCAGCGGAGCCGCTCTTGATCTAGATAAGGATTAATTCATTCGGCAACTTGCGTTGCGCGCCGAGTTGTTATCGAAGTCCCAGGACGGTCATGAGGGCTTCGTCGATGCCCCATTGCTGTTCGGGAGTGACGTGCCCGACGAGATCGCCGAGCCGACCGGCGTGGATGGCTCCCACCTGCTCAACGAGCACCCGGGTGGTTGCCGCGAGCAGATCGATCTCGGGTCGGAACGATGCGGCCTTGGCGCTTAGTGATGTGGGCGCGGCGAGCGCGACCGATCGGGGCAGCAGTTCGTTGGCTTGCACGATGACGCCGTAACGTCGCCCTTGCTGCCCGCGCGGCGGGCGGAACTCATAGATGTCACCCCGGAGCACGCATGCTCTCCATAAACGAAGCGACCTCGAGCATCTCGCGCCGGTCGTCCTCGTCGGCCTCCAAGGCAGCCACTTCGGCGGCCAGCGCGGCACGCCGCCGCATGCGGCTGGCGCTGTCGAGGATCGCGCGTCGTATTGCCTCGGACCGGCTGATGCCAGTGGCCTCCAGCTGCGCGAGGGCTCGCATCGCCTCGGGGTCGAGGCGCACGCTGATGGCTGACGACATGACCTCAGTGTATCGCGTTTTGTCTTACGCCAGCGCCAGGCCTCGCGGTACGCGCCAGGAGCCGGCATTTGCCCTTCATGAAGCGCCTCGGCATTGGTGTCGGAACCGGCTTACCTGGAACTAACGTTCCTGCTGGCCAACCCGGGGTGGAGTGCCCTCGAGAGACCGCTGGTAGCCGCGAGAGTTCCTGACTTGTGGCCCATTCGTGGCCTGAGCCTGAGGCGGCCGGGGACGTCGTTAGCGCGCAACGATCGCGGCCAAGTGGCTCAGCGAGTTGTCGAGATGGTCTGGAGTGAACGGCGGGAACTGAATGTGCTGGCGGGGAACCGACCCTACCGCCGACCAGTCATAGGAGAGTGTGACCTTGGTCTCGTCCGGGCCGAGCGGGGTCAGCTCGTAACGCCAGATCCAGCCGCCGAACTCCAGCTTGCCTGTTGCCGGTGACACATAGCCCGGCTGCCACGAGATGACGCGCGGCGGCTCGAACGCGAGGACCCGGTTGGCCATCTCGTAGCTGCCGTCCGGGTGGTTGTCGTGGTGCATGGCGATCCGGAAGATCTGACCTGAGCCGGTCAGCCGTTGGCCATCGAGGGAGTCGCGAACCCAGCCGGTGCCGTCGATGGCGGCGTGCCGGGATGGGTCGGCAAGCGCCGCGAACACGGTTTCGGCCGATGTGCTGATCGTGGTCGTCGCGCTGACGGTCTCCTCGGTCATGGTAGATGGCCTCCGATTCCTTTGGTTTCCTCACGGCTATGCGGGAGGAAGTGCTGTCGTGCCCACGATATAGACGACGCGGCGAAGCAGGACTCATCGGCTGGCAGCCATGCGGCCAGCTTCGCAGCCTGTCTTCCTGCGCGCCGATCTCTTGTGTGCTTGGCACCGGGATGTCAGCTGAGGCGGAGGCCGTGCTTGGCCAAGTGGAAGCTGCGGCGGACCGCATGAGCACGTCGGTCAGGTTCGTGCGTCGGCTGATCGCTGAGCGGCGGATCGGGTTCGTGAAACTCGACAGACCGCTGAATCCGGGGGTCCAGCCGTCGGCCGGTATGCGTGCTCTTTCCCGGAGGAAGGCCTCACCCGCTGCTACCGCCCGCATCAGGGCAACCAGGATGGGAACCTTCCCGGTCGGCGCACTGTGCCAGACCTCGTCACTTCGGTAGCAGACTTCGGCCCCGCCATCGGTATCCAGCGCATGCACTGAGCCGTCAAGGGATGCCTCGCCGAAGGCCGCCTCCAGCGCGCGCGAAGGCCTGAGCAATTTCGCCAACTTCACCTGCTGCTGCGGTTGTGGCGACAGTATTCGGCTCAGGCAATGGCTTCCTAGGGTTCTACGTGGACGAGGACACCCAGCTGATCCGGATCTTCGACATCGTGTGGCTCGGCTAGCTGGCCGACATCGTCACCGGCCATGGTTTGCGCAGAGAAAAGAGAGTCACGTTCTGGCCGAGTCACCCACGGGTCGGATATCCCATCGCGTAGAACGCCCCGTTCTGCCCAAGCAAGCAAGGCCCGTGCTTCCCGGGTATGAAGCCGCCGCCAATTTTGATGTGCTCGCCCCCAGTTGCAACGACCGTGCCGTGAGAATCCAGCAACTCGAAGGGATGCCGCCGGGCATGGAAACCGGCGGGCCACACGACAGCCACTCGCCTTGACCCTGTTCCGGCCAGCCAAGGGCACCACCTGCCCCGGTACTCTCCCGCGTTCAAGATTCCGATCGCCAGCGCTAGCAGCGACGGGTCACCCGGCCGCCAGGATGATGTCGGAACTGGGTAGAGCTTAGGTCCGTGCACCGAGGTGCCGCCGGTCTCACACGCGGCGATGACGGTGAGCACCAGGCAAGCTGATGCCGCTCTGAGCGCAAGGCCCGGCTTCATTTGATACCGTCCTGGCGTTCGACCTGCGGCCACGCCGCTATGGTCACCATGGCATTGAAACGTGAATCGATTTGTTCCTATCTTGCCACCCCTACTCGAACATTCATCCCCCGCTGTGCCTGCTCGGCTACCTGGGGTGATGTGACGGGATTGTCGGAGATCCGGGTCAGCGCCGGTTACGGAGGGTCAGGAACCGGCGGCATCCAGGGGTTGCCGGCGAGGGCGCCGCGGATGGCGATGAGGACGTTTTCGCCGTGCTTGGACGGATGAGCCATGATGCAGCCCACCATGACCAAGGAGAGCCAGGCGCTCGACGTCGAGCGCCAGATGGTGTACTAGTCCGGCGCATCTGCTCTGTAGGCTTGGGCAAGTCGTCTAGGACTGTCCAGGGGTGGCTGTCTCCTGCGGCAGCACGGCCGTCGCTTCCTTGGCGACCACGGGCGTCTTGTCCGTTCACAGCGGTGGCTCGGTTGCGTGCAGCTCAAGGATGGTGATATCGGCAGTCTTCGGGGATGGGAAGCCAGCCGAGGTCAGCACGTCTTCGAATTCCTCGCTAGCCCAGCGCGTGCGGACCCGCTCCTCCGACTCCCACACACCGATGATGTACAGGGCTCCGTCGCCGATCGCGCAGTGATGGCGCAGCTCCCCGGCGCCAGTCGCGCCCCCGCGGCTCATGATCAGCGCATGCGCCCTGTCGTACGCCTGCCGCAATTGGCCCACGTCGCCGTCGAAGCGGGCAATCAACATGACGGCCATTTCCTGCCTCCAAACGCTCGTTGGCCACGAGCCAACTGTCGCAGACCGAGCGTGGTGCCACTCCAAGATCCGCTCAGGTCTGGAAGCCCCCCGTCGACGCTCTCGGTGGGCCACCGTCTTGGCAGCAGTCGAGCACCTGCTTGCAAATCGCCGTCTCGACCTGCGCAGTTAGTGCGGACCTGCGCGTCTGGGCCTCGGTCAGTGTCCGCGAGTGACCGCAGTTGACCGGGCCTAATGGCACGCTAATGGCACGCGGGCCTGCTGCCTGACCCGGCAACGGCGGCGGTTTTCAAGACCAGTTGGGCAAGGTCTATGGCTCAGCGCCTGACCTGCTAGTACCCCGGGTATCTGATGTCCAGAGGGCAGCGGTCATCCCGCGCATATCCCGTGACTAGCCGAGCAGGTCCGGTCAGGCTCTGCTTAGTCCGGTCGGGCGTCGCTGAGCGCATGCTCTACCCAGACGTTGGGCTCGACGTAGACAGCATGATCGTGTTCCGCGTCGCAGTGCACGGGGACCAGCGCTTCGGGCACGATCACGTCGCCAGTACGGTCGAAGGGCAGCCCGGTCCACTCCCGCCACTGCGAGAGCGAGCCAGCCATGACCATAGATGCTGGCGCAACCCGCCTGATCTTCCCCCCGGCTCGCACGTGTACTCGTAGCCACGGGTCGGCGGGCAAGCCGTCTTCTCGGACCATCGTGATGTACCTGGCCATCGGCAGGTCCGGGTACCGGTGCTTCCCGTTGGGCCGCACGGGGGCCACCAGGTGGGCTAGCCCGGCGTCTCCGGCCGCGTCACGGAGCGCGGCCAGCATCCGGTGGGACAGGCCACCTCCCCGATGTTCCTGGCCGATCGCGATTTCCACGGCGGAGGCGGTGTCCGGCGCGCGCCCGGCCAGCCGGTCGCTGAACGCCCATACCATCACCCGGTCCAGGCCGCCGCCGGGCAGGGCGCCCCGACCCGGCAGGTCACGAGCAAACGCCACGGCCCGGCCGGTGGCCACAACCGCGTCGCTGGCATCCGTCGCCACGGCGCACAAGTGCGGAAAGGTGCCGGCGACTTGCCCGAAGAAGGCGTTCACCACCGGATCAGTTCCCATGAACTCCGGCCAGCGAGGATCAACCTCGTGCATGCGGTCAAGCAGGTCGGGTCGCTCACTGAGACGATGAATGATCATACCCAGTCCTGGTGAAGTGGCCTGTAGCTGGTAGCTGCTGCCGGATGTCTCCTACTCTGCCCCGTCCTCCTCGCAGGCCCCAAAACCAGGTGAGTGGCTGCCGGGGCCAGGGTCGGCGTAGCCGATCGCGTGCGACGGCCCGCAGGGCCGCCCTGGACGCGGTGGCCGCGATCCGGACACTCGAAGCCGAGGAAGACGGAGCCCAGCGTAGCCATGCTAGTGAGACCTCTGGACCTGCGCTGCTATCGGCTCGGACGGCGCGGGCGCGCCGGGCGGGCCTCCCAAGGCAGAGCCCGGCGCGGGGAGCGCCGGACGCGGCGCCGCAGGCGCCGCCTTGATCTGGTACGGCTCAATTCGGCAGGCGGGGCGGCGCGTTGTCGGCATCCCGCAGGCGATCATCCCGGTATTGCGCGAGCATCTGTCGATCTTCGTCAAGGCCGAGCCGGGGGCACTGGCATTCCCTGGACTGATGGGCGGCCCGTTGCGGCGGGGCAACTTCAACAAGATGTCCGCCTGGCCGCATGCGGTGAAGTCGATCGGCACCGAGGGACTGCACTTTCACGATCTCCGCCATACCGGAAACCAGTTCGCGGCGGCCAGCGGCGCGGGGCTGCGCGACCTGATGGCGCGGATGGGCCATGACAGCGAGCGCGCGGCCATGATCTACCAGCATGAGGCGCGCGGCGCTGACCGGGCCCATCACGGACGCCATCGACACGCACGTCCTGGCCGAGCGGGACAACGACGGTCGACCGTTCTGCGCCGCCTGGGCCCCGCGACGCTTCTCCGCCGTCGCGGTCAGGGCCGGTGTTCGGGTAGGTCATGGGTGTTTCTCCTGTTCAGGCGGCGGCCCGGTTCGATGGCGGCCGGCTCGGGGGCGGGCGGGTTCAGGTGGCGGCGGACGGTGCGGTAGGAGACTCCGAGCCGCCTGGCGATGTCGGCGGGCATGTCCGGGTGCCTGGCCCGGAGCCTGGCCACGGCGGCGGACGTTCCGGCCCGGCCCGGTGTCCGGGCCTGTATCCGCCGGACTGGCCGGGGCGTGTCCGGGGCGGTGTCCGCCGCCGTGTCCGCCGGCCAGCTATCGTGACGGCAACGGTGATAACTCCTAGCGCGGTCTCCGGTCTAGTCCCATCCTCACGATAGGCGCGATCTGATCCGAAGAAGATCACGGTCAAGGGTGCCGAAGGCATCACGGAGTGACGGCGCCAGAGGCGCCGCCCTTGAGGGTGATGTTTCGAGACATCATGCTGGTGCGCCGGGAGGTTGGCGTGTCCCCCGGCATGTTGGCGGTCGGCGGGCGTTGCGGCGGCCAGCCGGTGACGGGCAGCACCGGGGAACACACGGGCGGCCGCCCGCCGTGTGCCGAAGAACACAAAGGCGGAAGCTGCCAGCCCGCTGCGAGCGGACCCCTCGGGCGCGCGGCGCCCGTCCCGCCGACCGGCCGCCCCAAGCACTCGCCAGTGGGCAACGTCGGCGAGGCGGGCCTACTCGACAGTCTGGCGCGCTCCGCGCGCCCTTGATGATCGTGAAGAAAGTCCTCACAGGCACGGCCGCCGATGGCCGACGACCGCTCGACGACCTGGCCCCCCAAGCTGGCCGGTGATTGCAGTCGGCGGGAGAGGGGCTATCTGGAATTCCAGTTCAAGCGCGCCGAGACCGCGCGGCCATGCGGAGTAGTGGTAATGGCCCACTCGTTAGCGAGCGCACAAACGATGTCGAGGCCCCGGCCACGTGCTGGGCCGGGTGCTGGCTCGTTCCATGGTCCGCCGTCGTCATCGACCTGGATGCGGACGTTGTCACCTTGGCTGATCTCGCAGCGGACAGTGATCGCGCGGCCGGGGTGACGCGAGTTGCTGTGGACCATCGCGTTGGCGGCCAGCTCGGAGGCGCAAAGGATGACGTCGTCAGCGATCGGGCATCTGTCGAGGATGCGCCTCAAATCATCGCGGACCTGGCGGACCTGGTCTGGAGTGCCTGGGTAGGTACGGACTGTGACCGCATTGCCCAGGTCTGCGGCTGGTGGCGTCTGCATTGCGGTGTCCTCTGTCGTGGGTCGACCAAGCCCAGCAATGAGAGACTGTACTTTGAATCCTCGACTAGTACAATGAGTACGTGTAATTTCGCGTACTGGGGCCGCACATACGATGCGACGATGGCTCCACGCGAGGAGGAATCCCTATGTTCGGGCTGTGCGTGCGATTCACGTGCAAAGACCAGGCCAGCGCCGTGGCGTACGACCGCCTGGTCGCCGAGACGATCGACGCCATCAAGGCGAACGAACCAAGGACGCTGGTGTACGCGTCGCACCTGGTCGAGGGCCAGCCGTTGCAGCGGATCTTCTACGAGCTGTACCGGGACAAGGCGGCGTTCGAGGCGCACGAGGCCGCGCCGCACACGCGCCGATACCTAGCCGAGCGAGACCAGTACCTGGCATCGACCGAGGTTGACTGGCTGACTTTGCAGGCAGGCAAGGGTATCCGCGGATGAGCGGCCCGGACTATCAGCGGACGCTTGGCCGGAAGATCGCGGCGGAGCGGCGTCGCCGTGGCCTGTCCCAGCCGGAGCTGGCCCGGTTGGTCGGTCGGTCGGTGGCGTGGGTGTCGCAGGTCGAGCGGGGCGTGCGGCGGATAGACCGGATGTCGGTGCTAGAGACCTTGGCCACCGCGCTCGATGTGCCGCTGGCCGAGCTGGCCGCCGAGGCGCCGATCGTCGCGGCGGTTTCGGAGGAGTCGCCCGCAGCCGGGGGGTTGCGGCTGGTGCTTTCCGGTGTGCATTCGCTTCGGGCGATGCTGAACGGGCATCACGCCCCTGACCTGGAGACGCTGCGTGTTCGGGCCGCCCGGGCGTGGGAGCTGGCACACGAGGGCCGGTACTCGGACCTGACCGATCTGCTGGCCGGTCTGATTCCGGATCTGGAAACCGCAGCTCGCGCGCTGCCGGACGATCAGCATACCGAGGTGTTCGAGTTGATGGCGGCCACCTACAGCGCGTGCTCGGCGGCGCTGGACAAGCTCGGCGCGCCGGAAGCGGCGTGGATCGCCGCGGACCGCGCAATGTCAGCGGCGGACCGCGCGGGTAATCCCCTGCTGGTCGCAGCCGGGGCGTTCCGGCTGGTGTTCGTGTTCATGTCCGCCCGTCACCTCGGCCAGGCGGAGGAAACCGCTAGGACCGCCGCCGACGCGCTGTGGCCGCTGGCCGACGATGGCAGCCCCGAAGGTAAGTCTTTGTGGGGAGCGCTCACGTTGCAGCGCGCGGTGATCGCCGCCCGGACCGGCAACGGCGATGTGGCCTACTTCCATCTCGGGCGCGCCCGTGAGATGGCTGAGCGGCTCGGACCTGACCGAAACGACTTCAACACCGAGTTCGGCCCCGCGAACGCAACCCTCTATGAGATCGCGGTGGCGGTCGAGCTGGGCGACGCGGGCCGTGCGATCCGAGCGGCCGAGTCCGCTGACGTATCGGGGCTGTCGGCCGAGCGGCGGGGACGGATGCTGATCGACGTGGCCCGAGCCCAAGCCCAGCGTCGCCAGGTCGCCGAGGCCGTGGCAGCGCTGCGACAGGCTGAGCAGGTTACCCCGGAGCAGATCCGCGGCCACTTCCTGGCCCGGCAGATCGTCTCGGACCTGCTGACCATGCAAGACCCGCCTTCAGCCGAGCTGCGCGAACTGGCTGCCCGTCTCGGCCTCGCCAAGAGTACGTGACTAGTACTAGAAGTATTGACACGTATTTCTAGTACGTGTACCATCCGTGGCATGAGTCATCCCCCTGCTGAGGAGGAGGTCACGCCACGGGCGCGGGGTCCGCCATATCACGGCTCGCCCGGCCCACAAAGGCCACGGAAGAAAGGTGGCCTGAGCGGGAGGCAACCCGCCCAGGCCAGACGCGGTGTAGCACCGCCGTTTTCGCAGCCCCGATGCTACCGCGCCTGCACCTGGCACGTCTCCCCTCGTCCCATCCCTGCCCCGGTAATGGGGTTTGACGAGAGGCAGCACAGCCATGCGCAACATCCCCATCCCCGTTGACACCACGCGGCTGACGTTCGTGTGTGTCACCGACCCCCGGCCGCGCCTGGTCAGCCAGGAGACCGGCGAGGTCAAGACCGATCGCAACGGGCAGACCGTCTACCCAGTCGGCGTGTCCGCGGCCGACGCGACTGGCCGGGTGGAGCTGGTCAACGTCAACGATGCCGGCGAGCCGGAGATCCGCATCGGCCAGGTCGCCGAGCTGGCGAGTCTGGTCGGCTTCGTGTGGGAGCAGACCCGGAACGGCGAGGTCCGGTGGGGCATCGCTTACCGGGCCGATGCGATCACGACAGCCGGTAGCGCCCCCAAGGCCGCCTGAACCTGGCCGCCATCATGTCCCATCCGCTGATCTACCTCACGCTGGGTGCCTTGGCCGCCGCTACGGCCGGGGTGCCCGTGTGGGCGCGTCTGGCGCCCCGCTCGTTCTGGCTCTACATCGCGTTCCCTGTCCGGGCTATCCGCTTGTACCTGACCTGGGCGCACGTCGCCGACTCCTGCGGTCTCGCCGTCCGGCGGCGCCGCTGACGGTGGACTCTCGACGCCGTCCCGGTTGCCGGGAGCATCGCCCGTGCGAGCGTTACCCTCGCGCCCCGGCGCCGATTGCGCCGTATCGATGTCGCTTACCCACCCGGACTGGGCCTGCTGCGGCCCAGCACGCTCGGCTGGTCCGTCCGGATACGCATGCGCAAGGGTCAGGTTCCTGGCGACTTTGTCCGTGCGTCCGAACGGCTCGCCCATGCCTGGCGGGTCCACGCGGTCCGGGTCCACCGCATACACGCCCGGTCGAGTATGGCTACTCGCGACTCGAACCGACCCGCTTGTCCAGGTGCGCATGACCGCTGACACTGGGGAGCTGCTCACGGTTCAGGTCGGGATGCTGGAGACCGGACAGCCGTGGGTGATCGACTTCCGCATGGTGCCGCACTGGCTCAGCGCCGGGGCGACTCAGTCCGGCAAGTCGAACCTCGCCAACGCCATAATCAAGGGACTGGCCCCGCAGCTTGTCGCGCTGGTCGGCTTCGACCTCAAGGGCGACGTCGAGTTCACCCCCTACGCCCCGCGGCTGTCCGCGCTAGCCACCACCCGGGCTGAGTGCGCCGACCTGCTCGACGACCTGGTACGGCTGCTGACCGACCGGATGCGGCTATGCCGCGATCGGGGAGCCCGGAACATCTGGCGGCTTCACGAGGACATCCGCCCCGTGCCGGTCGTCGTCCTCGTGGACGAGGTCGCCGAGCTATTCCTGATGGCCGACAAGGCTGGTTCACGATCACGCTGCTGCGCGCCCTGGCCCGCGAGGCCGGGCTCAGCAACGCCGAACTAGCGCGCCACGTCCGGGTCTCCTACGCCAAGGTCGCCGAGTACCAGCATCGAGGCGCCGTCCGCTTCAACGCCATCATCCGCCTCGACGGCCCCGGCGGTCCGCTCACTGCGCCGCCCACCTGGGCTACCATCAGCCTCCTCAGCTTGGCCATCGCTCAAGCGGCCCGCGCCGTCCACGTCGATACGCCTACTTCCAACGGGCTCGCCTCGAGAACGCTCGCCGGGGGCGGCCAAATCGATACCCGGCCGATCACGACCACTGGCGAGCTGACCGACACCAAGGTTCCTGGCTACGTCGCGAAGTATGCGACCAAGGGCGCCGAGCGCACCGGCACCCTCGACCGGCGCATCACCCCCGGCGAGCGGATCGCCGACCTGTCCATCCGCGATCACGCGCGACGACTCGTCGCCGAATGCATCCGGCTCGGTCAGCATTCCGAACTCGATAACCTGAGCCTCGGTGCATGGGCGCACATGCTCGGATTCCGCGGCCACTTCTCCACGAAGAGCCGCCGCTACTCAACGACGCTCGGCGCGCTCCGCGCCGCCCGCGCGGCGAACCAGCGCGAGCAAGCGAGGCAATCAGGCGCCCTGCCCGATCTGAGCGGCGAAACCATCCTCGTCGTCGCGCACTGGAACTTCCACGGGCGTGGTCATCCGAACTTCGGGTCCATGGACACCGCGACTCGGAGGGCACCATGACCGGACCAGGCGCGTGGAGGGCCGCCTGATGCCGAACAAGGAAGGACACCGCAGATTCGGCAGCATCCGCAAGCGCGCGTCCGGCAGGTACCAGGCTCGCTACCTCGGGCCAGACGGTCACATGCGATCGGCTCCAGATACGTTCGCCAGGCTGGCCGACGCCGAGCGGTACCTGTCGCTCGTCGAGGCGCAGATGACGCGCGGTGAGTGGGCCGATCCGGGCCGCGGCGAGGAGCGGCTCAAGGAATATGCCGAGACCTGGATGCGGGAGCGGCCGGGCCTACGGCCACGGAGGATGGCTATCCGCTCATGACTCGGGCCGAGGTCGGCATCTTCTTCCGCGACCTCGCGCCGCTGCTGAGGGATGTTCCGATCAGGACGAATTCCGTGTGGATGGGTACGGGCGCCTTCCTCGAAGGCGGGTCTGCGCCGACGGCCAGGCACGGTGACATCAGGAAGTTGACCGCCGAGCTGTGCAGCTGGGCTCGGAACGGGATTCCTGAATCGGGGGCTCGGACTACCGACACGGGGAGCGGAACCGACCCAGGTCTAGCTTGTCTGCCTTCCCAGATAGGGAGTGTCTTTCGAATGGCCGCTGGGGCCAGGATGGGCGTCGCCGATCTCTCGCGATTGACCGGTAACGCCGCCCTGGCTCCGCAGGCCAGTCTCATTTGAGGGAGGATCGCTTGGACGCGCTGCTGCGGGTCGAGCCCGCAAGTGGCAACGGCGAGGCCCACGTCTAATGGCCCGTTAATGGCCCGCGGCCTCTGGCTGGCCCCGAGGGAGAGTCCGACAGGTCGGAACGTACAGCGCTTGAGCTGGGAGTTGCTGGTTGGAGCGGGTGACGAGAATCGAACTCGCACTGTCAGCTTGGGAAGCTGATGTTCTGCCATTGAACTACACCCGCGCGAGTCGGCGGTTCAGCTAGTCGCGCATTCCACGCAAACCGTGCCGGTCGGACGACTGTCGCGACGACATCGTACCGGAACCGGTAGGTTGCCTGCGTGCTGCTCTCCGACAGGGACATCCGAGCCCAGATCGCATCCGGCCGCGTGTCGATCGACCCTTTCGAGCCAGAGCTCGTCCAGCCGTCCAGTGTCGACGTGCGGCTCGACCGGTACTTCCGG
>WNGK01027073.1_pt1 | contig 13391 bp, 12 predicted proteins | sample 5400601 | NCBI WGS metagenome assembly WNGK01 (sample SAMN13153376, study PRJNA577476) | soil metagenome | isolation source: 60 cm soil or saprolite under Garry oak tree replicate 1 | place: USA:California | collected 2016-06-15 | reverse complement strand
CTTGGCCGGCGATTCGACAATGACTAAACCTTTTGACAATGTATCCTCAATTTTTCTTGGAGTCCGTTTCGACCCTAGCACGAATGTCAAGCGGGGAACAAGTTACGGGGCAAAAAGCTGCTAGCTGCTAGCTCCTAGCTTCTAGCTAACACTGGGGCCCCAAGACGATTCGTGAGCGCGGCTAGCATCCGCTGAATTTCGAATACCCTTGTCTCCAAATCAGCGAATTCCTCCACCGTCAAAAACTGCAGGTCTTTCGCCAGCAAGAGGTGGTATTCCAATTCACTTGCCGAGCCTCGTGCAATCTGAACAAACCGCTTCATCTCCGGATCTGATCTACGGCCGCACCCTTCCGCGATATTTGCTCCGATGGACGCAGCCGCGCGACGTGTTTGACTAGTCAATCCGTAAATCTCGTCTCGCGGAAATTTGCGGGTGTTCTGATAAATCGCCAACGTCAATTGATGAGCCTTAGCCCAAACTTTCAAGTTCTTAAAGTCCTCCATCGGCGATCCATCCTTTCCGGTTAGCTAGAAGCTAGGAGCTAGCAGCTAGAAGCTCTTTACAAAATTCTTCCCCGGCATTTGCCTGACTTTGCCGGCCAGTTCCAACTCGAACAGGGCGGCAAAGATTTCAGAAGACGACAAGTCATTTTCCAGGCGCTCGACAATTTCATCGATGTGCGTGGACTCGTCGGCTTTCAGCAGGCTCAGGATTCGCTTTTCGTGAGGAGGGAGCCCTTCGTCTGGAAATAGAGATGCGGAGGAGGCGCCTGCGGATTCAGGCGAGGCGGGCGGAGTCAATGCAAGTCGTACTTCTGTTGGGAGATCTTCCCCCACGTCTTCCCAGGTCGCCACCAGCTTGGCGCCTTGTTTGATGAGTGTGTTCGGTCCCCAGGAATTCTTGTTGGTGACGTTGCCCGGCACGGCGAAAACGTCGCGATTCTGTTCGAGCGCGCAACGCGCGGTGATGCGCGTGCCGGAATATTCCGCGGCTTCGACCACCAGAACTCCGACGGACATTCCACTGATGATGCGGTTGCGGATGGGAAAGTTCTGCGGAGCGGCAAACGTTCCCAGAGGAAACTCCGAGATCAGGGCGCCACCCAGCGCCAGAATCTGTTCGGAGAGCCGGGAGTTCTCTTTCGGATAAATCACATCGACGCCCGTGCCAAATACCGCGACCGTTTTTCCTTTCGCGGAGATGGCGCCACGGTGGCTCGCCGTGTCGACGCCCCGTGCCATGCCACTAATAATGACCAACCCTTGCGCAGCCAGATCGCACGCCAACCGCTCGGCCATGCCAGAACCATAAGGCGTGGGATGGCGCGTTCCCACCATGGCGATGCCGGGCTTGGTCAGCGCCTCCGGATTACCGCGAACCCGAAGGACGAGCGGTGGATCATAGATTTCTTTCAGGCGGGGCGGGTACGAGGGATCCTCCATCGAGACCAGGATCACGCCGGCCGCGGCAGCCTGGGGCAATCTCTTCCCGCGCCAGTTCCGCGGACTTGCCCGTGGCCAGCGATTGCGCGGAAACCACCTGAATGCCGGTGCTCTCCAGTTCGGTCAGCGACGCGTGGAACACGGCTTCGGCAGAGCCGAAATGCTCGACCAGTTTGCGCGCCTTCGTCGGGCCGAGGCCGGCGGTCAGCGAGATGGCCAGCCACTCCAGCAGATGAGAGGCGGGCGCTGGTACGACGGTTTGAGACAAAATATGAGACAAAATTTGAGACAAAAAGGGACTCAGAGCGGACTGTAATCAGCGCCAAGAGCCGAGTCAAGGTTATGCGTCACAATGGCTTTGTTAAAATTGTGGAAAATGAGACGTTTACGCATTTCCGCCATTTCTTACCTCAATACGGCCCCCCTGATGTGGGATTTCGAGCATGGGGAGGCCGGCCGTGACTTCGATATCTCGTACACCCTGCCTTCGGCGTGCGCCCGCTCGCTGGCAGAGTGCACCGCGGACATCGGCATCATTCCGGCTGCAGCGTATGCGGAGATTCCAGGATTGCAGGTGATCCCTGATGTCGCGATAGCTTCGCGGCGGACGGTGCGGTCGATCCTGTTGGTCAGCAAAGTTCCTGTGGCGCAAGTTCGTACCGTCGCGCTGGATACTTCTTCCATGACCTCGGTAGCGCTGATCAAGATTCTGTTCCAGAAGTGGCTAGGCGGCGGAAGAACGTTTACCGGGATGGCTCCGGACATCGATCAGATGCTGGCCGAGCACGATGCCGGACTGCTGATTGGCGATCCCGCACTGAAGGTTGACCGCCACCGCTACCACACGCTTGATCTCGCGGAGGAATGGATTCGCCACACCGGCAAGCCGTTTGTCTTCGCCTTCTGGGCCGTGCGCGGGGATGCGTTGCGGGAAGTTGCGCCATCGCTGGACTTGGCGGCCGTATTTCAAAACTCCCGCGATCACGGGCTGGAAGGTTCCAGTCTCCACCAGATCGCCCGCGAATGGGCTCCGCGTCTGGATATCGGTGAAGGCGAGGTGCGAAGCTACTTGACCCAGAACATTCATTACCAGCTCGACCCTGGATGTTTAGAGGGTCTGCGATTGTTCTATCGCTATGCAGCAGAGATCGGGGCCTTACCCCTTGCGCCAGACCTGCAGTTCGCGGGTTCGATTCGCGAACCGGTTGGCTAACCAATCGCTCTGCTCGCGCGATGCCGAGAAGCGCGCCGTTATCCCGTGCAACATTATCCTTGCATCCCGAGCAAAGCGAGGGATCTGGGTTCTTGTTGATTTCGGCAAAGACCCGGATTCCTCAGTCTGCGAGGGATGACACACGTTGAAGCGGCTGGAAAAGCCTGATTCGCGAAATCACGACCATGTTCTTCCGAATTAGGGCCACTTTACCGAGATCGCGTAGACTTCCTCGGTGCCGATGTCCCGCAGCACCAGCACCGAATTATCCGGGGTGACGTTGAGTTTGGGACCACTATCGGGGTCATTGACCAACCTGAGGTTCTTGAGGCTCACAACTTGCTCGACGGTATTATCGGCCAACCTGATTCGAAATACTGCCGGATTGGTGCCTCCGGTTGAGTAGTAAAAATACTTGCCGTCAGGAGACGTCTCCCAATTCACAAATTTGTCCGGGCTGGAAACGAGGTCCGACCACTTCTGGGTCTTGAAATCAAAACGGACAATCTTTGACTGGTCATTCGCCGTAGCGATTAACGTGTCCTGAGTCGCAAACCAGGGTCCAAGAGTATCCCTGGAATTGGGGATGAGAGAGACTTTCCCGGTGCGCACGTCAGCAATTCGCGATTGAAAACCTTTTTCGTCCTAGGTGCTGAAGGTCAGCAGATTTCCGTCGGGCGACCAGTCGGGCGCGACACCACGATCGACGAACTTCCGCGGCGTTCCGCCGTTCGCATCGACCAGGTAGATAACACCATCGGAATCGCTGAAGGCGACCTTGCTGCCGTCGGGCGAGATGCGCGGAAAAACCACCCGGGCCGAATAGGTAAGCTGAAGACGATCGCTACCATCGGAACGGCTCCTCCAAAGCATGTGTTCTGGATAAGACATGTAAGCCATCCACTTTCCATCGCGGGAAAAGGTCGGATCCGCCGCAGCGATTCCACCCATGTATGGAAGGAATTCATGCGTTTTGCCGTCGTAACGGACGAGTTCGCCTCGCCGTTGCGCCCCAACTGCGAAAATCTGTTTTCCGTCACGGCTGACCGCGAAGGAACTGTAGGAAAGCGGCCCGTTCGTGAGCCGCATCGGGACAGAGCGCCGGCTCAAAATACGCTCTTGGTCGGGTAATGCCCACAGATCCGATCTTCCTTCCATAGTCCCCAGAAAGACCAGGTACTTTCCATCCTCAGTCCACCTCATGCAGCAGATTTCAGGCGGCAGGCCCTGAATCCACTTCAGAACCGGATGAACTCCGGTTCCAGCGCCATCTGCTTCATAGAGCACCCAGGCGTGGGCGGTAGAGTCATCGGCGTGAAAAGCAAGCCGCTTGCCGTCGGGGGAAATTCTGGGAGTTGCCCGGTATTTCGAGAGCTCATCCAGCTTGCGAGGATGGGATCCATCCTTTTCAGCAACAAAGGTTTCGGTCTCCGACAAGTAAAGAATGTGGCCATCGGGAAAAATCCGAGCGCTCACTACGTCAGTGTCCCCCAATTTGCGCGCTTCCCCAGCAGGAAGCGGAAGCAACCACATCGGTTGGCGCTCAGCGACGAAGGCGCCTGACATGAGAAGGAGGGCTGAGTCATCGCTCATCAATCCATAGATTTGTGGATTGAGCAAGGTCGTCGCAACCTCCGCGGTTTGTCCCCCATGAATCGAAACCTGTGCGATGCGAAAACTTCCCGCCGTGCCCTCGTTGAAGTAAATGCGGGAACCATCGGCTTCCATCTGTCCGCTCTTGGATTGGCCGTCATTCGTGAGCTGCACGATGGATTCAACTGTCGCAGCGGCGGGTGGCCATGCGAACCACGCTGCAGTACCTAGAAGGAGCGCAAGGACACATCCAGCGCCGATGATCCAGGGCCAGCTTCTTTGCGCAATGGGTGCCGCAAAGACTCCGGTCGGCGCACTGCCGGAGTCCGAGAGTGCTTCCAGCGCAAAAGCCAAGTCCGAGGCCGAGTGAAAGCGCTGCTCTGGCGTCTTCTCAAGGCAGCGTTGCACGACTCTTTGCAGCGCGGGAGGAATACCAGTTGCGATCTGCGAGGCCGAGCGCGAACAGATCGGTGCGGTTATCGGAGGCTTGGCCGCGAACCTGTTCGGGGGACATGTAGCCGACCGTGCCGAGAACAACGCCTGGTTCTGTACCCTCGGTCATCGTTGGCGAGCCGGGATCGGAAGCGGGTGGCTGCTGAATCAGCTTGGCTAGACCGAAATCCAGAATCTTGATTCGTCCGTCCTTGGTCAGGAACAAGTTCTCGGGCTTGAGATCGCGATGGACAATACCTTTTTCGTGAGCAGCGGCAAGACCGTGCGCGGTTTGCGTGGCGTAATCCACCGCCTTGCGAACGGGGACGGGGCCGCGCACCAACAGGTTGCGCAGCGTGCAGCCCTCAAGCAACTCGGAAACCAGGTAGGGCGCGCCTTCGTACGTTCCGAACTGGTAGACAGCGAGAATGTTGGGATGATTCAACGCAGCAGTGGCACGGGCTTCCTGCTCGAAACGGCGCAGGCGGTCGGCATCGCGGGAGAGTGAAGCGGGCAAGACCTTTATGGCGACATCGCGGCCCAGTTGAGGGTCGCGGGCGCGGTAGACCTCTCCCATTCCACCCGCACCAACCTGCGCGAGGATTTCATAGGAGCCGAGTTTCGTACCGGAAGCTAACGCCATTTTGTGCGTGCCATTATAGCCCTATGCGGAGGCGTGCCTCCGCCGCCGATGTCGAGTATAAGTTAAGCTGAGATAGCACGTTTCGTGGGAAAAGATGAGCCTTTTCCAGCCCATCCCGAATGCCGGCGGCGCTGCGGACACGAGTCGTCCGCTGGCGGATCGCATGCGTCCGCGCACGCTCGACGAATTCGTCGGTCAGGAGCACCTGATCGGGCCCGGCAAGCCGCTGCGCACTCAAGTGGACCGCGACGACACCGGCTCGCTCATCTTCTGGGGACCTCCGGGAACGGGCAAGACTACGCTCGCGAAGATCATCGCCAACCTGACCAAGGCGGAGTTCATTGAATTCTCCGCGGTGCTCGCGGGGATCAAAGAGATCAAGCAGGTCATGGCCGACGCCGAGCGGGCCCGCCAGTACGGCACGCGGACGATTGTATTCATCGACGAGATTCATCGTTTCAATAAGGCGCAGCAAGACGCCTTCCTGCCGCACGTTGAAAAAGGAAACATTCGCCTGATTGGCGCGACCACGGAGAATCCTTCGTTCGAGATCAATTCGGCGTTGCTCTCGCGCTGCCGCGTTTATGTCCTGAAGCCGCTCACCGAAGACCAGATCGTACTCTTGCTGCGGCGCGCGCTGACCGACCACGAGCGCGGACTCGGGGAAAAAAATCTGATTGCCTCCGATGACGTGCTGAAGAAAATTGCCAGCTATACGAGCGGCGACGCGCGCAGCGCCTACAACGTTTTGGAAGTGGCTGCCGGGCTGGCGAAATCCCTAATTCTCACAAAATCCGAAGAAAGAGATTCCCGGGAGATTACCGACGAGATCGTCCGGGACGCGCTACAGAAGCGGATTCTGCTCTACGACAAGTCCGGCGAAGAACATTACAACCTAATTTCGGCGCTGCATAAATCGGTGCGCAACAGCGATCCGGATGCGGCTCTGTATTGGCTGGGCCGCATGCTCGAGGCCGGTGAAGATCCACTCTATGTGGCGCGGCGGGTGGTGCGCATGGCAGTCGAGGATGTTGGGCTCGCCGATCCGAACGCGCTTTCGCTGTGTATGGCGGCCCGCGATGCGGTGGACTTCATTGGAATGCCCGAAGGCAATCTAGCGCTGGCGCAGGCCGTCGTTTATCTCTCAGTCGCGCCCAAGTCCAACGCCCTATACACCGCCTATGGCGACGTACAGCAGGATGTCGAGCAAACCGCGGCCGATCCCGTCCCGCTGCACCTGCGCAACGCTCCAACACGATTGATGAAGGGACTCGGCTACGGCCAGGGATACAAGTACGCCCACGACCTTGAAGCCAAGGTCGCGGATATGCAGTGCCTCCCCGACAATCTGCGGGATCGCGCGTATTACCACCCGACGAATGAAGGCATCGAGAAGCGCATCCGGGAGCGCATGGAAGAGATCAAGCGCCAGCGCTCCAGGGCAAGCGAAGACGACAGCCCAACGTCAAAGAAAGAATCGTAACGCGCTCGAAAGACATCTGTTGTTGCAGGCGCTCGTTCAAGCCGCTGTCTGCCAGCAGGGTAGGTTTTCATGGCCACGCTCCCCAGTCCCGCCTTCCACGAAATTCCTTCCGGCCGTGCTCTGCCCACCGATCTTGTCGACGACCTGCAGCGCGTACAAAAGGCAGCGCAGAGAATCACGTCGATTCTCGATCTCGACCAACTCATCGCAAGCGTCGTGAACGAAGTAACACAAACTTTTGGCTGCCTGGAAGCCAGCGTATACCTGCACGACGAAGACCACAGCGAGATGGTTATGGCGGGCGTGCAGGGATGCAGCGTGCACGGCAAAGGACATCGCCTGAAAATTGGCTGCGAGGGCATGGTCGGCTACGTCGCCGCGAGCGGCCAACTCCGTTACGCGCCCGATGTCCGCAAAGACGAATATTACGTAGCGTGCGAAAAGGGGACTCTCTCGGAAGTAGCGATTCCGCTGCGCGTCGGCTCGCAACTGGTGGGCGTATTCACCGCCTCGCACCACGAAGTAGATGCCTTTCCCCGCCAGCAATTGAGGATCCTGCAGGCATTCTGCGATCACATCGCAATTGCCATTCACAATGCGCGCCGCTTTCAGTCCGAGCGTGCGGAACGTGCAGTTATGGACCGCGAGGCCCAGGAGGCACGCGTTATTCAGCAAGCGCTGCTGCCCAAGAGTTCTCCCTATATTCCTGGCTTTGTGGTCTCCGGACTGAGCGTGCCCGCGCGTGCCGTGGGCGGCGACTGGTACGATTTCATTCCCTTCCCCGACGGGCGTTGGGGGCTGGTGCTGGCCGACGTGTCAGGCAAAGGTACGGCTGCGGCTCTGCTGATGTCGGCAACCCGCGGCGTGTTGCGTTCGCTTGCGGAAGCCTGCTGCACGCCAGGCGAGGTGCTGACACGATTGAACCAACTGCTGGTGGATGACTTTCCAGCGGGAAAATTTGTGACCATGGTTTACGCCGTGCTCGATCCCTCAACTCGCACTGTAGTTTTCGCCAATGCTGGACATTTGCGGCCGCTGTTCATCGATCACCAGGGTGAACATTTCCTGGATACGGAGCGCGGCTTGCCGCTGGGCCTGGGCTGCGGAGATTATTCCGAGACGCAGATTACTCTGTCCGAGGGATCGAAGCTGCTCTTTTACAGTGACGGCATTACCGAAGCGGAGAACGCAAATGGAGAAGAGTATGGCCCGTGCCGTTTGGCGGAACACGCCGCGAAGGCGGGTTCGTCAGCTGTGAGCATTGTCGATGACGTCCGGTCTTTCAGCAACGGTTCGAACCTGCGCGATGACGCGAGTGTGATCTTTGTGGGGGTCGGGCGTTAACCGACCGAACAACAAACGGCAATCCCCCAGGTGCTGGCCGACGTTTCGGGCAACGATAGGCCGGAACTAGGGTGCGGCCATTCAGCGGCTTTCGGCCACGCCGTAAGTCCAATGAAATCAGTGAGGGCATTAGCGGCTGAGCTACCTCACAGATTTACAGCCAGCGCTATTCAGCAGCTCGTTTCGCCCAATTTCCAACACGTCGCCCTTAAAGAAGTCGCTCCTCGATTTTAACTTTGCCGTGGGCCGAGAATAGGTTACAATCGCTGCTGTATTCTCAGGCACCACTCCCCCCCAAATCCCCCATACATTTTGAGCGGAGAACCCATCGTGAAGCCTTGTCTGCTTGCGTTCCTAGTGATCGTGTCTCTATTTTCACCAGCCTGCGGCGGCGGCTCGGGAAGCACCACGCCACCTCCTCCGACTCCCGCTGCCTACTCCATTGGTGGAACTCTTTCCGGCCTCACGGGCACAGGTCTCGTCCTGCAGAACAACGGCGGCAATAACCTCGCCGTAACCGCCAACGGTAGCTTTACGTTTTCGGCGCAAGTCAATGCCGGTGCTGCGTATAACGTCAGCGTCCTCACCCAACCGTCTGGCCCGGCGCAAACCTGCACCGTGACTGGCGGCGGCGGCACGGCCGCCGCAAACGTCACCACAATCCAGGTCGCCTGCACCAACAATGTCGTCACCTACACGATCGGAGGTTCCATCTCCGGTCTCTCCGGCTCAGGTCTTGTGCTGCAAGACAATGGCGGCGATAACCTCGCCGTGAGCTCAAACGGACCCTTCACGTTCGCAACCCCCGCCGCCGCTTACGCCGTTACCGTTCTCACTCAACCTTCCAGTCCAGCGCAGAGTTGCGCGCTGACCAATGCCACCGGAACCGCCAGCGCGAACGTCAACAACGTCGAAGTTGCCTGTACCACCAATCCCGTTCCGCACACATGGACGTGGATCGGTGGTCCGAACGTTGTCAACCAGAATGGTACTTACGGCACCGAAGGCACCGCTGCAGCCGGTAATATCCCCGGATCCAGGGACTCAGCCTCGGAGTGGACCGATCCCTCCGGAAATTTTTGGCTCTTCGGCGGCGTGGGAGCCGGCGGAGGTCTCAACAACGACCTATGGAAGTATAGATCTGGCGAATGGACGTGGATGAGCGGATCCAACACTCCCGGCCAAGCTGGTACCTATGGAACCGAGGGAACTGCAGACCCTGCGAATGTTCCCGGCGCACGCCGTAGCGCCGCGAGGTGGATCGATGCCTCTGGGAATCTGTGGCTTTTCGGCGGGGGTGACCAATCCTCCACGCCGACTGAGCTACTCAACGACCTGTGGAAGTATAGCTCCGGAGAATGGACATGGATGGGCGGAGCGAATAGCAGCGACCAATCCGGGGTATATGGAACCGAAGGCACAGCCGCGCCTACAAACATCCCCGGGGCACGAAAGAATCCGGCCACTTGGGTCGACTCGGCCGGAAACTTATGGCTCTTCGGCGGGGTCGGTTACGACTCAACTGGCGCCTTCTCCATACTCAATGACCTCTGGGAATACAGCGGCGGCCAATGGATATGGGTGAGTGGGTCCGACACCGTCGGCGCAAGCGGGGTCTACGGAACTTTGGGTACGGCTGCCCCATCGAACATTCCCGGAGCCCGATCTGCAGGCGCCAGTTGGTCGGATGCCTCCGGAAATCTCTGGCTGTTTGGCGGGGGCGGCAACGACTCGGCCGGCACCCTGGGATTCCTCAACGACCTCTGGAAATACAGCGCGGGCCAATGGACATGGATGGGCGGGTCGAACCTCGCCAATCAGGCCGCCACCTATGGAACGCAGGGGACGCCCGCCGCCGACAATATTCCTGCCGGCAGAATCCAGGCTGTGAGTTGGAACGATGCGTCCGGAAACTTCTGGCTTTTTGGCGGATACGGCCTCGACTCAACCGCCTCCGCACAAACAGAACTCAACGACCTGTGGAAGTATAGTGCCGGCGAATGGACGTGGATCAGCGGATCGAACCTTGGCGACCAGCCCGGAATCTACGGCACCCAAGGAGTGCCCGCCCTCGCCAACGCCACCGCTGCCATTGACGGGCTCTCTCGCCGGCGGCTGCGAAGCTTCGTTGTTCTTCGTATTTCTTGACACATCGGCGCCTCGCGCTTTATGCTAAGTCTTGCTCCTTGCGGTACTTACGCCTCTTGGCGTGCTTCCGCGGGCCTGCTTTGGCGATGTTTGCCGCCGCGGAGGTTTCGCAATGATCCTAGACATCCATGATTTGGAACGCCATCCTCTGGATTTTGAGGAAGTGTTTCAGCCCGATGTCATCGACTTGGGAGGCGAAACCCGGCAGCGCACGCCGTTAAAGGCCTCCGGACACGCTGAACTGGTCGAAGAGCATCACGGCAAGCATCTCGTAATCAAAGACATACGCCTGCGCGGCCAACTGACAGCAGGACTCGAATTGCAGTGTGCACGTTGTCTGGAACCGGTGGCCCAGGATATCGTGCGTGAGTTCGAGCTGCTATACCGGCCTTTGGGAACTGATGCTGGTCGCGATGAGCTCTCGGTAACCGACGCCGAAGCTGAGATCGGCTATTATCAAGGGGACGGACTTCTGCTCGAAGACGTCTTGCGCGAGCAGGTGCTGCTGGCGTTGCCCTTAAAGGTTACGTGCCGCGAAGACTGCAGAGGATTGTGCGTACACTGCGGCAAGAATTTAAATGAGGAACAGTGTTCCTGCAGCACGGCGATGGAAGATCCGCGCTGGACGGCGTTGCGGGAGATTCGCAGCAAGTTGGAACACTGAAAAAGCTGTCAGCTTACAGCCAATGCCCGCGCGGTAGAGATTGTGTTCCAAACGAATTTCGGATCACATTAGAAACAAGCTATCGGCTTTCAGTAATCCAGCTTTCAGCCATACGGATTCTGTGGCACACGCAAACCGGTCCGCGTTCAGGATTCAAGCTGAGAGCTGACGGCTGAGAGCGGACAGCTTTTTTTCGAGAGGACTTTAACCATGCCTAATCCAAAACGGCGACACTCCCAGAAACGCACTTCCACCCGGCGCGCTCACGATGCACTGAAGGCCCACAGCCTGGCCGAGTGCCCCAACTGTCACGAGAAGAAGATGCCGCATCGCGCCTGCCCGAAGTGCGGTTACTATAAGGGACGCGAAGTCCTCGACATTAAAGAAGCCAGCTAGCCTAGAGACATCATGCCTAGCGTGATCGCGCTGGATGCGATGGGTTCGGACCGTGCTCCCAAGCCTGAGATTGAAGGCGCCCTGCAAGCGGCGCGTCAATACGGCGTGCGGGTGCTGCTGGTTGGCCCGGAAACCGTGGTCAAGGCTGAACTGGACCGCCACTCGGCAGCCGCGCGCCTTCGTATCGAAATCGTCCACGCCAGCGAATTCATCACCATGGAAGACAAGGTGGAGGCGATTCGCGCCAAGCGCGATTCCTCCATGCGCGTCGGCTTGCGCATGGTGCGCGAGGGGCAAGCCGCCGGCTTCGTCACTGCCGGCAACACCGGCGCCGCCATGGCCACGGCGAAAGTCGTGCTGGGCGCGGTTCCCGGGGTGGATCGTCCGGCGCTGGCCGCGGTTTTTCCTACCGCGCCGGGGAATCCTGCGATGCTGCTCGACGTAGGAGCGAACGTCGACTGTACGGCCCAGAATCTCGAGCAGTTTGCGGTGATGGGCGACATTTACTTTCGTGCCATGTTCGGAAAGCGGCCAGGGACACCGGGACCGCGCGTCGGACTGCTCTCGATCGGCGAAGAGGAAAGCAAGGGCAATGACCTTACCCGCGAATCCTTCCAATTGCTGAAGCGGCTTCCGCTGAACTTTGTGGGCAACGTGGAAGGGCGCGATCTCTACAACGGGCAGGTTGACGTTATTGTCGCCGACGGATTTGTGGGAAATGTTGCGCTGAAAATTTCCGAGGGCGTGGCCAACCTGGTCCGCACGGCGTTGAAAGAATCCTTGAAGGCGACCATCACGCGACAAGTGGGCGCTTTACTGTCGCGGAGCGCCTTCACCGATTTTAAGAAACGTCTCGACCACACAGAATACGGCGGCGCTCCGCTGCTGGGCGTAAAGGGCGCGTGCATCATCACGCATGGCTCGTCGAACGCGAACGCGATCAAGAATGCCGTGCGCGTGGCGGCAGAATTTTCCGAGCGCGGAATTAATGGATCCATCGAGCACGGTTTGGCAGCGCTGCGCCCGGCGCCGGTCGGCACGGTGTGACTTGGTTGCAACAAGATTCGTGCGTCATCTGATTGTCTTGCTGTCATCCTGAGCGCGCCCTCTTCGCGAAGGACCTGTGCAATTCGCTTACTGCCAGGTTGCATAGATCCTTCGCGCAGCAAACCCGCTCAGGATGACAATGATCTCGTATTCTCATCAACTTCATGACTGAAAATATAATTGCATTGCTTTTCCCCGGCCAAGGCTCGCAGTCCGTCGGCATGGGCAAGGAACTGGCGGAGAAATATCCCATTGCCCGGCAGACATTTGAACAGGCCGACGATGCCCTCGGCTACAAACTTTCCACCGTGTGCTTCGAGGGTCCGGAAGATCAGCTTCGTCTCACCGAGATCACGCAGCCCGCGATTCTTACCGTTTCAATCGCCGCGCTGCGAGTGTTGGAGACACGCGTGCCTAAGCCCTGCTACGTCGCGGGACACAGTCTCGGCGAATATTCCGCGCACGTCGCCGCGGGCACGTTCAGCTTTACCGAAGCCGTCCGCACCGTGCGCAATCGCGGCAAGTACATGCAGGAAGCGGTTCCCGTAGGGGTGGGCGCCATGGCTGCCATCCTGGGCATGGAGGCTTCGAAAGTTAACGCGGTCTGCCAGGATGCAGCCGAAGACGAAGTATGTGCGGCGGCCAACCTCAACTCGCCGGAGCAGATTGTCATCTCCGGGAACACGGCTGCCGTGGAGCGTGCCACAAAGCTGGCCAACGAGCGCGGCGCCAAGCGCGCCAAGCTGTTGCCGGTCAGCGCCCCCTTCCATTGTTCGTTGATGAAGCCGGCGCAGGATCGTCTGAAGCCTGACCTCGATGCTCTCAAGATGCAGAAGCCGGTTTATCCCGTGGCCTGCAACGTGGACGCCGCACTGGTGACGGACGATGTGCGGGCCGGCGACACGCTCCTCCGCCAGGTTACGGGATCGGTGAAATGGGAGCAATGTATGCGTCTGCTGATCGCGCAAGGCGTACAGACCTTC
>WNGK01005524.1_pt1 | contig 13391 bp, 13 predicted proteins | sample 5400601 | NCBI WGS metagenome assembly WNGK01 (sample SAMN13153376, study PRJNA577476) | soil metagenome | isolation source: 60 cm soil or saprolite under Garry oak tree replicate 1 | place: USA:California | collected 2016-06-15 | reverse complement strand
TCGCAGTCCACAACACCGCAAACGTCGGGTGACGGAACGGGCTCCACGCGGAAGCCGCCCCTCCCGTCGAAACCCCGGCGGCAGGGTCATTTCCGCCTTGTTGCGTCGTCGTCATCGCCGATCGTCCGGACTGGTCCCCCCGCCGTGTCGCCGCGCATGGTATCGCTTGGGGGTCAGAAGGCCCAGCACGAGCAGCCGAGGATCCGTAGGGCGGGCAAAGGCGCGTCCTCTTCCCGCTCCACCCACACGATCACCGCCGCGCCTTTGCCCACGTCGCGATTTGTGCCCACGCCATGAACCATGGTGCCGCGCCGTAGGGTGGGCAAAGGCGCGCAGCGTGATTGTGGAAGGAGCGCAGCCCGCGATGCGCCTTTGCCCCCCTACGAGTTCCCTAGGCCGCCTCGGCACCTTCATGCGCGCCGAACATGGACTTGGCGTAGATGATGCCGAGCCCATAGGCTCCGCCATAGTGCTTCGCGATGTCAGTCGTGAGCTCGTAGGTCTCCGCCCGGGCCCAATCGCGTTGCAGCTCGAGCAGATACTGCAGGGACGTCATTGGACGCGCGCCCGCCTGGACCATCCGCTCCATCGCCCGCTGGTGGGCCTCTTCCGACACGTCGCCGCTGGCGTCGGCGATCACATAGACCTCGAAGCCCTGGTCGAGGGCAGAGAGGACCGGGCCGACGATGCAGACCGAGGTCCACAACCCCGCGAACACGATCCTGTTCTTGCCGATCTTGTTGACCCGGTCGGCGATGCGGCTGTCCTCCCAGGTGTTCATGGTCGTCCGGTCGACGACCTCGGCATTCGGGAAGGCGCTCTTGATCTCCTCGAACATGGGGCCCGAGAAGGTCTTCTCGGCCACCGTGGTGAGGATGGTCGAGACCTTGAAGCCCGCCGCCGCGCGCGCAACCAGGCCGGCATTGTTGCGCAGGTTCACGGCGTCGATCGATTTCGTGGCGAAGGCCATCTGCGACTGATAGTCGATCATGATCAGCGTGTGGTCGCTCGGCGTCAGCAGGGTCTTTCCGGGGGTAGGTTTTGCGGTCGGGCATGTCAACTCTCCTTGGCTCTGTGGTTGTGATGTCTCTCGACGTGAGTCCGTTGGATAGGCGAACACTGGTGCAGCTTCGCGGGTTAGGGCAAATCGAACACGAGAATTTCCGAGTCATCGGCACGTGAGGAGACTGCGAGCGCCGGTACGTTCTCCACTGCCACGCCGTCTCCCGCGCGCAGGGGCTCGCCGTTGACCTCGACCGCTCCGCGGACGATCTGGACCCAGCCTTTGCGTCCGGGCTGCAAGACGTGCGCGACCTCCTCACCGCTGTTGAGCAGGGCGGCGAAAATTTTTGCATCCTGGTGAATGACGATCGAGCCGTCGCGGCCATCGGGCGAACCGACGAGGCGCAAGCGGCCGCGCTTTTCTGCGTCCGCAAAGGTCTTCTGATCGTAGCGGGGCGAAAGACCCTCCCGGTCGGGCAGCACCCAGATCTGCAGGAAGTGCACCGGCTCGTTTTTCGAGTGATTGAACTCGCTGTGCCGGATGCCGGTGCCGGCGGACATCACCTGCACGTCGCCCGGCCGGATCACGGAGCCGGTGCCGATGCTGTCCTTGTGCTCGAGCGCGCCTTCGAGGACATAGGAGATGATCTCCATGTCCCGATGGCCGTGGGTATCAAATCCTGCGCCGGGCCGGACCCGATCCTCGTTGATCACGCGCAAGGGGCCGAAGCCCATGTGGTCGGGATCATAGTAGTGGCCGAACGAGAAGGTGTGGCGGCTGTCCAGCCATCCGAGATTGGCGGTCCCGCGCTCTCCGGCGTGTCTTATGGTCAGCATGGCAGGCTCCAAAAGTTGTCCCGTTGTCTTTCGCGCGGGAATATCGGCATGTTATGATTTGGAGACAATCCACGAAGTTGTGGCGTCCGTGTCTTTGATTTGAGGACAATGGCCAAAAAATCCAGTAGGGATTTGCGCCCCCATGGACAAGCTCAACAGCATCAAGGCCTTCACCAAGGTGGTGCAGCACGGCAGCTTCGCGGCGGCGGCCCGGGAGCTGCGGCTGTCACGCTCCGCGGTGAGCAAATATGTCATCGACCTCGAGCAGGACCTCGGGGTCCAGCTGCTGGTGCGCACCACGCGCAGCGCGAGCCCGACCGAGAACGGGCAGGCCTACTACGAGCGCTGCGGCGCGATCCTGGCCGACCTCGAAGAAGCCGATCTCGCGGTGACGCGCCTGCAAGCCGAGCCGCGCGGCCTCCTGCGAGTCAACGCGCCGATGTCGTTCGGAACCCTGCACCTTGGCCGCGCCATCGCCGACTTCATGGAAAAATATCCGGAGCTGCAGATCCAGCTCGTGCTGAGCGATCAGCAGATCGATCCGGTGCAGGAAGGGTTCGACGTCACGCTGCGCATTGCCGACTTGCCGTCATCGAGCCTGGTTGCGCGCAAGATCGCCCCGGCGCAGCGGGTCATTTGCGCGGCGCCTTCCTATCTGGCCGCGCACGGCACGCCGCGGCATCCCGACGATTTGCGCGCGCACGCTTGCCTCGCCTATGGCCATCTCGCCACCGGCAACCAGTGGAAGCTCAGCGGCCGGGACGGGGATCACTGGATCGCGATTCCCTGGCGGCTGTGCACCAACAACGCCGAGGTCCTGCGCGACGCGGCGGTGAACGGGCGCGGCATCGCCCTCTTGCCGACCTTCATCGCCGGGGCCGATCTTCAAGCGGGCAGCCTGCGAAGCATCCTCGCCGAATACAAGGCGCCCGAGATTTCGGTCTACGCGATCTATCCGCAAACCCGCCACCTCTCGGTCAAGGTTCGCCTCTTCATCGACTTCCTGGTCGAGCGCTTCGGCGGGCGGCCATATTGGGATTTGGTCGAATGAGACATAATGAGTGCGTGGTGGGGCTGAGGAGACTCAAACAGCGTGCCCAGCACGCAGTCCGAGCGAACCGGTCTCCCCCGCCAGCCTCAAGAAGCCGCGGAATTCTTGGCATTTTCGCGATGGGAGGCACTGTTCTCACGGCACAGCAGATCAAAGCACCTACGCCACCCATTTGGTTGCGACAGCCAGCAACCCCCGTTAGTAATGGGGCTACTTGACAATATCGAAGTGCCAGCGCGAGCTTTGATTGTGCAACAGGCGCCGCTCAACTCATCCGATCTGAAAATACCGGCCGATGCGGTCGCCGCCTTTATTCTCCGAGCGCCAGCATCCGGAGTCGTCGCGCTTACTGGCATCGATAGTGAACGTCTTCGTTTGCTGTTGGATCATGCCGATGTGACAACGGGGGAGCGGCGAGCGCTGTTCCTCTCGCTCAATGGCATGCAGAACGCGGAAACAATCGTCGAGCGGACAGTCGACGCATTGGCGGATACCGCCCTGCAGATGTGGCCTATCTGGTACAGCAGCGTAAGTTTTGCAGACATCCGCGGCGATACGCTGGGCCGCGAAGCAGCGCGCTCAAGGGTCCGCGAAATAGCGAAAGTGATGTCTCACGTGTCGAGAGCGTGGGCGGAGCGAGCCATTACGTTAGCGCTTGATGGTCGTAAGCCGCGCGTTCTCGACATTGCGCTCGCGACCGAACTCGAGCAGCTGTGCCTCGTGATCAATCGCGGCAGCCTAGTCCTGATTACGAATTCACGCGGAAGCGAGGCGGAATCGGCTAGTCTGGTGCATGCTTTGGAATGGATGACCCGGAATGCACACCTCGCTGTGGTGGTCCTATTTGAGAGACTGCCCCAGGGCAAATCGGCTTATGACCGCATCCTCTACGGCGCGCAATGCATCGAACTGGCGGAGAGCGCAGGCTCAAACGCACCCGTGCACGACTTCTCTGCATCGGCTTGGTTCGCTCCAGTACAAGGAATGCCCCATCCATTGAGTGCAACTGAGCAAAAGCTCGCGAAGGCGATTGCGCTGGACGCTGAACTCGCACCCCTCTTCGGCTACAACTTATTCGTCGAGACGGTCCGCGGCAGTCGGCCGAAGGTCGACCTCCTGTGGAGCACGGGCCGGCTAGTGATCGAACTTGACGGGTACCCAGACCACGGCAGCCGAACTGCCTTCATGTATGACCGTCACCGCGACTATGAGCTCGCTCTCAGCGGCTTCAGCGTCTTGCGCCTTGCGAACGACGAGATCGCCCAGGACATTGGAAAGGCGGTCGAAAAAATCAGAGATATGGTACAACTCTGCCGTGCTCGAATTGGAGTGAAGTCATGAGCGGCAAGAGCAAGCAGCGGACGAAGCCGCAATCGAAGTCTCGCGAGCAGCGGCAGGCCGAGAAGCAAACACTGGTGCTCTGGGCATTGTTGGCGAATGGTGGAGAGGGATTCGGCAACGAGATCAAGCCGCAGGTGGATAAGCCTGAGCGCCAAGCCCTCCTAAATGCCGGACTGATCAGCGTCGAAAAACGAAAGCGCGCCTACTGGCTCTCCGTGACCGATCGGGGCTGGCGCTGGGCCGAGGATCACCTCGGCGACACGCTTCCGGATCGCTCCTATGCGGGAACCTTCATCCTGGCAGGCTGGCTCAAGCATTTGCAAGCGTTCATGCGCGCGACCAATACGCCCCTTGCCGAGATCCTGGTGCCAAAGGAAACGGACAACGGAGAAACAGCCAAAGAGAACGTCGCGGGGATCACGCCGAGTGACTATGCTTCTTTGCGCGAGCGCATTCGAGCCGCCTATCTTGCCCTTACTGGCGGTAGCTTCAATAAGCGTGCACTTCTTGCCGACCTTCGCAAACACTTGCCGGACGTCGGCCGGGACGCCCTCGATAATGCGGTCGTACAAATGCAACGTCAGGGCGACGCTACCCTCATGCAACTCGACAACCGTCCCGACATTACACAGGCCGATCGGGAAGCCGCCATCCAGATCGGCCAGGAGCCGCGCCACATCCTCTGGATTTCGCAATGACGACTGACCTCGAAGCCTTTCGCGCGGTAGACTTCAATTGGGTTCGACACCTTCGGGGTATCTGGCGCGATCCGTCGTATCACGTTGAGTCACTACATCAGGCGCTCATCGACGACATAGTCGATTATTTCGAGAAAGAAACCCGAGATGCCGATCCGGCCAATGAGCCGCAAGGCCGGGTTGTTGTCGGACCGGCCGGACTAGGAAAAACGCACCTGATCGGGGAATTGCGGCGCCGAGTATGGCAGAATGGCGGCTTCTTTGTTCTTCTCGACTTCGTTGGCATCAAGGATTTCTGGTCATCGGTTGCCCTTGGATTCCTGAATTCGTTGCAAATCCGAACGGCGGAAGATCAGCGTCAGTACGATATCCTCATTCTTAGGATTGCGAAGGCCTTCTCGTTGCAATCCCAACTCAGCGAGATCGCTAGCCGGCTACGTGATCGTCCGCGCGACCTCATTCGTGAGCTCGTGCGAGTGTTCATCAATTCGCTGGCGAAAGAGCATCGCGAAGGCATGTTTCAGCACCAGGACGTTGTGCGGGCGTTGATATTGTTGATCTCAGAAGATTTGGAATGTGCCAGCGTGGCTCACGCTTGGCTACAAGGCATCGACCTCGAGCCGGCGGAAGTCCGCGCTCTTGGATTCATGTCTGTCAAGAAAGAGCCGATCGAAATCGTCCGTGGTGTGACTTGGATTATGAGTATCGTCGCGCCGACGATGATTGCGGTTGACCAGATTGACGCGATCGTAAGCGAAACCAATGCCCGCACCCAATCTGACAGCAACGAAACAGACGAAGAGCAGCGTGAAGCCCAGTCTATCATCGAAGCACTTGCCGGCGGCCTGATCGATCTACACGAGGTCAAGCGACGTGCCATTACTGTCGTCGCCAGTCTTGAGGCGACTTGGAACGTGTTGGAAAAGCGCGCCACCACGGCGTGGTCGGCTCGCTACAGAAAGCCAGATGTCTTGAGACCGCTCACAAATGGAAAGGTGGGCCAGGCGATCGTAGGCGCCCGGGTGAACCAGGCTTATGCAGGTTGCAAATTCAAAGCTCCCTATGAAACCTGGCCATTTCCACCGGCAGCATTTGAAACGGCGATTGGATTTTCACCTCGGCAGCTTCTCAAAGCCTGTGAGGACCATCGGCTGTATTGCCTGTCCAATGGACGCGTGACTGAATGTCAGTCGTTCGCGCAGGCGTCGACGCCAGCAATCGACACGCCGCTGGCAACAGGCCTCGATGAGATGTTCGGCCAAGAGATGAAAGTTGCCAATATCGCCGGACTTCTCGAGCAGGACCAAGAGGAGCGGCTGCGTGGTCTCTTAAATGATGCGCTGGGCCTATTGGCGAAGCATTTGGAGCTTCCCGACGACATCGATGTGGAGATTCGCGGCGATCCTGATCAGCGGAGGCCTTCACTGCATGGCCGATTGTCTTTCACATTTCACAGCGACGGCGATCGCGAGCAGCACTATTGCTTTCGTATTCTCGTGCATTCGAATGCGATCGCATTTCAGTCGCGCTTGAATGCTGCGATGGTAGCCTCCGGCGTCGACCGTGCTCTCACCTTCAGACACCTATTCATCCTGCGGCGCGGCGATCCGCCGAGCGGCCCAAAAACAAAGCAGCTCGTCCAGGAATTCTTGCAGGCGGGCGGTAAGTTTATCGCTCCGACTGACGGAGATCTGCGTGCCTTCGTAGCACTTCGAGGCATGCGCGAGCGCAACCTCGATGGCTTCGACGCCTGGCTTCGCGGAAGCAAGCCACTGTTCGACACCGCGCTGTTCAAGGTTGCCGATTTGTGTCCGCCGCACTTTCTGCAACCGCCGAAGCCAGATGGTGGAAAACCTGGACCTTCGGATACTCCACGGGGCGAAGCGTCGCCCAAGCTTGCGCGCGTAGATCAATCGCGAACGCAAGCAATTAATGAGGTTCAGGACGCCACCAGAGTTGCCCAACAGAGCCCGCGACAAGGTCAGACGACAACTGAGACCGCAAAGCAATCGGGCGGTGACTTGCACCAGATTCCAATCGGTAGGCGTTACGAACGCGGCGCCCTCGGCAACCCGGAACCGCTGCCCGCTAATCTGCTGACGCGGCACGTGGCGATCATTGCGGGCAGCGGTTCCGGAAAAACCGTGCTTCTGCGAAGGATCGTTGAGGAGGCAGCTCTCCTCGGCATACCGGCCATCGTGCTTGATACCAATAACGATCTCGCCCGTCTCGGCGACAAGTGGCCAAGTCGACCGGAGGGCTGGACTGACGAGGACGTCGGCAAGGCAGCTGAGTATCCAATGCGCGTTGAAGTGGTGATTTGGACCCCGGGCCGAAGCAGCGGAAATCCCATTGCACTTGGTTTGCTGCCCGATTTTTCCGCACTTGCTGATGATCCAGATGCACGGGACCAGGCAGTTGAGATGGCAAACGCCACGCTTGTACCTTGGATCGGCGCAACTGGGTCGAGCGCTGCGCTCAAGCGAGGCGTTTTCGCGGATGCGCTGCGCCGGTTTGCGAGGGAGGGCGGCGGCAAGCTCGACGATCTCGTCAACTTGCTGTCCGACCTGCCTGAAGGTGTGAGCCAGATCGGCAATGCACCTAAGCTCGCCGCGGGAATAGCGGATCAGCTTCTTGCTGCAATCGCGACCAATCCGCTCATCCAATCACGGGGGCCAAGCCTCGATCCGCGACTGCTGTTCGAAGGGAGCAGTCGGACGCGAATTTCGGTCATCAACTTCGTCGGGCTCCCGAGCGATGAGGCTCGGCAATCCTTCGTCAACCAATTGCAGATGTCGCTATTCACGTGGATCAAGCGCAATCCAAGTACGACGGGGCGGCTCTACGTCCTCGACGAGGCACAGAATTTCGCCCCCTCTCAAAAAGCGACGGCGTGCAAGGAGAGCACTGTCTCGCTGGCCGCGCAGGCGCGTAAATATGGGCTCGGCATGATATTTGCGACGCAATTGCCCAAAGGGATCGACAACAAGATCGTATCCAATTGCACCACACATTTTTACGGCCGCATGAGCTCGCCGGCGACAATTGATGCTACGCGCGAATTGATGGCAGCAAAAGGTGGCGGTGGCGACGACATTGCCAGGTTGAGCCGAGGCGAATTCTATTTTTCTACCGAAGGACTGATGCGACCCATCAAATTGCACACGCCGCTTTGCTTAACGTGGCATCCACCGAACCCACTCACGGAAGATGAGGTTCTGGCAAAGACTCGACATTGAATGCTGCTGACAAATGTTTAACGCAGTTGAAGCCGATGCAATCAAGAAAGGAGCGCCAGCGGCGGCCCGCGAGCTGCGGCTGTCACGTTCCCGGGGCGGCCGTACTGGGATCTGGTTGAGTGAGGCTTGAGCGGCATGGCGATGGAAGCACGCCGCATTGAACGGCGTGCGCCTGCGGGGTTCTCGTCAACCAAGCACAAGCGTGCTCGTCATTTCTGCGTTTGTTTGAAGTACCGTGCATCCGGCGGCGCCTGACCCTTCTTGGCGGGCATCAAGAAACCATCCCCGCTCATGAAATAGTTTTCCTTGCCGATGACGACATTGACGTTGCCCTCGATGCAATAGAACTCGCGCCAGTTCGGCCGCGGATTCGAATTGCGCCGATATGTCTTGTCCACCGTCCACGGCCGCGTCAAAGCATGGTCGATGACGGTGATGTTGTCATGAAGAATGTTCGGGTCGGTCTTGTCGAGATAGAAACGCTCTTTGAACATCGACTGATTGTCGAAGTGCAGCGGCAGCCCGGTCGCGTCGTAGGCGCGGGGGCCCTTGAAGGGGCCGCGGGTTTCGACCTCGAGCACGTCGTAGCGGCCGTCGCCGTCCTCGTGGATCCACTTGCCGATCGAGTAGCCCGCATAGGTCGGCTCGATGTCCGTGGGCCAAGGACGTCCGTCGGTGAAGATACGACGGTAATGGTCTTCGCCGCCGGTCAGGATGTAGGTGGTTTCCGACTCGATGACATATTCGTATTGTCCGGTCGACATCATGCGCGGCATGCCGCCTGGGTGGCACGTGGCGGTGGGGTAATTGCCCAGCCCGCCCTCGGCCTGGTCGGCCATGCTGTCCTCATGGACCTTCTGATACTCCGCCGTCAGCGGGGCTTCCTGTCCGCGTCCCCAGGGTTTGGTCGGATCGAATTTTACTCGCTGGCCTGCCAGACCCGGGGTGAGGATGACGCTCCACTGGCCCTTCCAGTTGGGATACTTCGATTCATCGTGCGCCCTGGCGCCTGGGATTGCCACCAAAAGCAACATCATCAGAGCGATGATGGAGAACGAAGATCGGTAGCGCATGCATTCCTCCCGTGTTGGCTAGACCGGATGGCGTCGCGAGCATATCGGCAACGGCGGCAACGAGGCAAGAAATCCGCGGCCTATGGCGCATTGCCAAGAGTCCATCCCATCACGGCAGCGGCGGCGTACTCGCTGGCGGACGACGGTGTTGCGTGGCCTGCTCATAGCTGTAGGCAATCTTGAACAGTGTCGGTTCGCTCCACGGGCGTCCGAGAATCTGCAGCCCTGCGGGCAGCGTGCCACGGACGAATCCCATCGGGACGGTCAGGGCCGGGAAGCCGGTCGGCGGGGAGAGGCGGTTGCTGTTGTTCCCGTGCGGGCTGTTGAGGTCGCCGATCAGCCGTGGCGGATTGTTCCAGGTTGGATAGGCCAAGGCGTCGAGCCGGGCGTCATCCATCACTTTGAGCACGCCTTGGACAAGGCGGCTCCTGTTCTGCGCCGCCTCCTGGCATTTCGGGTTCTGGTCGGGCGGTGGCTCGGCCTGAGAATCGAGCAGGTTCTTCTGGATCGAAGGATGAAATTGCTGCGAGGCGACGATATCGTCGAGGCTCTGCATCCTCGCCTGTGGCCCCAGAGCCGCCAAATAGGCATTGAGGTCTTCCTTGAAGCGGTCGCACCCGAGCCTTGCAAGTGGAATCTGGTCGATCTCGGGAATGGTCACGCCTTCCACGACCTCCGCACCCTGCCGCTTCATGTCGGCGAGCGCCTGCTCGAAGAGCTTCACGACGTCGAGGTCCGCGTTCGGCTCCGCAATGAACTGTCGCAGCACGCCGACGCGCGCGCCCTTCAATCCGTCCTGGTCGAGCGATTTCAGGTAGCTGTCGGGTCGCCTGCCCTGGGCGGGCGCGGTCGCCGGATCAGCCGGATCGGTGCCCGCGATGACGTCGAAAACGGCTACGGCGTCAGCAACGGTCCGCGCCATCGGGCCCCCGATATCCCGGTCCAGAAACAACGGCACGATCCCGGCACGGCTGGTGAGGCCCATGGTGGAACGGATTCCGACGAGGCTCGTATGGGAAGCCGGCCCGCGGATCGAATTGCCGGTGTCGGTTCCCAGCCCAACCGCGCCAAAATTTGCCGCGACTGCGGCTGCGGTCCCGCCGCTTGAACCGGCCGGAACGCGGTCGAGCGCATACGGGTTGCGCGTGTGGCCCGGCACGAGCGAGTTCACGGTTTCGAACGGGCTCCTCGCGAATTCCGCCATGTTGGACTTGGCCAGCACGACCGCACCGCCCTCGCGTAGCTTGCGCACCTGAAATGCATCCCGTGGCGGCATCGAATATTTGAGACTGAGGGAACCGGCCGTCGTCGGGAGACCCGCGATGTCGTAGTTGTCCTTGACGATGATCGGCACGCAGTGGAGAGGGCCGACGAAACCCGACTCGGTGAAGCGCGCGTCGAGCTCATCTGCAGTGGCCAACGCCTTGGGATTGACGACGACGATTGCATTGAGCGCAGGTCCCTTCTTGTCGTACGCCTGGATGCGGTCAAGGTACATCTGCACGAGCTGTCGGCAGGTGAGATCCTTGGCCCTGATTGCGGCGTGGATGTCGGCGATTGTCGCTTCCTGCGTCGATAGCAGCTTGAACGCCCGCGCACCGCTCGACGTGGTCGGGAGCAGCAGCAGAGCTGCGATCAATACACTTGCGTTCGCTCGAACCAGCCACATGTGGGGCCCCCAGCTACCTCATGGACTTCCCGGAAATCGCGTTATTTCCGCGCCTGATTGAAATGGCGCAGATCCGGCGGCGGCTGATCCTTCTTCTGCGGCATCAGGTGGCCGTCGCTGCCGACGAAATAGACCTGGGCGTGGGCTGTTGTCGCCCACAACCCCGCCGCCAGCGCGATGGCGAGCGAGCTTCGGTCGAGCAGCATGTTCACCTCCCCCTTGCAATGCGAGGCGGCAAATTTACCACGCCGCCCTGCCAAGCGCACGCGCAACAGCAACTCGGATCAAGCGTCGGCGAAATCCGGGATTCTGCGATCGGCCCAATCTCCGCAATCGCAAGGGTGCGTGGTTGGCCCGGGAGTTGTGCCACGGCTAGGCGATTTCAACAACTTAGACTGTCAAACGGGTCTAAGTGCAGACATGGACTCCCGTGACCAGATCACGTGTGCTTGGAACTCCACCCCACCGCATCAAATTCGGCAGGTGACGGCATTACCTCGGGCTCATCTGTCGCTTTTCTTAGGATTGCATTGTCGCGCTTTCCGTTGGCCAATTCGATTGGGACATCCTCCTTGTTTACCGTAAGGATGCCGACCAAATCGGCAGGAGCAGCCATTATATATTTATCCGCAAGGTCGAGCTGGCGCAGAACCTCGTCGCGGATGAACTCAGGGGTCCAATCGGACGGAAGCCCCTTCACAGCGAGGAATTCCTCGGCTGGGATGGAGAGCGTGTGTCGGCGTATTTCGTCTATAGTACGCCGCGGGGAAAAATTTGGAGGCTTTCCTGCAGCGGCAAGCACCAAAGGACCGAGCGGACAATAGTTGCGGGCGATAGCGACAAGGTCCGCGATGTCGCGGGCCTTTGAGCGTCCTGATGCGGCGAGAACCTTATTCACCGCAAGGTCAGCCTGATGAAGGCGAGCACCCCATTCCTCGTCCTTCACCAGCGGAAAGAAAACGGCGCTTCGTCTCAGCGAACCACTGGATGATTGTCTCAAATTTTCCGTCGGAGATCGTTGCATCCACGCATCCGTAGATGATGAAGTCCGTGTGCGTCTTGTATCCGGCGGCGTCCAGGATAGCGAGGTCCGCCTTAGCCGCCCCTGTAACCTCTTCGTCGGTGTCATGGAATATATCGATGTCGTCGGAACGCCGTTGCCAGTTTTTGTTGAGCATCAGGCCGCCTGCCAAGTAACTCGTTTCTGAGCGGTTCTTGGCAAGGCAGCGTAGAATGTCGCTCTGGAGTTGGGTCAACGCCATGTCAGCTTACCCATCCGCTCAAGCATCTGCCGGCCCATGGCAAATGCACGTGCATCACCTCGATCAATCATAGCGCGAGCGACCACAGCCGCACGCGACCGAAAATCCGGGAGCCGGTCGAGATCGACGTTGTCAAGAATTCGCACCCGATACGATGCCAGGGCCTTGTCGTAGAGCGCCCTGAGTTCCTTGTTGCCTCGATGCTCCGCGCGTAGGCGGGAGGCAACCGCAAGGATTTCTTTGCGAGCCGAAGGCGGGACAAGTACCTCCACGCGGACGAGATCAGCCCCGCCTCCTTCCGAGCGGTACCTCTTAACCCTTTGACGGGCGGCCTTCATATCCTACTCCTCGTCCGCTAGGATAGCAGGCGTGTCCCGGTTACGCAATCACATATCCCGGTTACGTATGTAAACCATTGAAAAATATATATATTATAACGCTCAAATTAGAGAAAAGGACCGCGAAAGCGGGAAGACGGAATCACCCGCGCCAAAAATCCTTACACCGAGTGGGTGACAGTTCGCACGGTTCGCAGGATGCCGCTGCCCGCTCGATCACCCAGACAAAGCCTGCAGTCGCATCTGACATTTACCTCGCGTAGTAGACGAACGGGCACGCATTTCTGATCCGCTCAGCCGGCACTCCCGGCCTGCCCTGCTTAACTACTTAACTACGGACGTGCAGGACCGCGCGGTTGAAATCCACCCGATCCCAGCGAAGATCTACCGCCTCGGATGCCCGAAGCCCATGGCGAGAGGCGGTCGGGATCATGGTGGCGTCGCGATGACCGTGGCGGTTTTGTCGCGCCGCGGACATGAGCCGCCTCAATTTCATACTTGGTCAGGTACACGATCCGTCCGCCAGAGCCTGCCGACCCGTGGTTGCTTATTGGGGACTTTCAGCCCCTCGCAATCGCCAGATGCGCTCGACGTGTTTTCTAACAGTCAAATCTGTACTGTTACGTCCGCAGTCATGCAGTTTTAGAGTGGGAGCACCCTCGCCAACTCTTCCAATGCGGTCACAACCGTCCTCCTCACGCGAAAGTACCGCCGATGGGTGACCCGTTTGTTAAGTACGCCTGTTCGCTGGTGACGTGGGTGCGCGGTAAATGATTGGACGCGCAAGTTGTGAAGTTGGCTAAATCCTCGCAACAGGTTCGGAAAGTCGTGGCGTAGCCACGCTGGAGCGCCTGCTGTTAGGACGTTGCCATACGCAGAAT
>WNGK01005523.1_pt1 | contig 13394 bp, 9 predicted proteins | sample 5400601 | NCBI WGS metagenome assembly WNGK01 (sample SAMN13153376, study PRJNA577476) | soil metagenome | isolation source: 60 cm soil or saprolite under Garry oak tree replicate 1 | place: USA:California | collected 2016-06-15 | reverse complement strand
CGATGGTGTGCTCGACTTTGCGTTGACCTGGCCCGGTGGTCGGACGCACCCGATCTCGCCCATCCCCGACGCCGTGGCCGGGATCGTCTTCGTTGGCTCGTACGTCTCGGGTTCCCAAGCGTGGCCGGCCATCCTCGGCCGTCACGCCGCTCCAGGTCAGGGCGGCCGGGGTCGTGAACTTCGCGGTCATCAACGCGCATACTCCCTGGGACCTGCTCGATAGCGGGATCTGGTGAGTCCCGGAGCCAGGTGAACCCTATCCGGGCAAGTATCACGGCTCGTTCGGGAATTGAATATCTTTGTGCCGAACGGGTGGGCACTCGCCTCGGCGTACGAGCCGGGCGGTCCGCGGGGCAAGATCAGGGCCCTGGCGGGGCTGGTGTCGGGCCAGTTATCCCCAGAGCCAGCCGAGGGCCGTCCGGGCCGACGCAGGATTTCCTCCCGTGGGAGGAGAGACCAGGCCACCAAGTCCTCCTGTGGGAGAAGGCCCAGTCTCCCGGCTTCCCCTATTGGAGAAGGTCAGGACCCCGCCACCGTCCAACCGCGCGCCGATGCCAGCCTGCCTCGGAGAACCTAGCGTTCAAGTGGTTAGCGACGTCGTCTCGCCGTTACCGTTCCACCCGAACACGAATCGTGAGGCGAGCCGGACAGCGACGGATCTCCACCGCGCTTTCTCGGTTTCAGCACTGCAAACGGCACGGCGTCGCTGCTGGAAGGGGGAACGCGGATGCGCTGGGCTCTTAGTTCTAGCCTCAGATTCGGGGGCCTGGTCATTGCGCTGGCCATTGGACTGATGGTCTTTGGGATCACACAGCTCCGGTCTGCCCCGGTTGACGTTTATCCCGAGTTCACGCCTCCTGCGGTGCAGATTCAGACCGAGGCCCTGGGTTTGTCCGCGGCCGAAGTGGAGCAACTGATCACCGTTCCGATTGAGCAGGACCTGCTCAACGGTGTGCCATTCCTGGACAGGATTCACTCCACCTCGATGGCCGGCCTGTCCGCGATCGATCTGACATTCAAGTCTGGCACCGACGTCTATGCCGCGCGGCAGTTGGTCCAGGAGCGGATGAGTCAAGCGCACGCTCTGCCCGGTGTCGGAAGTCCACCGGTCATGATCCCGCCGCTGGCGTCGGCCAGCCGAGTCGCCATGGTCGGATTGTCATCCCGCGACGTGTCGCAGGTGGACATGTCCATCCTGGCTCGCTGGAAGATCCGCCCCCGGCTGATGGGAGTTCCCGGCGTCGCGAACGTCTCCATCTATGGCCAGCGCGACCGCCAGCTCCAGGTCCGGGTTGACCCGGGACAGCTTCGGGCCAAGGATGTCTCACTCACCCAGGTGATCGAGACCACGGGCAATGCCCTGTGGGTGTCGCCCTTGACGTTCGTTGAGGCATCGACGCCTGGCACGGGCGGATTTATCGAATCGCCCAGCCAACGCTTGCAGGTACAGCACATATCCCCGATTTCGACCCCGCGGCAGCTCTCGGAAGTCCCGGTAGAGGACGAAGACGGGCTCCGGCTCGGCGACGTTGCCGCCGTCATCGAGGACCATCAGCCGCTCATCGGCGACGCGGTCGCGCAAGGTGCTCCCAGCCTTTTCCTGGTAGTCGACAAGTTCCCTGACGCCAATACCCGCGAGGTCACAACGGGGGTGGAGCAGGCGCTAGCGGAAATGGGGCCGGGCCTCAAGGGCATCACGGTCGACGCCAACGTCCACCGCCCAGCGACCTTCATCGAGACGGCACTGAAGAATGTCGGGATCGTCGGGTTCGTCGGCCTCGCGCTGTTGCTTGCCGTGATGTTCCTGGTGTTCGCCTCCTGGCGGGCGGCCGTGATTGCGTTCGCGGTGGTCCCGGTGTCCCTCACGGTGGCCGCCTATGTCTTGTACCTGCAGGGTGCCACGTTCACAACCATCACATTGCTCGGTCTGGCTGCTGCCGTCGGCCTCATGATCGACGATGTGGTCACCGACGTCGGCGCCGTTCGCCGCCGGCTCGCGGACCGCGGCCGCGAGCCGGAGTCGGCCAGCGCCACGATGCTGGCGGCATTCTTGGCCACACGGCGTCCGCTCATGTTCGCCACTGTCGCAATCGTGCTGGCAACGCTGCCGTTCTGGTTCATGGGAACGTTCGCGACCGCCTTCAGCCGCCCGCTCGTGCTCACGTTCTGCCTGGCTGTGCTCGCCTCGATGCTCGTCGCGTTCACGCTGACCCCCGCGCTCGCCGCCCTGCTGATGCGCGGTGACGCGGCGGCACGTGAGGGCCCGCTGGCCGGGTGGGTGAAGCGGCTCTTCGACCGCAGGATCACGGGTTTGCTCGCGCGGCCCGGGCGTGCTTGGGCCGCGGCGGGAGTACTCGCCGTGGCCGCCGTGGCCATAGTGCCGCAGATCGGCAACCGCTCAATGCTTCCGTCATTGCAGGACCGCAATCTCCTACTGGGGGTACAGACGATCTCAGGCACATCGCTGCCGGAGATGAACCGCATCGTCGCCGCCGCGAGCAGCGAGTTGCGCACTGTGCCGGGCGTCGAGCGTGTGGGCGCGCATGTCGGGCGTGCGGTCACTTCGGCTCAGCTGGTTGACGTCAACTCGGCGGAGATGTGGATCACCCTGGATGATGCGGCCGACTACGACCGCACCACGGCAGCGATCCGTACGGTGATGCGCGGCTACCCGGGCCTCAAGACGGGCATGGGAACCTACCCCGCCGATCGCGTCGCCCAGGTGGCCGCCGGCCAAGATGACGATCTTGTCGTCCGCGTCTACGGTGCCGACCTGAGCACGCTGCAGCAGAAGGCGCGGGAAGTGCGGACCATGCTGTCCGGCGTTCCCGGTGTCGCCAACCCCGTGATCCGGCCGATCGTCCAGCAGCCAACCGCGACCATCAGGGTCAAGCTCGCGGAGGCCCGGAAGTACGGGCTGCGGCCGGGTGATGTCCGCCGGGAAGCGACGACGCTTACCTCGGGCCTGATCGTCGGCAACCTCTATGAGCAATCGAAGATCTTCGATGTCGTGGTCTGGGGGGCGCCGAGTTCCCGTAGCGATCTCACCGGGATGGGGAACTTGCTGATCAACACGCCGTCCGGTCGTCAAGTGGCGCTGAAGGATGTGGCCACTATCAAGGTTCAGCCCGAGCCGACGGCCATCACCCATGATGAGGTCCTGCGTAACGTCGAGGTGGTCGCGAAGGTCACCGGTGACCCGGGATCGGCGGTCGACGCGGTGAGATCGCGCCTCGCGGCCCTGTCGATGCCGTATGAGTACCACGCCAAGGTATTCGGGAACGCCACCGTCGAGCGGGCTGATGTTGCCCGGAGCCTGGCGTATGGCGCCGCTGCCCTCATCGGCGTATTCCTGCTGCTGCAGGCCGCGGTGGCCAGCTGGCGGCGGGCCGGTCTCCTGCTGCTCTCGCTGCCGCTGTCGGTGGTTGGCGGTGTCCTCATCGCGCCGCTGGTCGGCGGCGTGTGGAACACCGGATCGCTAGCTGGCCTGTTCGTCGTCTTCGCACTGGCGATCCGGAGCGCCGTGCTGCTCGGCTACCAAATCCGTGAGTCGGAGCAAGAGGGAGCTGCCCGCGGCAGCACCGTGGTGCTGGCGGCGGCCCGCGAGCGCAGCGTGTCGCTGCTCCAGACGGTGCTGGTGACCGCCGCCGTGCTGATGCCCGCGGCCGTCATCGGCACCGGCCCCGGCCTGGAGCTCCTCCAGCCGCTAGCCGTCACCGTGCTCGGCGGGCTGGTGAGCCTGGTGGCGGTCCAGTTGTGCGTGCTGCCGGCGCTGCTCACGACCACCACCGCCGTAGAGCCAAAGCGGGATACCCGGCCCGCCGCCGAACCCGCACTCGATTGATGAGACGTCGCAGCGATCTGGGGAGTCCGCCCGATGTTTACCAGCAAAGTCGTCGCCATCGGTACCGCAGCCGCCGTCGCCCTGATCGTGGCTGGCTGCAGTAGCACTGAAGCCCGTGTGGAACAGCCCCAGTCGACCGTCAAGCCAGTCGCCGGCTCCTCGGTTCAGCAGGTCCAGCTGACGGACCAGGCGATGCGGCGGCTCGGCATCACGACCGTGCCCATCAAGGCAGCGACCGCGACTCAATCGGCTCGGGGTGCCCGCACGGAAATCCCCTATGCCGCAGTCGTCTACGGCACCGATGGCTCCACGTGGACCTTCGTGGAGACGGCCGCGCGAAGCTTCGTACGGCAGAGCATCACCGTCCGCGCCATCGACGGCAGTACCGCGATCCTCGCTAGCGGCCCGGCGGTCGGCACCCCGGTGGTGACGGTCGGAGCCACCCAGCTGCTGGGCGCCGAGTACGACATCAGCGGTGAGTAATGAGCGAGAACGAGCCACGGACGCTGATGCGCTGGATCGTCCGTTCCAGCCTGAAGTTCCGTTATCTTGTCGTCGCCGCGGCCGCGGGCGTGATGCTGCTGGGCATCACTACGCTCCCGCACCAGCAAGTCGATGTGTTCCCCGAGTTCGCCCCGCCGCGGGTGCTCATCCAGACCGCCTGCCTGGGCCTGTCTACCTCGGACGTCGAGCAGCTCGTTACCGTGCCCCTCGAGACTTCCATGAATGGTCTCCCGGACCTGGACGACCTGCGCTCCAAGTCGGTGGAGCAATTGTCGGAGATCGAGCTGCTCTTCAAGCCCGGAACCAATCTGCTCAGGGCCCGCCAGCTCGTCCAGGAGAGGCTGGCGACGGTAGCGCCAAGCCTGCCAACCTGGGCGGCCCCGCCGGTGATGCTGGCCCCTGCTTCGGCCACTTCGCGTGCCATAAAGATCGGCATGACGTCTAACGACCACTCGCTCATCAAGATGTCCATGACCGCCTACTGGACGGTCCGCGCCCGCCTGCTGCAGGTGCCAGGGGTCGCCAACGTGGCCATCTGGAACGAACGGCTGCAAATGATGGCAGTGCTGGCCGAACCGTCGAAGATGCGGACAGCAGGGGTCTCGCTGAACCAGGTGATGGACACGGCCGGCGAGGCGGTCGATTCCGGCCTCCTCAGGTTCTCCACCGGATCGGTGATCGGCACTTCAGGCTTCATCGAAACGCCGAACCAGCGGATCGGCATCCGGAATGTCCTGCCCGTAGTGACTCCCGAGGACCTTGCGCAAGCCCCGGTCGCCAGCAAGGCGGGCAAGACCGTGCGGCTGGGGGACGTCGCGACGGTGGCCGAGCGGCACCAGCCGCTGATCGGCGACGCGGTCATCGGCGGCGGTCCCGGGCTGATGCTGATAGTCGAGAAGCTGCCGTGGGCAAACACCCTGCAGATGACGGACGAAGTCGAGCGGGCTATCAAGGAACTCCAGCCGGGGATGGCAGGGATCAACTTCGACACCAAGGTGTTCCAGCAGGCGCACTTCATCAAGATGGCCATTTCCAACCTGACCCAGGCACTGGTGCTCGGCTTCATACTGGTCGTGGTCATCCTGGCGCTGTTCCTGTTCGAGTGGCGCGTGGCGCTGGTCAGTCTGCTGACGATCCCGCTGTCGCTGATAGCCACCATGCTCGTGCTCTACTGGCGCGGCACGACCATCAACACGATGACCCTGGCGGGCCTGGTGATCGCGCTGGGGGCGGTGGTAGACGACGCGATCATCGACGTCGAGAACATCACCAGACGCCTTCGGGAGGAAAGGCTGGCCGGCGGCAAGCGGTCGACGGCCTCGGTGATACTCAGGGCCTGTCTGGAGGTCAGAAGCCCGATCGTCTACGCCACGCTCATCATTGTGGCGGCATCGATCCCGGTCTTCCTGCTGACCGGGCTGACCGGTGCGTTCTTCCGGCCGCTGGTGCTGTCGTATACCCTCGCGATCCTCGCCTCGCTGGTCGTGGCGCTCACCGTGACCCCGGCCCTGTCCCTGCTGCTGTTGCGCGGCGCGGCGATCGAGCGCCGCAAGTCCCCGCTCGTCGGCTGGCTACAGCGGGTCTACACCGCGGGATTGTCCCGCGTCATCATCCGCCCGGTCGCTGCCTATGTAACATTCGCCGTGATTACCGTCGCCGGCGCCGCCATATACCCCCAGCTCGGCCAGTCCTTGTTCCCTGATTTCAAGGAACGGGACTTCCTGGCACACTGGGTCGCCGTGCCCGGTACCTCGAGCGCCGATATGGCGCGCTCGACGACAAAGGTCAGCCGGGAACTACGTGCCATCCCGGGTGTGCAGAGCGTGGGGGCTCACATCGGCCAGGCGTTCCAGGGAGATGAGATACACGGCGTCAACTTTGGTGAACTGTGGGTGAGCCTTGCGCCAAGCGCCGACTACACCACCGCCCTCGACCGGATCCGATCTGTCATTGACGGCTACCCGGGCATGTACCGCGACGTCCAGACGTACCTCGACGAGCGCATCAACGAGGTGCTGACCGGCGGCAAAGAGGCCATCATCGTGCGCACGTTCGGCGACGACCTAGCGACATTGCGGGTGAAATCGGACCAGATCCTGGCGCAACTGGAGAACATCCCGGGCATCGTGGACGCCCACCGGGACATCTCCAGCGATATCCCGCAGGTGAACGTGAAAGTCAATCTCGCCCGGGCAGAGCAGCATGGCCTCAAGCCTGGGGACGTGCGCCGGATGGCCGCCACGCTGGTAGCCGGTGAAGAGGTCGGCGACATATTCCGCGCCGGCAAGGCCTACGACGTCGTCGTCTGGAGCCCTGAGTCGAACCGGCACAGCTTCACGGACATAGAGAACCTGCCGATCGACACCCCCTCCGGCGGGCGGGTGCAGCTGGAGACGATCGCGGATGTGTCATTGCAGCCCAATCCGAACTCGATCGAGCGGCAGGGCAACTCGCGGTACCTGGATGTGGGTGCGAACGTGTCCGGGCGGGATCTAGGCGCGGTGGTCAGCGATGTCAAGAAGAAGCTGGCCTCGGTGCAATTGGATCGCGGCTACCACGTCGAACTCCTCGGCGAGTACACGGAACGGCAGGCGGCGCAGAACCGGCTGCTGCAGTCGTCACTGATCGCAGGGGTGCTGATCCTGCTCTTGCTGCAGGCGTCGTTCCGCAGGTGGCGGCTGACACTGCTCACTTTCCTTACCTTGCCCATGGCTCTCGTCGGAGGCGTTCTCGCCGCCTGGATTGGCGGCGGGATCCTCACCATCGGGTCACTGGTCGGCCTCTTCACGGTATTCGGCATAGCGGCCCGCAACGGCATCTTGCTGATCAACCACTGGCAGCACCTGGAGGACCAGGAAGGGATGAAGTTCGGGCCGGTTCTAGTTCTCCGCGGGGCCCGCGAGCGGCTGTCGCCCATCCTGATGACCACGCTGGCTACCGGCCTGGCCCTGGTGCCGCTGGTGGTCCTCGGAGAACGGCCAGGCCACGAGATCGAGCACCCGCTGGCGGTCGTCGTCATCGGCGGACTGGTCACGTCCACGCTGCTCAATCTGTTCGTCCTCCCGTCGCTGTACCTGCGATTCGGCCGAGGCCGGCCGCCCAAGGAAGCGCGGTCGGCGGAATGAGGCAACCAAGGACGCCGTCAGCTCGGCTGGCCAGGCGAGTATGGCAAGTTCCACAGCGAAGGAAGTCGCGATGTTCAGTGCACGGCGATTCCGGTCACTCGCGGTAATCGGCGCCCTCGGATTGGTACCGCTCGCAGCCTGCGGTGGGCCGGACCCGGCAGGCGAAGCCAGTCAGACGGGGACGGCCGCCCCGGGACGGACGGACTCAGCCGCCGGGCCTGCGCCCCGGTTCTCGACGCCGACGGACGTGGACAACAGGATGTTCCCGCTGCGGCCGGGAACCCAGTTCGAGTACCGGGGGAAGGTTGTCGAGGGCGGCGGGTCCGAGCCGCACAGTGTTATCTTCACCGTCACCGACGTGACCAAGGTGGTCAACGGCGTGCGGACCGTCGTTGCCTGGGACCGGGACATCCGCAACGGTGAGCGGCGGGAAGTGGAACTCGCGTTCTTCGCGCAAGATGACGCGGGCAACGTATGGAACTTCGGCGAGTACCCGGAGGAATATGAGAACGGCAAGTTCGCCGGTGCGCCGAACACCTGGATCAGGGGGGCGAACGGGGGCTACGGTGGCCGCCACATGCTGGCGCAGCCGAGAGTTGGCGCTCAGTACGTGGAAGGACGTATACCGGCCATCGACTTCCACGATGTGTCCCGGATCACCCGCGTAGACCACTCGACGTGCGTGCCAAGCGGCTGCTACCAGCGGGTCCTGATGGTCACCGAGTCGAGCCCGGCGACCCCAGCGGTGGTCAGCAGATCAAGTACTATGCCCCCGGAGTCGGCCTGGTCCGGGTCGGCGCTCATGGCGGAGACTCGCAGGAATTCCTCAGCCTGCACGCGGTACGCCAGCTCGACCGGTCCGCGATGGGTGAAGTCCGGTCAGCGGTACTGGCGATGGACCGCCGCGCGTACCGGATCAGCAAGGTGTACCGGGTCACCAAGCCGGCTGGCTGATTCCATCAGTAGTGCGCCGGCCGGAGTCAGCGAACCAGACGCAGCCGGAAGGCATAGGCGGCCAGCTGGGTTCGATTGCGCATCCCCGTCTTCGCCAGGAGGTGCTTGACATGCGCCTTGACCGTCGTGCGGGAGACGCGGAGCCGCTCCGCGATCTCGGCGTTGGATAGGCCCATAGCGATCTCGGCCAGCACCTGGGCCTCACGGCGAGTGAGCGGCGCCTGCTGGGGTTGGTCATCGTTGTCAGCGGCCGGGCCGAACGGATCGCCACGGGCTATTGCCTCGACCAGACTGCGTTGTATGTACGGATCGAGTTGGGCCCCGCCACCAGACACCGCTGATACTGCCTGGAGGATCTCAGTTGCCCCGGCGTCCGTGGTGAGGTAGCCGCGTGCCCCTGCGCGAAGCGCCGCCAGGACGGTAGCGGCATCGAAGTAGTTGGTAAGGACGACCACACAGGTGCGTGACTGCCCGCCCGTGAGTCGGCGGGTGGCCTCGACCCCGTCGCCGTTGGGCATGTGGAGGTCCATCAGAACGACGTCGGGCGCCAGCGCGTGCGCCTGCTGCACCACGTGGTCACCATCGATCGCCGTCCCCACTACCTCGATCCCCGGCAATGTTCCCAGGAGAGCACACAGCCCGTCGCGGATGACCCTCTTGTCGTCAGCCACCAGCACGCGAATTGGCCGCTCAGCGGGCATCATGACCGCTCCGTCCGGGGACCGAGATCGGTTGGGACCCTCAGGCGGACTATGAGGCCGTCCTCTGACAGGCCAGCCTCACGCTGCCTGCCATATAGGGCGCCTCGCTTCATACCGGCCAGTCCGTAGCCACCCGACACCAGCTCAGCTCCCCTGCCGTCGCCGCCGCTGCTTGTTAGGGAATCCCGGCCGCCAGCAGCCGGGATGCAGACTGTGTGTGTTTGGTGCGGAGAAGGGTTAATCACACGAGGCCCGCAGCTCGCTAGCAGTGGTTGCACTTTGACGAAGGGGCTAGCAATACCGACCTGAGTGGCCACGGCGCGCTGCGGCAGGTGAAGCGATCACCACCGGATGATCGCGGCCGCGTCCGGTTCCGCGTTACCGGCCATGGCGGTCGGCAACACGAACTTCCGCTCCAGTTCCTCCCGCCGCTGCTCGGCCAGGCCTGCCGGGACGATCACGAGTACGCGGTCGGCCAGGCCGCGCGTCCGCAAGCCTGACAGCACCAGCACTGTCTCGATCGTTTGCCGAGCCCACCTCGTCGGCGGGGATTGCCCGACCGCATCCTGCGCAGCACCATCTGAGCCGTCTGCCAATGCTGATCAAACGGCTCGAAGCCCAGCCTTGGCTGGGACAGGAGGATGTCGAAACAGTTGCGGCCCGGCGCCAGCCGGTCCAGCCGCCGACCGTCCGCGGCCAACCATCAACACCGAAGGCGTCAATGCGCTCACCTTCCGGCGGGTGGCCCAGGCCTGCGGCTTGAGCCCGATGGGCGTCTACCGCCACATACGCGAGAAGGACGACTTGCTGACCGGATCGTCGACGCCGTGGTCGGTCCCAGCCTGGACAGCCGGAACGCCACCGGTTCGCGCGACCCCGGGCGGGTGCGGGTCGGCGCGGGCTGTCTACTGAGCCAGGGGTAGGGTGCTGGGGTGGGAGGTAGGTCCGGCCAGCTCGCTTCTGATCTCATCGGGCGTGTCCGCGAGGAGGTCTCCGCGCGCGCGGGACGGAACCGGTTTGTTGACTTGCTGGAGGCCGGTGGTGTTCCGCGGGAGCGGCTGACCTGGCTCGCCGGTGAGCAGTTCCGTATCGTGGGCAGCGACCAGCGCAGTTTCGCGTTGCTCGCGGCCCGCTTCCCGGACCCGCCGGCCGGTGAGATGTTCCTGTCCCTCGCGCAGGGTGAGCTGCACGCGCTGCGGCTGCTGTCCGATTTCGCCGCCGCGCTGGGGTGGGGTGAGCGGGATCTGCGGGCCTATGAGCCGCGGCCGCTGGCGCAGGCATACCCGGCGTATCTGGCCTGGAGCGCGCTGTTCGGGACCTGCAGCGGGGTCGCGCTGGCGATGCTCGCCAACCTGGAGGAGTGGGGCGGCTACTGCGGCCGGGTCGCCGAAGGGCTGCTGACCCGCTATGACCTGTCGGAGCAGGCGGTCGGGTTCTTCCGGTTCTTCGCCGGGCCACCACCGGGCTTCACCGGGCAGGCGACTTCCGTGGTCGCCGCCGGGCTTGCTGCGGGCGAGGATCCGCAGGAGGCGGTGCGGGCGGCCCTGGCTCTGCACGCTTACGAGATCGCGTTCTGGGACGCGCTCGCCGACGGCCTTAGCTGATCGCCTCAGATCACCTTGGACAGGAATGCGCGGGTCCGCGCGCGCTGGGGGTTGCTGAGCACCTCGCGCGGGCGGCCGGCCTCGACCACAGCGCCCTCGTCCATGAAGACGAGGGTGTCACCCACTTCACGGGCGAACCCCATCTCGTGGGTGACCACGATCATCGTCATCCCGCTGGTGGCGAGGTCGCGCATCACTGCGAGCACGTCGCCTACGAGCTCGGGGTCAAGGGCGCTCGTCGGCTCGTCGAAGAGCATGAGCTTGGGCTGCATGGCAAGTGCCCGCGCGATGGCAACGCGCTGCTGCTGGCCGCCGGACAGCTGCTTTGGGTACGCGTCCGCCTTGTCCTTCAGGCCGGCCCGGTCAAGCAGCTGCCCGGCCAGCTCAGTCGCTTGCGCCTTCGACAAGCCCTTTACCCGGATCGGCGCCTCGATCACGTTCTCCAGCGCTGTCATGTGCGGGAACAAGTTGAACTGCTGGAAGACCATGCCTATCTCGGCCCGCTTCGCGCATATTTCCCGTTCACGCAGCTCGTAAAGCTTGCCGCCCCGCTGCCGGTAGCCGACCAGTTCGCCATCGACCCACAATCGCCCAGCATTGATCTTCTCCAGGTGGTTGATGCAGCGCAACAACGTCGACTTGCCCGAACCCGACGGACCGATGATGCACATCACCTCCTGGCGCGCCACCTCGAGGTCGATGCCTTGCAGCACCTCCAGGCGGCCGAAACTCTTGTGCAGGCCCTCCGCAAGCACCATGGGCTGGCCGCTCACGCCGGGGACCGGCGGGGTCGTGTCGGCCGGGGTGATCATCGTCTTTCCCCTGACGGGAGCTGCGCGGGCGGCGCCGGCGGGGGGGCGTGGAAGGTGAAGAGATAGCGACGGAGCCGCTGCCACGGCGCGAGAGGCAGCTGACGGGCTGAGCCACGGGCGTAGTACCGCTCGATGTAGAACTGGCCGGCCGTAAGCACCGAGGTCACGATGAGGTACCAGATGCTGGCCACGATCAGAAGCGGGATCGTCTGGAAGGTCACTGCGTAGATGAGCTGGACCGCGTAAAGCAGCTCGGTGACGGTGATCACGCTCGCCAGGGATGAGGTCTTGAGCATGGAGATGGTCTCGTTGCCGGTCGGCGGGATGATCACGCGCATCGCCTGCGGCAGGATGATCCGGCGCATCGTTAGGGTCCTGCTCATTCCCAGCGCCTGCGCGGCTTCGACCTGGCCATGTTCGACGGACAAGATGCCGGCTTGCACCACCTCCGCCATGTAGGCGCCCTCGTTGAGCCCAAGCCCGAGGATCGCCGCGGTGAGCGCTGTGATCAGGTCGTTCGCGTTGGCCTGCAGGAAGGAGGGGCCGAACGGCACGCCGAGCGAGATGCGCGGGTAGAGGAAAGCCAAGTTGAACCAGAACAGCAGCTGGACCAGTACCGGCGTACCGCGGAAGAGCCAGATGTACGCCCAGCTCGCGCTGGAAAGCAGCGGGTTCGCGGACAGCCGCATGATCGCGAGGATCACGCCGAGCACGATCCCGATCGCCATGGCGACCACGGTCAGCAGGATCGTGAGCGCCAGGCCGTCCAGCACCCGGCTGGACAGGAAGTACCTACCGATAATGTCCCACTGGAAGCGGGGGTTCGTCACGAGGGTGTGTACGAGCATCGCGACCAGGAGGAGCACAACCGCCGCGGCCAGCCACCGTCCGGGGTGGCGGACCGGGACTGCCTTGATTTCTTCCGGCGGCCCCGTGCGTCCCCCGGTCTCTGCCGTTCGCGATATCGTCACTTGCGCTCCCGGTGCGGCAACCGTGCCCGGTCCGCGGGCCGGTCAGCTAATCGCGGCGTTGATTGCCGGATTGGAGATGGCGCCGGCCTGCACCCCCCACTTGCCGAGGATCTTCGTGTACGTGCCATCGGACATGAGGTGCTTGACGGCGGCGAGTATCGGATCGGCCATACCGTTGTTCTTGGGGATCGCGATCCCGTACGGCGCGGTGCCGTAGGGCGAGCCGGTGACCTTGAACGTGCCGTTCGACTGCTTCACCTGGTAAGCGGCCACGGGTGAGTCGGCCATGGCGACCTGTGCGCGGCCCGAGGACAGCGCCAGGTTGACAGCGTTCTGGTCGTTGAAGACCTGAACGGTCATACCCGGCTTACCCGCCGACTTGCACTTTTCCGCCTGGGCCTGCACGTCCACCTGCTGGGTCGTGCCCTGCTCCACTGCGACTGTGTGCCCGCACAGGTCAGCTAGGGAACGGATGTTCGGCCCGCCATCGGATTTCACGTAGAACGAGGTGCCGGCCACGAAGTAGGTGACGAAATCGACGGTCTTCTCTCGTGCCTTGGTGTCAGTGAACGATGAGATGCCCAAGTCGTACTTGCCTGAGGCGAGGCCAGGGATGATCGTGGCGAAGGTGGCGTTGATCACGTTGACCTTGAGGCCGAGCACCTGTCCCAGAGCCTTCGCGAGGTCGGCGTCCAAGCCGACAACGGTGTGGCCGTCGGCCCCGATGAACTCGTTCGGAGCGTACGTGGCATCCGCCGCGACGGTAAGTGTCCCGTTCGTCTTGACGGAGCCGGGCACCCGGGCCGCGATCGCACTGACCGCGCCGGACGGCGACGCCGCCGGCGTCGGGCTTGTGCCTGTGCTTGTCTCTGTGCCATT
>WNGK01001927.1_pt1 | contig 13395 bp, 17 predicted proteins | sample 5400601 | NCBI WGS metagenome assembly WNGK01 (sample SAMN13153376, study PRJNA577476) | soil metagenome | isolation source: 60 cm soil or saprolite under Garry oak tree replicate 1 | place: USA:California | collected 2016-06-15 | reverse complement strand
CATCCACCAGGCACGGCGCCGCGCCATCAAAAACACGATGACGCTGGAGAGCAAGAAAAGCGCCTCAGTATAGGGAGCAAAAAGAACGAAAGCGAGCGGAGCGTGCAAAAGATAGACTGCCGCACGACGGGACGTCCCCGGAGATAGATCGAGACGCGCCAGCCGCTCGAAACCCATCAAGAACAGCAGGCCGCACACGCTGCTGGCGGCCAGCAGTCCCAACAGCATGTTTCCGCCCAGGACATCGCCGAAAACGCGTCCCATCCAGGGATAGAGCGGATGAAATTGCGTCGAGCCATCATCCAGACGATAGCCCCGCTCCGCGATGTTCAGATAGTACTCGGTATCCCAGCGCTGCCACGGCCTCACCAAAACGCGGTCCAGCCAGCGGCCGAACGACGACGCCGGCGGCCACACCGCTATGTCTTTTTCCAATGCTGTTTCGGGACGGTTGGCCGAACCAATCAGGACCACGAGGGCAAGCAGGAACCGCAGCATTAACCAGGAGACAACTATCGAAGGGAAGGACTGAGAGGTGCCGGGGGTTGGCTTGGGTTTTGACATGCGCTTTCGGGATTCGAGTCTGAAGCATCCAACTCAGCTAAACCAGCATCCATGTTGGCGACAAACACGAGACGTTCGATCGCGTCTTCAAGAGCGGCTTCTGGAAGGAGATCCTGTAGCGCCTCGATAACTTGATCTCGTGCGGTTTGCGATGACATCTCCGAGATTATAGCCTCAATCCAATCGGGCTCGATGGCCTGAATGAACCTGTTCGCTGTTTTGGTCATACGCGTTAGATTCCCCTCTTGTTCCAGCCGTAACGCGGGCTAAAGCCCGCGACTACATGCTTGCTGAAACGTTGTCGCCTTACTGTAGTCGCGGGCTTTAGCCCGCGTTGCGCTTCCTACCGGCGCCCCAGCAACTCCCTAACGTTGGAGTGTCCGTTGGACCCGTTTGATCCGCTCGACGGACCTGTGGTTTCCGGAATGAGGTGATCGCGGTGGAGGACGATCTTGTCCCCCTCGATGACTTTGTCCACACCGGCGACGGTAATGGCCAACAGGCCGTTGTCCAGCCGTTGAATCCAGCCTTTCTCCCGCAAGTACCACAAATGAAATTCCAGGTGCGCGGCAGGACATCCCAGCAGCCGTTCCATTTGGATGACGCCGATCCCGCCTCGGTCCGGGTCCCGGCGGCGTGAGACGAAGAGCAACGACAGGATGCCGTCCAGAATGCGCCGGTCCGACTCGAAGCTGTCGTTGGCCGACGCTTCGTCGAAGATCTTTAACGTGGCAGACCGGTTCTCATCGTATCGGACATCGTAGGCGATCCGCTTGTCCGGATCGCAGAGAACCTTATAAGCTTCCACGACCTCGTGAAATTTCTCGCTGTTGCCCGTCTGCTGATTGTCCGGATGATACCGCTTAACCAAAACGTGATACACACGGGTGACCGTGTCGGGATCGGCGTTGGGGCTCAATTGCAGCACTTCGTAGTAATCCCGGAATTCAGCCGGTGTTGTTGGAATCGCACCCATCCTAGCCTCCTGCTAAAAACACATTCAAAGTTGTCAGTTTTTCGCAACCCTTTCAATGGCCCGTCGGGGGCGGCTCTTTGGCTTAGAGCAGAGCCCCACTTCCGTTCCAATTTCCGATAACCATTTGGCACTTTCCGACGTGCATCCACCTTCGACCGATTCTTTCCACGCCCGGCCAGCCCCAGAATGTAGGCCGCCGAAGCATCAGGCAGCTTCAAGCATGGAAGCGCTCAATGGGATCACGGACGAGGTTCGTTTTAGTTGCGATTGATGCGAATCACGGATGCGCGGACGGTCGGCTCGCCATGGAAAAAGCTCGATCGCGCGCATCCGCGGCGTTGTAGCACTGCTTCCGGCTCGGTGTTCCTCGCTCACCTATATTAAAATCATCAGGTGCGCATGCGCGTCGGAGACGCTGGGCGAGGAGTAAATTGTGACACCCGAAGAACGATTCACCCGCATCGAAGCCAACCTTGAACGGTTAGAGGAACGAACCGACGCATTAACCGTGCAGGCTGAAAAGTCTCAGCACGATTTTGATCTGCGAATCCAAAAGCTTACCGAGTTTCAGGTCGTGCTCATGGAGTCGCAGAACGATACGTGGCGTGCGCTCACACGTCTCAGCGAGAATGTCGACAAGCTCATTCGCGGGCTTCAGTCCGGCAACGGAGACCGCGAAGACAGTTAGTCCTGCGATTGGTTTTTGCGCCTGGTTACTGTTCAATCACCAATCGGCAAACTACGCGTGCTCCAACAGACCTTTGACTTTCGAATTACCGTTGGACCCGTTTGGTCCGCTCGATGGATCTGTGCTTTCGGGAATGAGGAGATCGTGGCCCAGGATGATGTTGTCCTGCTCCATGACTTTATCCACACCAGCGATGGTAATGGCCAAGAGCCCGTTGTCCAGGCGTTGAATCCAGCCTTTCTCAAGCAGGTACCATAGATGAAACTCCAGGTAGGTCGCAGGACATCCGAGCTCTTGCTCGATTTGGATCCCACCGAGCCCGCCTCCGTTCAGATTGCGGCGGCGTGAGACGTAAAGCAACCACAGGATGTTTTCAACAGTGGACCGGTCGGACTCGAAGCTGCTCGTGCCATCGGCAAACTCGAGGTGTTTCCTCGCAGCGCGGTCATGAGCTGGCTTCAAGGGTGCTGGATCGTCTGCAAGTGCTCCTCGTAGGGCTTCATTGACAACGTGCGAGATAGATTGATGGGATTGAGATGCCTTCCGGCTCAAAGCGCGGCGTACATCCGGATCGAAGTAAACGGTGGTGCGTTTTAGACGTCTCATTGAACCTATCTAGCAGTTTTCCAGCAATTCTTTGTCTTTCAAATTTTCGTTAAACCCGTTTGATCCACTCGACGAACATGTGCTTTCCGGAATCAGGCGATCGCGGCGGAGGATGATGGAGTCCCTTTCGATGACGTTGTCCACACCGGCTACAGTGATGGCCAAGAGCCCGTTATCCAGGCGCTGAATCCAGCCTTTCTCCCGCAGGTACCACAGATGAAACTCCAGGTGGGCCGCAGGACACCCGAGCAGCCGCTCCATTTGGATTACGCCGAGCCCTCCGCGGTCCGGGTCCCGCCGGCGCGACACATAGAGTAACGACAGGACGCCTTCAACAATGCGGCGGTCCGACTCAAAACTGTCAGTAGCGGACGCTTCGTCGAAGATCTTTAGAATGGAAGACCGGTTCTCGTCATATCGGACATCGTAGGCGGCACGCTTCTCCAGATCGGAAAGAACCCTGTAAGCTGCGACGACCTCATGAAATTTTTCGCTGTTGCTCGTGTCCAGATTGTCCGGATGGTATCGCTTGACCAGAATGTGATACACGCGGGAGATCGTGTCGGCATCTGCCTTGGGGCTCAGTTGCAGCACCTCGTAGTAGTCTTGAAATTCAGTTTCGACTCTAGGAATCGCGCTCACCTAAACCTCCTGCGACGGGGCACCTAGGTGTGCGCCCCCTTCGACCTACGCCGTCAATGCAAAATCGCCTGCGAAGTAAGAGAACTATAGCCCCGATGGCCCATTAACCAAACGTCCATAGGTGCTCCCTTCCGAAAACTCAATGGCATCTTCAGACTGAATCCATCGCACCTTTAGCCAGTTCTTCGCTGGCACTCGGCTGGAGGAATTGAAGTATACGCATTTAATATTGCTGAACGCTTGGGCGAAGTAGACTCCCCTCCTTGGCAAAGGAGGGGTGGACGCGCCATCAAGAAAAATTCCCGTTCCAATGAAAGGCGCGGACGGGGTGGTTCGTTCAGACTCCAAAACAATTTCTTTTGAACGAACCACCCCGTCACCCCTGCTATGCCAAGGAGGGGACTTCGATTCAGCCCAACTTCGGCAACAATGGCTCATCTAGCCGCCCATCATGGACTCAAACGTGACCTCGATATAGGTTCGTCACCTGAGATGCAGGGACGAAAAGCAGCATTCGCGGAAGAATCACTTGCTTTGCGGCGGTTCCGGGAGTGGGTTGGAACAAATCCTCTCTTCTGGGCCTTGCCGATTCAGGCGATTCTGTTCTTCTGGCGCCTGGATTTGCTGGAGCCGTGGGGAGACGAATTGTTCACGCTCAACGCGGCTCCGCAGTCCTTCGAGCAGATTGCATCGATTGCCGGGCATAATATTCATCCGCCGCTGTACTTCGATCTGCTTCATTTCTGGATACAAAGTCCCTGGCCGGGAAGCATGCTCGAAAAAATGCGGGCAATGTCGGCGATCTGGGGACTGCTGGCTACCGTCGTTTTCTATGTCTTCTGGTTGCGTAAGGAAGAGCGTCCGCTTCAAGGAATGTTTCTGCTGTTTTGGACGTTGTCACCGTGCCTGCTGCTTTACGCGCGGATGGCGCGGTCTTACACGATGCAGCTCACGCTGGCTCTGTTGGCAATCTACGCGGCCGTGCGTTGGGTAGAGCAGTTGCGAAACTGGCGGCGGCTCCTGGCGTACGCATTTTCTATCGCTGCGCTCTTGTACACGCACTACTTGCCGGGACTGGCAATTCTAGTATCCGTATCTCTGACACTTCTCTTTCGACGCGAACCTTCCCTGCGCACACGCGTCACCTGCGCGGTTGGATCGACGATCCTCGTGGCGCTTTTGTATCTGCCTTGGCTCGCCACGATGCATTCGGCCGTTAGCAACTGGGTTTCCAGCGGTGAGTACCGGGTTGGAGGTGTTCTGACCGATCAAGTTGTCCGAATCGGCTATTGGTTCGTCTCCTTCGGCTTTGGCGAAACATTCTCCACAGCGGGCGTTCTGCTTGCGGCCGCGATGACGCCGCTGATCATGTATGGATTATGGAGAGCCGCCGCGTCGCGGCCGGACTGGTTCGGTGTAGTGATCGTGGCAGCGGGCATCGGATATCTTGGCGTGAGCCGCTGGACCGGCTTCCCATTCACTCCCGCGCGGGTTCTTTTTGTCCTGCCTTTCTTTCTGATCCTCTGTATTCGTGGAATCCAAATCGGATTTCGCCGCAGCCCGCTGATCTTTGCGTGCCTCGCCGTTCTGTATTCGACGGCCATCTATGGTTATTTCTCCAAGACCGGTTACCTGAATAAGGCCTATTGTGTGCCCTACGCAGAAATGGCCAGCGCCATCCGCAGCGGGTCGGCGGCCCAGAATGCGGTGGTCGTCGTTGACACCTACAGTTCCGTTCCCGAGCCCTTGTTGGATCAAGTGCCACCGGAAGTCCGAGTGATTCTCCTCGACGGCGAGGATTCCGCGGGAGCCGTGCGGGAGGCGGCAAAGAGCCGGGGCGTCCTCTGGTTCTGGCGGCACACGCATGACACATCACCCGGCGAGTTTGTCAGTCGACTGGAGGAAGAATTAAGTCGGGGCCGACATCTCTTGAAGCACGAGTTTCTTCCTTACAACCCGGCTGAGCGCTGGGCGTTGCGCATACTGAGGGGACCGGACCAATCGGCATACTTCTATCGGCTGTCGGAAATCCGTTAATGCTGGCCGCCAGACTGCATTTCCTTAGTACAGACATTCGTAAAATACGGTTACGTGTGCGAAAAAATAACTTGGCAGAATGCGGGCTCGGGAAGATCTGACCAATGTTCAATTCCCAATTCTCAATTCTCATCCGAAAGGGGAAGCGGCCGCATGTGTGCGGCGGAACATTTGGCAATCCGACATCCACTTCGGATGAGAATTGAGCATTGGGAATTGAGCATTGGTCAGATCCCCGGTCGGATTCAGGGCAGCGGATTCTGCCAAGTTATTTTTGCGCGCTCCTTCCACCTGCTCGATATTGCTGTTCAAAACGGGAGGCAACGGACTTCGTGAGTGGCAGCACGTCCGGAGCGATGGTGACATGGGATGAGAATGAATGAGTCATATTGTGTTCGTCTTTGCCTTTGGCGCGAATTCATTCTCCCAGTCCTCCGTGATGAGACCACGCGACGCTGGCCGCAGGTTTTGCAGCCAATAATTCAATGCCAACGGCCGGAAATTGACTCGAAAAAGGACCATGTCCGTTCCAACGTCCACAGGCACACGCTCGCTGTTCACGTATTCAGAAAGCTCCTGCATTGGACTGAACGGCGGTAAGCCCAGGCTGCGCATCCCTTCCCAGGCAGGGTCGCTCGTTAGGGACAATTTGGGGCGCCACAGCACGGAATCCGGGAGGAGCCCACGCATCGCACGCCGCTCCAGATATTTTTCTTTGCACCACGGCATCGCGGGGACCGCCAGCATGTAGCGCAGCAGACGCAAATCCAGAAAGGGATGCCGCACTTTGAGCGGGACTGCCATTTCCTCCGCATCCAGACTCTTGAAAAGCGCTTCCCAACGCGGTGTGTGGAACGAACCGTACCCCACGGGCCGGAGAGGGTGAGGCGATAGAGGCGAAGAGGATTCCTGTTCCTCCCACCGATCCCGAAGCTGCAGGCGAGATTCGAAACTGGGGTTCAGCCAGTTCGGGAAAGCGAGGCGCCACCGGTCATTGTGGGCGCGGTCCTTCAACAAGCGGCCGAACGTCGGAAGCAAAGGGATGTGCCGGTGCCGGACCCGGTGTCCGCAGACGTCGGCGGCGAGCGGCCCCAAGGTCCGTGACCGAGCCAGATGGGAGAGGCCAGGCTTCCTTTCATCGTGGAGCGCATTATCCGGACCCTCTCCGTAGAACAAGACCCGGCTATACGCCGAGATGGTCCGGTATTCCTCGCGATCCACCATCAAGTTCATGGGATTGGCGACCGGTTCCGGTGTATGAATCGCCGACTCATTCCAATCCGGATCGATCATTTGCGCGCTACGATCCAGAAAATGAATAGGAACCCCGAGCTGTTCCGCAACGAGCCCGGCGTAGTAGCGTTCGCTGCCAGGCCCATCGATTACCGTTGTGAAGGCGTGTAATTCGCCGTTCGATGAGCGGCTGCGAAGAATCTTGCATGCCGTCGCCGCCAGTGCCGGCGAATCCAGACCGCCGCTCATGAAAATGGCGACCTGATCGGTGCGAAGCCGGTCGCTGACCGCCATATCGAGCAACTCTTTGAACCGGTCCGTGTAGTCATCCAGCCGCTTGAAATAAACCGGCTCATCAATCGGCAAGGTCCAATACCGGCTCATCCGCAGCCCGCGAGCGGACCAGGCAGCACGATGCGCAGGAGGTACCCGCTGAATGCCGGCGAATGAGGTCGTGGCCGGATCCTGGTTCAGATCAAACAGCAGAAAATCGGCGATGGCCAGGTCGTTCAGCTTAGCGGAGACCGAAGGATGCTGGCGGATGCAATCCAAAGTGGTGCTGAAGATGACGGTGTGGCCCACTTGCGCGTAAAACAACGGCTTCACGCCAAAATGGTCCCGCGCGCAGAACAGGCGCCGGCGAGGCCCGTCCCATACGGCAAATGCGAAATCACCAAGCAAATGCTCGACACATTCCTCGCCCCAGGTCCCGTAGGCCCGGAGCAGCAATTCAACGTCGGTCACGCCCTGGTCCACGTGTTCGCCGCGCGCGGCGAGCTCCCGGATCAGATCGGCTTGCGCGTCCACGCGCGCGTCCGCGACGATCCACATCTGGCCATCCAGCGTGAACGGCTGGGACTCGCGCCCGGATTCTTCGGTGGCGCGGAGCAGCGCGTGGCCGAAGCCGGCGTTGCCGTCCACCCAGACCCGTTGCTCGTCCGGCCCGCGGAAGGACATGAAGTTCGTCATCCGCCGCAGGAGCGTGCGGTCGACAGGTGCGCCGTCGAAATGGACAATGCCGACGATTCCACTCATTGTTCTCTGGGACCCACCTGAATTAATCCTTTTGCTGCTCTCTGAACAGCGCCGATTCGCATTCGCCGATTGCCAATGTCTAACAGCCATGTGCAATCAGCCAAAGCAATTGCTGAGGATATTGCACCTCTTTGTGGCGTACCTGACGATTGGCGATTGCAGATTTCAGATCTAGCTGCGTTGCCGTCCCCGACTTTGTGTGGGATGGGGGGCGTGTCGGCGAGTAGGTTAAAGTTCTTCATGAGCGACCACCCCGGCCGCTGCGCGGCCACCCCTCCTTTTCAAGGAGGGGAATATGAATGTTCCGTTAATCCACTAATTCGTCGTTCTGGTATCTAATCCTGTGAATCTCCTCCTGGCTCGCTGAAACTAACATCGGGTCATCCGGCCAATCAATAAGCGTTGTTGAGGAATAATTACATTTACCGGGGAAGATTAAAAATCCTCTGAAGTTCGCCACGTTGTTGAACCTAGAAACAGTAGTGGGCCAAAGGTACGTACAAACGCGGGCTAAAGCCCGCGACTCCATATTGTGACAACGTTTCGGCTAAGCATGTAGTCGCGGGCTTTAGCCCGCGTTCGCATGGGAGCGGCTTTGCGGACAGTCGAAAAAATAGTCTATGGGGAAAGGTTCGCTGGGTGCAGTCAAGGGTGGGCCTCACAGGGGCAATCACACAGCTGTGGCCCTCTCACGCATATATGCCTTACTGGAAGGACTCTATTGAAATTCTCTCGTATGGCGGTGCGGCCTTGGCCGCGATCATATCCGGCTATACATACTGGCGAGCTGAACGTGCCCGATGGCTCACGAGCCTTTATGAGAAATTCTTCGAGAGTGATACTCTCAAAGGAGTTCGCGAACTCCTGGACAGCGGTGAAAACCTCAAAATCCGCGAAATCGTTGTTCGTGAAGATCCGTTCTTCAGCGACTATTTGAACTTCTTCGAGTACGTCGCAATTCTTGTGAGATCACGACAATTGCTCCGGCGCGACGTTTTGAGGTTATTTGACTACTATCTCAGGTCACTAAAGATGAATGGAGACGTTCTGGGGTATATTGAGAATCCAGCGAAAGGATACGAGCAGCTGAGATCGCTTTTGAGGAGCGTGGTGTGACGGAATATCTCTTCTTATATGGAACGCTGCTTCCGAAATTCGCTCCAGCGGAACTTCGGCGTACTATGAAACGGTTACGCTGGACCGGCGAGGCCCAGATTCGCGGCCGGCTCTACGATCTCGGGGAGTTTCCAGGCGCCATACTCGATGCTTCCTCGGAGTCGCAGATTCGGGGAGAGGTCTTCAGCTTCTCCGATGACTCGGTTCTCGAAATACTGGATTCGTACGAGGAATTCGATCCCGAGAATACGGAACAAAGTTTATTCATTCGAACGAAAGTTGCTGCCACGCTGCCGGTGGGCCGTATTCTGGATTGCTGGGTTTATGTCTACAACCGAAATCCCCAGAATGCCAGCATTCTTCCCGATGGCGATTACTCTCAGTTCGCTGCTATTCGCCACCCTCGCCCTCACTCCTAAGTGCCATCGAACCCCATCAACTCATAACTCGCACCAAAGCGTTCAATTCCAAGCGAGTCAACCCAGGACCTCGGGAGCAATGTGACGTCGGCACCCGAATCTATCAGCATCAGAACGCCGGATTGAATCGTTCCCGTCTCAGGGTTCCGGAGATGGGCAGGGAAAACAGGAGCCGCGGGAGAAAAGAGTCTGTCATCGTAAGCCGGCATCTTGCGGTTCCTCTATCACCTCTTTGACAAAGTCAGATGCTCCTCAGGGTGCGTCAGCCGAGGACCGCCAAATATAGGATGCCGGCACCGCTTCGACCCCCGGCACAACAACGTACACTCGTGTGTGCTCAGGAAGGTGAACCGTCTCGGGGAGCTTGATCTGGCCATTCTCGACGGTCGCTTCGCAGGTGATGATTTTCATAGATCAGCTCCACTTTCCATCTGACCTTAGCTTGATAGGCCAAGGGCACGACAGGGAGCACCCTTAACCTGTTAGCGGCGCCTTCGTGTCTGCTTCTTGCGGTTGGGTTTCCTGGCCGCGAGCCACTTCTTCAGCGATGTCGCACTCTCTCCGGACCGCTTGCCTTCCAAGAGACCGGCAACTGTTAAGTCCTCGTCCAGGTCTGGCCAATGAAGATATGCACCGTCGCCGAAAATCTCGAAATTATTCCGTTCTTCCTTCGAACCGTGCCAAAGCCGAGGAAACCAAAGCAAAGGAACGATGACAGTTCGGCCATCTACAAGGTCGACGCTCAGCGCTTCATCGCTGAGGCTCACCGACTGAGCCCGCGCTTCCGGAATATCAACGCCCAAAGAACTCATACCATTTCTCCAAGATATGCTCACGATGTTCTTGAACAAGTCTTAGGATCTTGTTGATCTCGACGCGGCTGAAACTCCCGCACGCTCGAGAACAACAGGATCGAGCCAAAACTTCGCGACTTTGTTTTCGCGCCTCACGTGGGTGTGTGGCGGTTCGCTCCTGTCCAGCGACACGAAGAAAAACCGATATCCGTCGACTCGCAGAACAGTGGGCATTCTGTGGCCATTCTATCTCATTGGTTCGGGGACAACATTTCGGTTCGTCACGCTTTGTCGTGGCCGGCTAACGTGAATCTGCACCGGCAGATTCTAGCCGCGAATTACGCGAATTACGCCAACCTATGTTCGCGTAATTGGCGTAATTCGCGGCTCACGATTTTTTGGTGAACTTGACAATTTTTCGCGTAACCCGACGATTTTCATGCGAACTCGACCACTTCATCTCTGAACCCGACGATTCCTCGCCTGAATTTGTCGATTTCCCAATGAACTTGGCGATTTCAAAATGATTCTGGCGGCGACACGGTTGAAATAACGATTTCCCGGCTGGGTTTCGGATCTACACAGCGGATATGGAAATTGGATAGCCAAAATGGAGCTTTTCTGATTTTTTTGCCCTTTGTGATCCTCGTTTCCTTTCTGCACAGAGGACGGGATCTGTGGCCGAAACGACATTCGATAATGCGACCGGTAGCGAACCTCCGGGACCACCGAGACACTGTTCCCCGTAGAGAGCGTTTATCGAGGAACCGGTGAGCGGCCAGATCGAGATCTGTGCGATAATCGATTTACCATCTTCTAACGCTGATGAATATTGGGCAGGTGCGAAATGGTGACGATTACATTTCCAAATCGAAAGGTTGAAAAGCGAGCGTTATCGTTTCTGCTGGGACGCTTCTCAGGCCGCGTCCTTCGGTCTGGCGAGCACCTTGTGCCTGAAGCAGCGTTAGAGGCCCTCGCGGATCAGAACATTCCGTTCACGGTAAAGGGAAAAGCCACCTATGAACAACAAGTGGCGGCGATTCGAGGTCCTACTCCCACTTCAGTTCAATGATGGCCGAGATGTTCCGTCGGAATGGCTTGCCGAAGCGGTTCTCGAGATCGTAGCGCATTTTGGCGCGGCCAGTTATGAGACGCAGAAGGTTGAGGGACATTGGTCTTAGACAAGTCGATCTCTGGATCGTAAGCCATCCCATTGAAGTGGAAAGCTGACGACGCACTCCGATCAAATGCCGCCCACAATGGCCGCGTTCACGGGCCACATCGCGTTCAATTTTCGTTAGCCTTTGTCTTCATAACCTCGTCCTGAAATCGGACCACTTATCGGCCCCATGCAGCATGTCCTGCACTGAAATATTATCGGCGGAAAGTTCATCGTAACCTTGACCGGCTAACCGATGATTGCAGCTTGGATGATGTCCTATGTCACCTCTACGTTATCCTGCGCGTCTTTTTGCGCGGCGAGGGAAGCGGCCCTCCAAGTCGGCCGAAAACCCGCCAATTCACCCCAAAATCGTCAAAACTATGAGCCGCGGATGACCCGGGTTACACAGATTTAATCCGTGTAATCTGCGTCATCCGCGGCTCATGATTTTTCGGCTTACCCGACGATTTTCGAATTCGGACGCGAGCCCCCACCCCAATGGGCCTCGGCAAACCTATCAGGAGTGCCTATCAAAAGCGAAAATAGGCACCTAGGTCCCACCTTGCACGGACCTTCGTCGGATTCCTCCAGGGACTTCCACTACTCCAAAATCGCTGGTACCCCGAAGTAGCTCACTATGCGCTACGGGTAAGGAAAGCGATTGATGCGATCAAGGACGATGCTCATCGGTGCAGTTACGTTGTTGGTGTCAACAACGGGTGCGCCAGCGATGGTACGGGCGCTATCGGGCGCCTCCGCGGCGTTCACCCGCATCTGTAAATCCCCAACGATCGTTTCATGCGAATCAACGACCCAACGTTGCAGGTTGGATGCGTCGCAAAGGTTTAATCCCTTAGCAAATCATGGAGGATAGAGTGAAAAAGATCCTGTGTGTCCTGATGGTCTTAGGTGTAGCCCCGTGCTTCTTTGTGGAAGCAATGCTGGGGCAGGCAGTGCGGGTGCAGGAATCGCGGACAGCGTCTGGCGTCAGCCGGACATCGTCGATATCCGGACCCCGGTTGATGAAATTCAGCGGGACGCTGAAAGACGCCAACGGGCTGCCGCTAACCGGAATTGTGGGCGTGACCTTCTCCCTGTACGCGAATGAGCAAGGCGGAGCGCCGCTCTGGATGGAGAACCAGAACGTCCAACTGGACGAGCAGGGGAACTACGCCGTGGTGTTGGGTTCCACAACAGCTTCGGGCCTGACGGTCGAGCTGTTCGCCTCGACCGAGCCGCGCTGGCTTGGCGTGCAATCTCAGTCTCAGGACGCACAGTCCCGCATCCTTCTCAATGGCAGGGTCTCGCTTCCCGAGGACTGGAGCGACCACGCCGTGGTCTTCTCTAAACCGGCCGATCCGCAGAAAGCGTCTCAGCTCAGCCACGATCCGCGCTATTTGAAGCAGCAGTACGGGCGCAGCCTGGCGGGATCCAGGAACCCAAACGTCGCGAACCCTGCGGCCGCAGCCGACGCCAAAGGGGGTGGAAAGAAGAATCCTCCGCCTCCCGGTACTCCTCAAGGGGACTGGAATTATTCGCTGGGTACTTCCAGCAGCGCGCGCGTGGCGCCCAATATGTTCCCGGCGAAATATAACTTCGATATCAATCAGGCGCCGAGCTGCACCGCAGACTTTGTGGTCTTCGGCGAAAACGTCACTGGGAACGCTCAGGCTGTAGCGGCGAGCCGGATCGGCACGTTTTCCTCCACCGCTAGCGGCGGGACGATCACCATCGACGGGACGTCGCTTAACGCGAGTCCAGCGACGGCTGCGTCCCAAACGGGAAGCTTTTCAGCGCCGCCATTATCGGGCGGCTCTCTCACGATCACCAACGGAGCGAACATATTAACTCTGACGAATAACGGCAGTGGCTCACATTCAATGGGGACGTTCTCAGCCTCGCCAGCAGCCAATACCTCCGTCTCGATCACCAGCGGATCGAATACATTGGCCATGACGACCGACGCCACAGCAGGGAGCGCTGTTGGCACGTTCTCCGCCCCGGCGGGCCCGGGCGCCGGCTCAATTACGATCACCAATTCCTCAGGCGCGAGTCCAAATACGCTCACGCTGACGAATAACGGCACCGGCTCAAACGCAATCGGGACCTTCTCAGCCTCGCCG
>WNGK01005519.1_pt1 | contig 13398 bp, 9 predicted proteins | sample 5400601 | NCBI WGS metagenome assembly WNGK01 (sample SAMN13153376, study PRJNA577476) | soil metagenome | isolation source: 60 cm soil or saprolite under Garry oak tree replicate 1 | place: USA:California | collected 2016-06-15 | reverse complement strand
CGTGACGGCACAGTCCGAGGAGGCGGCTGTCGCGCAGCTCATCGAGGCGCTGGCCGCTGAGCCCGCCGCCCGCGTCGTGGTCGACGTGGCCGAGCGCACTGTCGCCGTCCCCTCGGCCGGGCTGAGCGTTCCGTTCGCCCTCCCCGACTACGCCCGCTGGCGGCTGCTCGAGGGACTCGACGACATCGGCGTGACGCTGCGTCATGCGGACGCGATCGCCGAGTTCGAGCAGGGCAGGCCAGACTGGCTACCGGTATCTGGCCCCCGCGCACCCGCCACCGCCTGACATGCCTTATCGTGGGGGGCGGCGGGCAACGTCGCCTCCACGGCATCTGATAGCTCTTGCCCATCCCCAGACTCACGGAGATTCTCGATGATCAAGATCATCCAGTTCCGAGTACTTCTTATCACGTAGCGCGAGCCTGGTGACGGGCTCGCGCTACTCCTCCTCGGCCGGATCGGCCAGGAGGTTTTTTGTTTCGCGAGCAACTTAGAAAGACCTGACGAAGGAGCAATCCCGTGGAAGTGACAGGGGCCCAGGCGCTCGTCCGCAGCCTGGAGTGCCAGGGAGTCGATGTCATCTTCGGCCTGCCCGGCGGCGCGATCTTGCCGGCCTACGATCCGCTGCGGTCGTCCTCGCTGCGGCACATCCTGGTCCGCCACGAGCAGGGCGCCGGCCACGCCGCCGAGGGTTATGCCTGGGCCACCGGCCGGGTCGGTGTCTGCATGGCCACCAGCGGTCCCGGCGCGACCAACCTGGTGACCGCGCTGGCCGACGCCTACATGGACTCCGTTCCGATGGTGGCGATCACCGGCCAGGTGCCTACCGCGATGATCGGCACCGACGCATTTCAAGAATCAGATATAACGGGAATCACCGCGCCGGTCACCAAGCACAACGAACTCGTCACCGACGTGGAACGCATCCCAGCGGCGATCGCCGAGGCCTTCCACATCGCCGAGTCCGGCCGGCCGGGCCCGGTGCTGATCGACCTGCCCAAGGACATCCTGCAGGCCAGGTCCACCTGGTCCTGGCCGCCGGTGCTCGACCTGCCGGGATACCGGGTTCCTGGGCGGCCCGACGCCGAGCGGATCGCGGCGGCGGCCAGGCTACTGCACCAGGCCAGGCGTCCCGTGCTCTACGTCGGCGGCGGCGTGGTCAAGTCGGACTCGCACGAGGCGCTGCGCGAGCTGGCCGAGACGGTCAGGGCCCCGGTCACGACCACGCTGATGGCACGCGGCGCGTTCCCCGACTCGCACCCGCTCGCACTCGGCATGCCGGGCATGCACGGCATGTACGCCGCGGTTGCCGCGCTGCAGGAATGCGACCTCGTCGTCGCGCTCGGAGCCCGGTTCGACGACCGGGTCACCGGCAAGCTCGCGGCGTTCGCGCCGAAGGCGCAGGTGATCCACGCCGACATCGACCCGGCCGAGATCGGCAAGAACCGGGCCCCCGACGTGGCCATCGTGGGCGACCTGCGGACCGTCATGGGCGAGCTCGCGCGGGCGGCCAGGGCGCTCGTGGACAGCGAAGGGCCGACCGACACCGCGGACTGGGTCGCCACCACGGCAGGCTGGAAGCGCAGCTTCCCGCTGCGCTACACCCAGGACAGCGACGGGCCGCTGAAGCCACAGCACGTGGTCGAGCGGCTGTCCGCCATGACGGGCGGTGACGCGATCATCGTGGCCGGCGTCGGCCAGCACCAGATGCACGCCTCGCAGCACTACACCTTCACCAAGCCGCGGAGCTGGATCAACTCGGGCGGCGCCGGCACCATGGGCTTCGCGGTGCCCGCAGCCATGGGCGCGCAGGTCGGCAGGCCCGACGAACTCGTGGTGGCGATCGACGGCGACGGCTGCTTCCAGATGACCGCCCAGGAGCTTGCCACCTGCGCGATCGAGGGCATCCCGATCAAGGTGCTGATCTTCAACAACGGCTTCCTCGGCATGGTCAGGCAGTGGCAGGAACTGTTCTACGAGGAGCGCTACTCCGAGGTTCATCTCGGCACCGCGATCCCGGACTACGTCAAGCTCGCCGAGGCGTACGGCTGCGCCGGCCTGCGCTGCGAGCAGCCAGGCGACGTCGACGCCGTGCTGGAGAAGGCGCTGTCGATCAGCGACGTGCCGACGGTGGTCGATTTCCGCACCCACGACGCCGAGGGCGTCTTCCCGATGGTCCCGGTCGGCCACCCCAACGACGACATCGTCCTGGGCCCCGAGTTCACCGCCGCCGAGCAGCAGGCCGCGGCGCGCAAGGAAGTGATCGCGTCATGAGCACGCACACCCTCTCGGTTCTGGTCGAGAACAAGCCAGGCGTGCTCGCTCACGTCGCCGCGCTGTTCTCGCGGCGGGCCTTCAATATCACCTCGCTGTCGGTCGGCCCGACCTCGGACGAGCGGGTCAGCCGGATGACGATCGTGGTCGACGGCGCGTCGACGCCGGTCGATCAGGTGCACAAGCAGCTCGAGAAGCTGGTCCGGGTGCTGAAAGTGGTCGAGCTGGACGAGGACGCGGCGATCGAGCGGGAGCTGGCGCTGATCAAGGTCGTCGTGCAGCCGGACAGGCGCGCGGAACTGCTTGATGTCGCGGCGTCGTTCCGGGCCAATGTCGTGGACATGGAGGCGGAGACGGTCGTGCTCGAGGCGGTGTGTTCGCCGGGGCGGCTTGACTCGCTGCTCGCGCAGCTTGATCGGCACGGGACGTGTGAGCTCGTGCGGACCGGGCTCATTGCCATCGGGCGGGGTAGCCAGACGATTACGGACGAGGACCCAGAAGGTTTGGCGGTCTGCGCATAGATGATGCCGGGCCCTGCCTGAACGGCTGTGCCCGGATCACCTATGTGCAGACGCCGGGTGTCACTGGGCTGACACCAACTACAAGACAAAGACCAAAGAGCGGGAAAGGGCTTGAAGATGGCGACGGTGTATTACGACGATGAGGCGGATCTCGGGCTGGTGCAGGCGCGGAAGGTGGCGGTGCTGGGGTACGGGTCGCAGGGGCATGCGCATGCGCTGAGCTTGCGGGATAGCGGCTGTGATGTGCGGGTCGGGCTGCCTGCAGGATCCAAGTCTCGTCCCAAGGCGGAAGAGGCGGGGCTTACTGTCGGGACGGCGCAGGAAGTGTGTGCGTGGGCGGATCTGGTGATGGTGCTGACGCCGGATACGGGGCAGCGGAAGTTGTATGCGGAGGCGATCGCGCCGAACCTGAAGGCGGGGGACGCGCTGTTCTTCGCGCACGGGTTCAATATCCATTTCGGGTATGTCACGCCGCCGGAAGATGTCGATGTCGCGATGGTGGCGCCTAAGGCCCCTGGGCATACGGTGCGGTGGCAGTACGAGGCCGGGCAGGGAACGCCGGTGCTCGTCGCGGTGGCGCAAGACGCCACGGGAAAGGCGTGGGACCTGGTCAGGTCCTATGCCAAGGGAATCGGCGGCACGAAGGCGGGCGCGCTGGTGACCACCTTCAAGGAGGAGACCGAGAGCGACCTGTTCGGCGAGCAGGCCGTGCTCTGCGGCGGAGTCACCGCGCTCGTGAACGCCGGCTTCGAGACCCTGGTCGCGGCCGGCTACCAGCCTGAGGTCGCCTACTTCGAGTGCCTGCACGAGCTCAAGCTCATCGTCGACATGATGCAGGCCGGCGGCGAGACCTGGATGTGGTACTCCGTCAGCGACACCGCCGAGTACGGCGGCCTGACCAGGGGCTCCGAGGTCGTTTCCGAGCCGGCGAAGCGGGCCATGGCCAAGATCCTCGCCGACATCCAGTCCGGCGAGTTCGCCAGGGAGTGGATCGCCGAGGACGACGCCGGCCGGCCCAACTTCAACCGCCTCCGCGACGAGGCGCGGACCAACCTGATCGAGCAGACCGGCCGACCGCTGCGCCGGATGATGAGCTGGCTCGACGCCGAGACCGACCACGAGGAGGGTCCTGGGGGATCGTCCCCCCGGGCTGACCATCAGGGGGGTCCTGGGGGATCGTCCCCCCGGGCTAACACCGAGGCGGGCGCCTGATGGAGGCCGACGTACGTTCCTACGCCGTGACGCACCTGCCAGGCGACGGCATCGGGCCCGAGGTCACGGCGGTCGCGCGAGACCTCGTCGACCGGGTCGGCAAGCGGCACGGTTTCACCATCGACTGGCGGGACTGCCCGCTCGGCGCCGACTACTACCTGCGCACCGGCCACGTCCTGCCCGACGAGGTATTGCAGGACCTGCGCAAGACCGACGCCATCATGCTCGGTGCCGTCGGCAGCCCTTCGGTCCCGCCCGGCGTCCTCGAGCGCGGACTGCTGCTCCGCCTGCGGTTCGACCTCGACCTCTACGTCAACCTGCGGCCGGCCAGGCAGCGCCCGGGCGTCGAGACGGCCGGAGCCGACGACCTTGACTTCGTCGTCGTCAGGGAGAACACCGAGGGCCTGTACGCCGGCGCCGGCGGCATCGCGCACCAGGGCAGCCCTTTCGAGGTGGCGACCGAGGAGTCGCTCAACACGCGCGCTGGCGTCGAGCGCTGCATCCGCTACGCCGCCGGGCTGGCCAGGAAGCGAAACGGCAAGCTCACGCTGGTCCACAAGACCAACGTCCTGGTGAACGCCGGCAGCCTGTGGATGCGCGTCGCCAAGGAAGTCGCCGCCGACACGGGCGTCCAGCTGGATTACGCCCACGTCGACGCGGCCTGCCTGTACATGGTGAGCGACCCGGGCCGGTTCGACGTGATCGTCACCGACAACCTCTTCGGCGACATCATCACCGACCTGGCCGCCGCCCTGACCGGCGGGCTCGGCCTGTCCGCGAGCGGCAACCTCAACCCGGACAAGACCGGCCCGTCGATGTTCGAGCCCGTGCACGGCTCGGCTCCCGACATCGTCGGCACCGGCCAGGCCAACCCGGCCGGCGCCGTCCTGTCCGCGGCCCTCATGCTCGACCACCTGGGCGAGCCAGCAGCGGCAGCCGACCTCGACACCGCCGTCGACGTGGTACTCGCAGCGGGCGGCCAGCCAACGACGCAAGCCTGGGCCGACGCCCTGGCTGCCCATCTCGCCCACACGGAGGTCGCCCGATGACTGCCGCAGGAGAAAGCCGGCCGGACGGCAGTCCCGTGGTGCCCGGCGTTGCGAAGCCGGCCGGCACGGCGGTGTCTGCCGCCCGACCGGCGGCTACCGGGGTTTCCAGCGGGCGCCCCTTCGTCGAGATGTACGACACGACGTTGCGCGACGGATCGCAGCAGGTGGGGCTGGACCTGACGGTCGAGGACAAGCTGCGGGTCGCGGCGGCGCTCGACGCGCTCGGGGTCGATGTGGTCGAGGGCGGGTGGCCGGGGTCGAATCCGAAGGACAAGGAGTTCTTCGCGCGGGCCGGTGAGCTCCCGTGGCGGAACGCCGTGCTGGCGGCGTTCGGGGCGACGCGTCGGCCGAACCGGTCGGCCGACGGCGATCCGGACCTGGAGACGCTGCTGGTGGCGAACACGCCGATCGTGACGCTGGTCGGCAAGGCGTGGACGCTGCACGTGGACGAGGCGCTGCGGACCACGCGCGAGGAGAGCCTCGCGATGGTGGCCGACTCCGTGCGGTATTTCGTTCAAGAAGGTCGCCGGGTGGTGTTCGACGCGGAGCACTTTTTCGACGGATATGCCGCGGATCGCGGCTACGCGCTCGAATGCCTCGCCGCCGCCGCCGAGTCGGGGGCCGACACGCTGGCGCTGTGCGATACGAATGGCGGGACACTGCCGGACGACATCGTGCGAGTCGTGCGCGATGTGCTGGGCGGGTTCGGATCGGTCAAGGTCGGGGTGCATTGTCACAATGACTCGGCGTGTGCCGTGGCGAATTCGCTGGTCGCGGTGGGCGAGGGTGCGACGCACGTGCAGGGGGCGGCCAACGGGTACGGGGAGCGGTGCGGGAACGCCGACCTGTTCGCCGTGATCGCTGGCCTGGAGCTCAAACGGGACTACAAACTGCTGCCGCCTGGCCGGCTCGGGGCGCTGGCCGCCACGGCGCGGGAGATCGCCGAGCTCGCGAACCTGCCGTTCGAGCCCCGGCAGCCGTACGTGGGCTCCTCGGCGTTCGCGACCAAGGCGGGGCTGCACGCCTCGGCCATCGCCCGGCGGCCGGACGCCTACTCGCACGTGGATCCGACCAGGGTCGGCAACAAGGCGAACGTGCTGGTCAGTGAGCTGGCCGGGCGCAGCAACGTGCTGGTCAAGGCGGCCGAGCTTGGGCTTGACCTGTCTTCGGATCCCGGTCTGGCCACCGAGGTACTCGACGAGATCAAGGCGGCCGAGTATCGCGGCTATGCATTCGAGGCGGCTGATGCGTCGTTCGAGTTGCTCGTCAGGAAGGTGGCAGGCCGCAGTGCTGGCGAGACCTCGCCGACCTTCTTCGAGCTCGAGGGGTACCGGGTGGTGATCGAGCGGACGGATGGGCCCGCGGGGGCAACCAGGGGGGCGTCCCCACGGACCAGCATCGATCGGAGCGAGGCGATCGTCCGGCTGGTGCTCGGCGAGCAGCGGGTGGTCGCGGTCGGCGAGGGAGTCGGGCCGGTGCACGCACTCGACCAGGCCCTGCGCAAGGCACTTGCCGGGTTGTACCCGGAGCTGGCGGACATCCACCTGGTCGACTACAAGGTCAGGATCCTGGACGGCAGGGCCGCCACCAGCGCGGTCACCAGGGTGATGCTCACCTCCGCCGACCATCAGGGCGAGTGGACGACCGTCGGAGTGTCGGACGACATCGTGACCGCGTCCTGGGAAGCTCTTGCCGACGGGATCAGCTACGGCCTGCTTCGGGCCGGCGCCGAAGCCCTGATCCCGGTCGGCACCTAAGCCGGGATTCCGTGATCGTGGTGGCTTTTCGTGCCACAGCGCGGTGAACCCGCCATGATCATGGATGCCTCTAGTAGGAGACTGCGATGACGAACCTGCCGCGGCCGCGCAGCGGCCCGCTGACCACCGGCCCGGCCCGTGCTCCGCAGCGGGCGATGCTCCGCGCGGTCGGGCTGAGCGATCAGGACCTGAAGCTGCCGCAGGTCGCGGTCGCCTCGTCGTGGAACGAGGTGACCCCGTGCAACCTGCACCTGAACTCGCTGGCCGGCGCGGCCAAGGAGGGCGTCAGGCAGGCGGGCGCCGTGCCGTTGGAGTTCGGCACCATCGCGGTCTCCGACGGCATCTCGATGGGCCATGAGGGCATGAAGGCATCGCTGGTCAGCCGCGAGGTGATCGCCGATTCCGTCGAGCTGATGGTGCACGCGGAGCGGTTCGACGCGCTGGTTGCCATCGCCGGCTGCGACAAGTCGCTGCCCGGCATGCTGATGGCGTGCGCCAGGCTCAACGTGCCGGCGGCGTTCCTGTACGGCGGCACCATCTTGCCGGGCCGGGCACTCGGCAGGTCGCTTACCATCCAGGACGTCTTCGAGGCGGTCGGGGCGCAGGCGGCCGGCCAGATGTCCGACGCCGACCTGCTCGCGGTCGAGCGCGCGGCCTGCCCAGGCGCCGGGTCGTGCGCCGGCATGTACACGGCGAACACCATGTCGGCGTGCGCCGAGGCGCTCGGCATGGCGCTGCCAGGCTCGGCATCCCCGCCCGCCGTCACCGCCGAGCGAGCCGCGCTCGCTCGTGCCACCGGGGAGGTCGCGGTGGCCGCGCTAGCGGCCGGGCTGCGCCCGCGCGACATCATGACCAGGACGGCATTCCTGAACGCGGCCGCCGTGGTGATGGCGACGGCTGGCTCTACTAACGCGGTGCTGCACCTGCTGGCGATCGCCGCCGAGGCGCAGGTCGAGCTGACCCTCGACGACTTCGACGCCATCAGCCGCCGCACCCCGCACATCGCCTCGATGCGCCCGGCCGGGCGGTTCGTGATGAGCGAACTCGACCAGGTCGGCGGGCTCCCCGTGGTGCTGCGCGAGCTGCTGGAGGCCGGGCTGATCGACGGCGCCGCCGTCACGGTGAACGGCCGCACCCTGGCCGAGAACGTCGCTGCCGCCCCGCGCCCGGACGGCGACGTAGTGCGGCCCGCGAGCGACCCGATCAGCGCCGAGGGCGGCCTGGCCGTGCTGCGCGGCAGCCTGGCCCCGAACGGCGCCGTCGTGAAGGTGCCCGGCCTGGAGACGCTGCGGTTCGAGGGGCCGGCCCGGGTGTACGAGCGGGAGGAGGAGTGCTTCGCCGCGATTACCGGTGGCCAGATCGTCAAGGGCGACGTGCTCGTGATCCGCTACGAGGGCCCGAAGGGCGGCCCGGGGATGCGCGAGATGCTGGCGGTCACCGCCGCGCTCAAGGGCGCCGGGCTCGGCCAGGACGTAGTACTCATCACCGACGGGCGGTTCTCGGGTGCCACCTTCGGCGCCTGCGTCGCGCACACCGCGCCGGAAGCCTTCGACGGCGGCCCGATCGCGCTCGTCGCCGAAGGCGACCGGATCGCGCTCGATGTGCCGCAGCGGCGGCTCGACCTGCTCGTCGACGCCGGCGAGCTGGCCCGGCGGCAGGCGGGCTGGAAACGTCCCGCGCCGAACTACACCAGCGGAGCGCTGGCCAAGTACGCGGCCCTGGTCTCCGGTGCTGACCGCGGTGCGGTCTGCACGCCAGACGGTGACCGCGCCGCGGTGACCGCCGCACGGTCAGATAGCGGCTAGGATGACCGTTCGTGCGCTCTCCGCTGCACATTTGCGACAGAATGAACCACGCACGACTGCGATCCGACCCGGACCGGGAGGCTCGGCTCATGACTGAGGACTTGACACGCAGGCGCCTGTTCGGGCTGGCCGGCGTATCGGCTGCGGGCGTCGCCGGGCTCGGCCTGAGCGGATGTCAGACGGGGGCCGGAGCCGATCCGGCGCTGGCGACTCAGGCGGCTGATGCCTCCGCGGGGTTCGTGTCACGCCCGGACCTGACGCCGCCGCGCATCAAGGTGCGGCGGTACGCCGGCCTCGGCACCGATTCCCAGCACATCTTCCTCAACGCGCCGTTCTCCGGCCCGGGACACGGCGGCACGATCATCCTCAACTCCCGTGGCGACCTCGTCTGGTTCGGCCCGAACACCTCGACCCGCCGGCACATGAATTTCAGCGTGCAGACCTATAAGGGCAAGCCCGTGCTCACCTGGTGGCAGGGCCAGATCGTCGAGGGCTTCGGCGAAGGCGAACTGGTCATCGCGGACTCGTCGTACAAGATCCTGCACACCATCAAGGCGGTGGGCGGGCAGCTGGCCGACTTCCACGAGTTCTACATCACTCCGCAGAACACCGCGCTGATCAGCATCTACCGGCGGCACTCGGGCGTCGACCTGCGCGCGGTGGGCGGCCAGGCAAACCAGTACCTGGTATCCGGGGTCGTCCAGGAGATCGACCCCGTGACCGGGAAGCTACTGTGGCAGTGGGACAGCTGGGATCACCTCCACCCGCAGGTCGCCCTGACCGAGACGTACCAGCAGTTCGGCGTCGGCGACGGCGGCAACGGCACCCACGCGACGCCGTTCAACTACTTCCACATCAACTCCATGGCTATCGATGTCGACGGCGACGTGCTGATCTCGGGGCGCAATACCTGCGCCATCTACAAGGTCAGCAGGCAGACCAGCAAGGTCGTCTGGCGGCTGAACGGCAAGAAGTCGAACTTCACGATGGGCCCGCGGAGCAAGTTCTGGTGGCAGCACCACGTGCGCCCGCACCCCAATGGCCTGCTGACGGTGTTCGACAACGCCGCGAACGGCCCGACCGTCAACGAGAAGCAGTCCAGGGCGCTGATTCTGCATGCCGACACCGGCACCATGCATGCGTCCCTGAAGAAGCAGTACATCCATCCGGGGCAGCAGCTGATCGCCGGGGCGATGGGCAGCGCCCAGCTGCTGGGCAACGGAAGGATGTTCGTCGGCTGGGGCACCGAGCCGTACTTCTCGGAGTTCTCGGCCGGGGGCCGCCTGGTGATGGACGGGGTCATCGAGAAGGGCGACTCGTCCTACCGTGCCTTCAGCCAGAACTGGAGCGGCCAGCCAACCGACCACCCAAGGGCGGCCGCGCGCCACCGCACCGGTGGCGCCACGGTCTACGCAAGCTGGAACGGCGCTACTGATGTCCGTTCCTGGGCGGTATTGGCGGGGAGGACGAGGACATCGCTGGCCGCTGTCGGCACCGCTGGCAAGACCGGATTCGAGACGGCCATCTCGGTGCCAAGCAAGGGGCCGTACTTCGCCGTTCACGCTCGTGACGGCAAGGGGCATCTGCTGTCCAAATCGGCCACAGTTAAGATCGGCTGAGGTAACTGGGTATAACTGGTCTGCCCGCCGGGAGAGCCCGGGCGGCGAGAGGCCTTCGATTCCTGGGGGCTCTGGGGGTTCTTGACGTGATGTGCGCCTTCTGGCCTAGAATCGCTGCCCTTAGCTGAAGCTGCATGCGCACGTTGACTTCTTGGCGAGGTACGCGATGAACGAAGGCTGGACGCGGCGGCAACTGCTGCAGCGGACAGGCACAGCTGCCGCAGGCCTCGGCCTCGTCAGCTGCGGGACGAGCGGGGCCACCTCGGGGGGAGGTCACCTGGACAAGGATCTTCAGCATTTCGTGTCCCGGCCCGACCTGACGCCGCCAAAAGTCAGACTGCACCACGTCGAACCTGGTCACCGGCTGCAGTATCTCTTCCTCGGGCTCGCTAATTCCGGGCCTGGCCAGGGCGGCGCGATGATCATGGACACCACCGGCGAGGTGATCTGGTTCGCACCCGATACGGGGCCTTACCAGAGCAAGCTGGATTTCCAGCGGCAGGTCTACGGCGGCAAGCCGGTGCTGACCTGGTTCCAGGGGCGCGTCGTTGCGGGCGGATACGGGGAGGGCGTCGCGAAGATGGCCGACGATTCCTACCAGATCACCCATACCATCCAGGCCTTCAACGGGCTGCAGGTGGACGAGCATGAGTTCAACATCAGCCCGCGGGGCACCGCCCTCGTCTCGGCCTTCCATAAGCAGCGATACGACCTGTCCCGGCTGGGCGGCCCGAAGCACGGCTGGCTGCTCTCCGGAGTGGCCCAGGAGATCGACATCGCCACCGGCGAGCTGCTCTTCGAGTGGGACAGCCTGGACCACGTGGGTTTCGACGAGACCTACCTCCCGGTCCAGGGCGGGCACGGGAGCAAGATGCTGCCTTATGACTACTTCCACATCAACACCATCGAGGACGCCGGCGACGGAACCCTGCTGATCGGCGCGCGCAACACCTGGTGCATGTACAAGATCAGCAAGGAGACGGGCGAGATCATCTGGCGGCTGAACGGCAAGAAATCCGACTTCACGATGGGGCCGGGCAGCGAGTTCTACTGGCAGCACGACACCCGGCTGCACGGACCCGATGTGCTGACGGTCTTCGACGACGGGTACGACGCCGTGATGCCCAAGGACGAGAAGGAATCCAGGGCGCTGATCCTCGACGTCGACTACGACAAGATGCTGGTCACGCTGCGCAAGCAGTTCACGCATCCGGGCGCGCTCGTGCTGGCCAAGGCGATGGGCAACGCGCAACTGCTGCCCGGCGGCGGCATGTTCGTCGGCTGGGGTACCAACCCTTACTTCTCCGAGTTCGATGCCGACGGCAGGCTGATCCTCGACGGAGAGCTCACCAAGGGGGATCCGACCTACCGGTCGTTCATCGGGGACTGGTCCGGCCATCCGGTCGATCCGCCGGCCGCCGCGGCGAGGCACCGCGGTGGCGGCGCCGCCGTCTACGCGAGCTGGAACGGCGCCACTGACGTCGCGTCCTGGGCCGTCTTCGCCGGGACGAGACAGACCGCGCTGACCCAGATTGGCTCGGCGCGCAAGTCCGGCTTCGAGACGGTAATCGCGGTGCCGAGCAAGGGGCCTTACTTCGCTGTGCAGGCACGTGACGCTCACGGTCGGCCGCTGTCCAGGTCCGCTCCGGTCAAGATCGCCTGAGGCCATCCGGGCTGCGGCCCGGTATTTCCACCGTGCTTGAGCTCTTAAGCTACGCACGCGTGCCGGGAGCAGGACGAGCGACGGGCAGGGCCGATGGCAGACGGATTGTGGGCGCCCCAGCGGCGGTCGCTCACCGCTGGCCTGGCCGCGACGGTCACGTTCGTCGCGGCTGAGGCGCTCGCTGTCGTCACGGTCATGCCCGTGGTCGCGAAGGACCTGGACGGCCTGAGCCTGTACGGATTCGTGTTCAGCGCCTTCCTGCTCGCCGCGATGGTCGGCATCGTCGCCGCGGGCCGGGCGGCCGACCGGCGGGGGCCAGCGCTGCCCTACGTGACCGGAATCATTATCTTCGGCGCCGGGCTGACGATCGCGGGACTGGCGCCGTCCATGCCGGTGCTGGTAGCCGGCCGGGCACTGCAGGGGTTTGGCGCTGGCGCGGTGCCTGCCGTGGCCTATGTCGCGATCGGGCGCAGCCTGCCCGAGCGGCTGCGGGCGCGGATGATGGCCGTGCTCTCGACCGCGTGGGTGGCTCCTGGTCTGGCCGGCCCGGCCCTCAGCGCCGAGGTCGCGCGGCTGTTCGGCTGGCGGTGGGTCTTTCTCGGCCTGCTGCCCTTCATCGCCCTGACCGGCCCGCTGGCCATTCCGGCCCTGGTCCGGCTGGGCCGGGCACCTGACCCGGCCAAGGACGGGCACCGGCTGATCGACGGCGTCGGGGTGGCGGCCGCCGCCGGCCTGGTCCTGTCCGGGCTCACCCTGGCTGTCGGCTCGGCCAGCGGCAGCGGGCCGGCTGGCGGCGGCGGCACATCAGCCAGCGTCATCATCGGCTGCGTACTCATCGCGGCTGGCTGTGCGGTCGGCGTACCCGTGCTCAGGCGACTGATGCCGCCCGGCACGTTGTCCGCCAGGTACGGCCTGCCAGCCACGATCCTGAGCCGCTCGCTGCTGACGTTCTGCTTCTTCGGCGCCGATGCGTTCGTGACGCTCGCGATCACCATCGCGCGGCATCGCAGCCCGGTAGTGGCCGGCGTCGCGGTGACGGGCAGCACGCTGGCCTGGACGGCCGGCGCCTGGATTCAGGCCAGGATGAGCTCGCGATGGGACGGAAAACGCTTGGTCAGGATCGGACTTGCGGTCATTCTGACCGGCATCGCCGGCCTGACCGCGATGCTCAGGAGCGATGTCGCCATCGCGGTCGGCATCGCAGCGTGGACGATCGCGGGGCTGGGGATGGGCCTGTCCTACGCGCCGATCACGCTGCTCATGCTCAAGCGGGCGCCGGCGGGCCGGGAGGGGTGGGCATCCGCATCGCTCAACCTGGCCGACGTACTCGGCAGTGCCATGGGCATCGGCATCGGCGGCGCGGCGATCAGCGCGGCGGTGCGGTTCGGCTGGTCGCTGGCGGCCGGGCTGGCCGCCGCGTTCGCGATCACGGCCGCCGCGGGGATCGTGGCGCTGACCGTCAGCTCGCGCCTGCCAGGCCGGGCTGCCTGACCGGCCA